>Ga0209721_1000615_pt1 | contig 30641 bp, 31 predicted proteins | sample TshhotsprinmetaG_FD_184139 | JGI IMG/M metagenome (GOLD analysis project Ga0209721, IMG submission 184139) | Hot spring microbial communities from South Africa to study Microbial Dark Matter (Phase II) - Tshipise hot spring metaG (SPAdes)... | ecosystem: Environmental > Aquatic > Thermal springs...
AGAGAAAAAAATAGGGAAAATTATTACGAAAAGGAAGAAATAGGAGGACATAGAGGATAATTTTAATAAAAAATTGTCTTGAAAAGGGTTAAAATAAATCTGTCAGTTTTCTATCTCTATTTTTGGGAAAATCTCTTTTTTGTGTTATATTTCAATATGAACATATCTAAAACAGTTCTTCTTCCAAAAGTAGGTAAAAGTCGAATGACTTTTTACAGAGACAGAAGAAAAGCCTCGAAAGATAAAAAAGTCTTTTCTCTGCCCTTTGATATCGATTTAAGCGAAAAAATTGCATCAGGTGAGATAATTTATAGCCCTTTAACTCGAGCCTGTAGAGTAATGTGGAATGAAAGCCCCGATGATGCAACTATTGCTGAGGAGGCTGAAAAATTTATTAAGGAATTCCTTTTTGGTACCCTTATGTCTGTAACTGAACCTATAGAACCTGAGGAAGCCATGAAAATTATGGCAGAACTAAATGAATTTATATCGTCAGCCTTGAAAGGAACCATTAGTGAAAACGGTTCTTTTGTTCTGACTATGCCTATTGTTAGCAAAGAATCAAAAAATCTTAAAGTCATTATCCGAAAAAAAGATACAGGCGATTATTTTTTAAGCGATGATGGCGTGATACTTCGTAGTTTTCGCCCCCATGAGAGGGGACAAAAAGACCGAGTTATTTTTATGACAAAAAAATTTGGTATAGAGATTAGAGAAGAAGAAATATATCTTGAGTCAACTCCAGATGAACTACCATCAAATCTTTATAAATTTATTCAGATCATCTCAGCTATTTATCTTTTCTATCTGTCATAAAAATCCTCTGGAAAAGTAAATCCATGCAAAAAATTTTTAAGACTCCGATTAAGCATAACTCTATCAATGTCCTACACTCTATTGGCGGAAGTAAAGTCTCTATGTGTATAATTAAACTATGCTAAATAAAAATTATCTTCTACCCGAGGATGCTCTTAATCTTATCTTAAGCCAAATTAAATTTAGGAGCCTTCCCTTTGAAGAAATTCCAATAGAGGAGGCCTACAGAAGAATCCTATTTGAGGACATTCATGCACCTGAAGACTTACCAGGATTTCTACGCTCAACAGTAGATGGCTTTGCAGTTAGAGCATCTGACACATTTGGAGCTAAAGAAGGCTCTCCAGCTTATCTATCCCTAAAAGGCGAGATACCTATGGGAGAGATTCCAGCTTTTAGCTTGAATCCCTCAGAAGCAGCTTCGGTTGCTACTGGAGGAATGCTTCCTGAAGGGGCTGATGCAGTGATAATGCTTGAACATGTAAATATAGTTTCCGATGACTTAATTGAGGTTTTACGAAGTATTGCTCCGGGTGAAAATGTAATCTTTAAGGACGAAGATGTGAAAAAGGGGGATTTGGTCTTATCTGCAGGACAAATCCTTAGAGCCCAAGACATAGGCGCACTTGCAGGACTCGGAATAACCCATCTTAAGGTTGTGAAAAAGCCAATTATAGCAATCATTCTTACAGGCGATGAGATTGTGCCCCACTTCGAAAAGGTTTTACCTGGAAAGGTTCGAGATGTTAATTCTTTTACCCTCGATGGTCTTGCTAGAGAATTTGGTGCGACGGCAATCAAAATGGGCATTGTGAAAGATGACTACAGGGAGATAAAGGATACGGTAATGCAGGCTTATGAAATTGCTGATGTTGTTCTAATTACAGGTGGAACAAGTGCTGGAGTAAAGGACATGACAGCGAAAATTATTGAGGAAATGGGATCTCCGGGAGTACTTTTTCATGGAGTCTCCATAAAACCAGGCAAACCTTTGATTGGGGGGGTTTGTAACAATAAACCAGTTCTTGGACTACCAGGTCATCCTGTAGCTGTATATGTTTGTTTTGAATTATTTGTAAGACCTATTCTTAAGCACATGACTGGAAACAAAAGCAGAGGCTTTAAAAAAATGGTTAACGCTAAACTTTCAAGGAGTATTCATTCGCAAGCTGGAAGAGAAGATTTCATTAGAGTCTCCCTTGAAAAAAGGGATAACGAACTTTGGGCAACTCCTCTTTTGAGTAAATCAGGACTTATAATGAGCCTGGTAAGGGCTGATGGAGTCTTACATATTCCTGCTGACCTGATAGGAATTGAAGAAGGCAAAGAGTGCTTGATTGAAATTATTGACTAGCTGACCACTTAATTGATTCCTCGTAAGAAATAGGTTCTCTGCCTAAAATTTCTAAAATTGATTTTGAATTATCTGAGTACTCGCAGGTATTGTTTCGCCACATCATTTTATACTGTTCAGAGGCAGCAATTTTGATTAAACTCTTTGGTGCAGACAGTAAAATTACTCTTTTTCCCCTATTTTGAGCGTAATCCTTCACAATTGTTCCAAGAGTTACTTTTCTGCTTCCGCATAGGTCAAAAATTTGGTTATCTGCATATTCGAGGCCATTTAAAAAACACTCTGCCACATCTCTCACATCAACTGGTTGGAATAAATAGTTTTTTATATCTGGAAATACAAGAAAGGGAGCTTGCTTTATTAAAGGCTTGAGTTTCATAAATAAAAGCTGGTCTGGTCCTAGTATAAAGGAAGGCCGAAGGATTACATGGGGAAGTCCGCTTTTTATGAGTTCATTTTCTGCCATAAGTTTTGTTTTGTGATATTTAGAAGGAGCCCTTTCGTCTACACCGAGTGCGCTCATATGAGCTACCTTTTCTATTTGAAAATCCATTAAAACCCTGTAAAGCACCTTTGAATATTCATAGTGCACCTTTTCAAAGGTAAGCCCTTTGCTTTTTTCTTCCTGAATTATACCAATCAAATGAATAACATATTTAGGATTTATCTCTTTTAGAAGTTCCCTTAACTCATCTTCATTGGAAAAGTCTTGGACTTTGTAAGCTTTAACCTTGCTACCAAATAATGCCTCGGCTTTCGAGGGCTTTCTCACAGGAAGATGCAATTGATAGCCTCTTTTTAAGGCAAGAGCAACAACATATCTTCCCACAAAACCTGTTGATCCTGTAATCAGCAAACTTTTCATTTGTCTTATTTTACCAAAAAATTTTTTAATTTTAATAAATTTAAAATAAAGCTTAACAAAAAACTGCTCCCTCAGTGAGAGTAATCTTTCAATACCAAGGGAATAGACGGAAAAATTAATCTGCTTTTCAAAATGACTCCTCATTTCGTAAATTAGACACAACGAGGTGGTTGAAGTAGTCCCTGAGATTCCTTGTTTCGGTTGGAATGAGGGCAGAGAGGCTAACTGTGAATGTTTCTTACGCTCTAAATTAACTATAGATGAAGACAAGATTGAATTTTAACAACTTCATAGCCTAACAACCTATTTTTTCATTAAATTTTTAAGCACTCTTTTTTTTTAATTTTCGAGATAGATCACATTATTTGTGATAAAATTAATTTAGAAATTTCCAGAGGAGAAAATGATGCTTACTGAAAAAGTTAAAGCTGCTGGGTGAGCAGCTAAAATAGGTCCAGGGGACCTTGAAAAGATTTTAGAGCAGATTCCCTTTGCATCTGACCCTAATCTTCTTGTTGATTCAAAAGACTGGTCAGACGCTGGTATTTACAGGCTGAGGGATGACCTTGCAATCGTGCAAAGTGTGGATTTTTTTACACCAATAGTCGATGATCCCTATGACTTTGGTCAGATTGCTGCCTCAAATTCATTAAGTGATATATATGCAGTGGGAGCTACACCTATATTAGCCCTTAATATTGTCTGTTTTCCGATAAAAGAAATGGATAAGGTCATCCTTAGGGATATCCTGAAAGGCGGTGCTGATAAGTTAGCAGAAGCAGGAGTTTTGATTATCGGCGGACATAGTGTTGAAGACCCAGAAATAAAATACGGAGTGGCGGTTACAGGAGTAGTTCATCCTGAAAAGTTTATAACAAATAAGGGAGCAAAAGTCGGAGATATGTTAATACTCACCAAACCTATTGGCACAGGAATTCTCTCTACAGCTCTTAAAGGCAAACTTCTCGATGAGAAAACACAAAAACTTCTTGTCCAAACAATGACAGAGCTAAACAAAACAGCCTGTCAAGTTATGCTTGAAGTAGGCGTAAATGGATGCACTGACATTACAGGTTTTGGACTGCTTGGACATGCTCTTGAAATGGCTAAAGGAAGCAAGGTAAATATTAAGATTTATAAAGACAAAGTGCCTCTATTGCCTCGCGTATTGGAATTTGCCTCTATGGGTATAGTTCCAGCAGGTGGAAGAAGAAATGCAAATTATTGTTCTAAAGACGTAGATAGAGGAAATGCAGATGCGATAACAATGGATATCCTGTCTGATCCTCAAACCTCAGGAGGACTTCTAATTTCAGTCCCTCCGCACAAAGCGTCTTTGCTTCTTGATCAACTTAAATCAAGAGGAGTCTTCTCAGCTTCAATTATAGGTGAAGTCATAGAAGAAGGAAGGGGAAAAATCATATTAGTTTGATATAATGTTTATAAAGATAAACTCATAACCACTTGACAAAATTGTTTTTTTCATATTATATTTAGTCAAATAATATCAATACCACCTTTAGGAGGTGTAACTATGAGCAGAAAAGAAACAAAGGATGTAGCAAGGGTTGAGCCATCTATTTTATCACCCTTTTCGGAGTTTGAGCGCCTGTTTGATGAGGTGATGAGGAGACCCTTTTCTTTGTTTGGCTCCTTAATGCCAAGGTTAAAGGTTGAAACAGAGGTAATATCTCCTGCAGTAGATATTTACGAAGAGGGAGACGAACTTATTCTAAAGGCTGAACTTCCTGGTATTAATAAAGAGGATATTGAAGTTAAGGTAACTGACGATTACATTACCATTTCAGGAGAGAAAAAGAAAGAGGAGAAGGTTGAAAAGAAGGACTACTACAGATATGAACGTTCTTATGGTTCTTTCTCGAGGACATTCAGGCTACCGTTGGAAGTTCAAACAGACAAGGCTAAAGCTAAATTTGAAAACGGCGTTCTTGAGATAAGAATACCTAAAACAGAGGAAGCTAAGTCAAAGGAAAGAAAGCTTCAGATTGAATAACAAAACAAAGAGGAGGGTTAAAGCCCTCCTCTTTGTTTACCAAATGATTGAATTTTAAAATTAGAAAGCCTTTTTTAGTAACTTAACAATATACAAAACTTTAAACTTATTATATCTATTTAGAAACTTCTTCGGACAGCCCAAAAATCGAAAAGACAGCAAAATGAGGCCTCTTTGAATTAATATCATTATTTTTATACAAAATCATAAATTGCCATTTAAATTTTCAATTTGATAACATACAAAAATGAAAATCAAAAAGTATCTATTCGTCGTTATTGTAGGTTATATTTCATTCTTTGCTCTTTACCTGCTAATAGAATTCACAAAACCTGTTGGTACAAAAGAGGACATAGAGATCTATATACCTCGAGGTGCCAGTTTTTCCCAAATAGCCAGCATACTTAAAGAAAAAAGAGTTATTGGTAATGAAACAGTTTTTATAATTGCAGGAAGATTGCTTGGAATAGAGAAAAAAGCCAGAGCTGGATATTACCTGATCACTTCGGATATGAATGTAATGGATGTTATTAAAAAACTTCTTGAAGGTAAAATTACTGAATATACCTTAACAATTATTGAAGGTGACAGTCTTTTTGAAATTGCTGATAGGTTAGAGCAGATAAATCCATCACTTAAGGAAGAATTCTGGAAAATTGCACGAGATTCAAACTTTCTTAAAAATCTCCAAATAAACGCACCATCTCTTGAAGGATACCTCTATCCTGATACTTACCTTATTCCTAAAGGCATGGATGTGAGGGAAATATTGACGATTATGGTAAGAAGAATGTGGCAGATGTATGATGAAAATTTAAGAGAGGAGACTCGCAGAAAGGGTTGGACAGTGAATGAAATTCTTACTCTTGCCTCAATTATTGAGAAGGAAGCGAAGATAGACGAAGAAAAGCCTATTATTTCAGCAGTCTATCATAACAGACTTAAAAAGGGAATGCCGCTTCAGGCAGATCCTACAGCCATATATGGAATAAAAAGATTCCGTGACGGTGTAACTAAGAAGGATTTGCAAAACCAAACGCCATACAATACTTACAAAATAAAAGGCCTTCCGCCCGGGCCAATTGCTTCTCCGGGAATAAAATCCATCATTGCAGCCTTAAATCCCTCAAAAGTTGACTACTTGTATTTTGTCTCAAAGGGAGATGGCACTCACGAATTTTCTGTTGACTTTAAAAGTCATGTATCTGCCATAAATAAAATAAGAGGGACCCAGGTTGAATAACTCTCCAAGAGAAAAAACAAGAAGAATCTACATAGGTAATGTGCCCATAGGTGGAGGAGCACCTGTTAGTGTGCAGTCAATGACAAAAACAGATACAAGGGACATAAAAAGAACGGTTCAACAAATAAAGAAACTTGAAAAGGCAGGCTGCGAAATTGTTCGTGTGGCTGTACCAGACATGAAAGCAGCAAAATCCTTAGGTGAAATTAAAAAGAGAGTAAATATACCTATCGTAGCAGATATTCATTTCAATTATCTTCTTGCCCTTGAGGCAATAAGGCAGGGTGTCGATGCTTTGAGGATTAATCCAGGCAACATCGGTGATAGTTGGAAGGTAAAAGAAGTTATAAAAGCTGCTAAGGATAGAAAAATACCTATAAGAGTGGGAGTTAATGCTGGTTCTCTTCCAAAGGATATACTTAAAAAATATGGTCATCCCACTGCTGAAGCAATGATAGAGGCAGCAATTAGACATATTGAGATACTTGAGGAGAACGATTTTCAGAACATTAAGGTTTCTTTAAAAGCCTCAAATGTGCTCAAAACTGTTGAAGCCTATAGATTGTTCAGCAGTAGATACGATTATCCCCTTCATGTTGGCATCACTGAGACAGGCTCATCTCCAGAAGGTATTGTAAAAAGTGCCTTAGGAATAGGACTATTGCTTCTTGAGGGAATAGGAGATACCATAAGGGTCTCTCTTACAGAACCACCTGAAAGAGAGGTAGAAGTGGCTTATGAAATTTTGAGAGCAACAGGGGTAAGAGCTGTAGGCCCTGAGATAATAAGCTGTCCAACCTGCGGAAGATGTGAAATTAACATAAAAAAAATGGTTAAAGAAGTAAAAAAGGCTTTAAGAGACATAAAGGAACCTATTAGTGTAGCAGTAATGGGATGTGCAGTAAATGGTCCAGGAGAGGCGAAAGAGGCGGATTTTGGTATTGCTGGTGGAAAAGAACAGGGAATAGTTTTTGTTAAAGGTAAAATTGTTAAAACCGTTAAAGAAAAAGAGCTTGTATTTTGTCTAATTGAAGAAATAAAAAAGACTCTTCAGTCTCGTCAGCATGATGCTAAATCTTAGGAGATTTAAAAACTCTTATCTAATACAAAGATGACTTCCATCACAAGAGGGTGCGCTATTTAACTCTAAAAATCCCTCTCTGCAACTTGAAAAACTAAGGGAGAGGCTGTCACAAATCTCTCTTAACTCACTAATGAGTTCTTTTCTTCGAGTCTCGCTTAAATACCATGCATTGAACTTCTTTATCCCCTCTTCAAAATAAAGAGGTCTGATTTTTTTAGCAATATGGGAGAAGGAATTTTCTATTCTTCTCCAACTATCCCACCGTGGTTTGAAGGTGCTTGCAGTAACATGAGAAACTCCGGCAGATTTTGCCAATCTTAAAATTTTCTCAGCCTCCCTTTCATTTAACAGAGGAATTAGCGGATCAAGTCTGAGTCCTGTTGGAATACCTCTTTTGCTCAAGCTTTCGAGAGCTTTCAATCTAACCAATGAAGAAGGCGCAAAGGGCTCAAGAACTTTGTCGTACCGCAAGGTTGTAACTGTTATCGTAACTGAAGAAGGCATTTCTTTAAGTATATCTATATCTCTACAGACAATATTGCTCTTGGTAATCACAAGAATTCTTATTTCATGTTTTTTGAATATTTCAAGGCACTTTCTAGTGATTCTTAAAAATTTTTCCTTTGGAGGATAGGGATCCGAAGTGTTACTTAAGGAAATAAGGGAATTGGTAGGAACTTTTTCTATTTCCTTTTTGAGCTTTTCAATAAGGTTTAACTTCAATCGACAGTTAAAAAAATCTTTTATGTATGAAGAAGCATAACAATATAGACAACCATGTTCACATCCTGTATAAGGATTAAGAGAGTATTTCGGAGGACAACTGCAAAGTTCATTTTTCCAGGGATCGAAAGGTCTAAGATACATAACTTCCTTTCTTTGGTGGCATAAAATATCTTAATTACTTGTTTTAAAAATCCTACAAAAGGTCTTTCCTAAGAAAGGATTATATCACCTTTCGCTCGCTCTTATATAGTCAACAAAGGCTTCTTGAAGGGGCACAGGTATTTGGGAAACATGAAAATCATCCATATTGGCTTTTCTAAGAAGATCGGATATCTGGGAGATGGTGTCTGAAGGAGAAAAGCTTCGTATTAAGATTTTATTTCCATAAACTGAAATTTCAGTGAAAATTCTCCTCAGTATTTCGTAACTTTCTATAAATTTTCCTACTCGTATCTCAATAAGGCTTCCCGATATTTTTTCCGATTCTTCTTTAAGCTTGCTCGGTGTTCCTTCAGCAATTAATTTTCCTCTGTGCATTAGGCAAAGTCTATCACAGTTTTCTGCTTCATCCATGTAATGGGTTGATACTATTACTGTAACCATCTTTTCTCTCGAAAGCTTATAGATAATCTTCCAAAAATTTCTTCTTGCAATAGGATCAACTCCACTTGTAGGCTCATCTAAGAACAAAATCGGTGGTTCATGAATAAGCGCGCAAGCAAGGGCAACTCTCTGCCTTATGCCCAATGGCAGGTCCTTAGTAATTCGATGTTCAAGTCCTTCAAGCTGGAGCATCTGCACAAGCTCTCTGAAATCTCCATTTTTAACACTGTAAAGCCCTCCATAAAGCTTCATATTTTCTAAGACTGTAAGATCCCTATAGAGAGAAAATTTCTGTGACATATATCCAATATTCGACCAAACTTTGCTTCTTTCCTTTTTTATGTCGAACCCTGCAATTTTAATAACACCTTCAGTTGGCTCAAGAAGTCCGCACATCATTTTAATAAGCGTTGTTTTTCCTGCTCCATTTGGGCCAAGAAGTCCCAGTATTTCGCCCTTTTTTATGGTTAAATCTACTGAATCAACAGCCCTAAAATCACCAAAAACTTTACTCACTCCACTGCATTTGATTATTAAGTCTTCATTAGCGCTAGGCTTCACATCTATCGGTTTGACCAAAAATGAATCCTTTGAGCCTGCTACTTCTTTTATAAAAACCTCCTCTAAATTTCCAAGTTCATCTGGCTTTCCTTGTAGTAAAATGCTCCCTTCGTGCATAAGAGCAATTCGGTGACATCTTTCAGCTTCATCCATATAAGAAGTGGTAAGAAGCACAGTAACAGCCCTTTCTCTAACAAGACTATGAATTATAGTCCAGAAATCCTGTCGAGACAAGGGATCCACTCCAGTAGTGGGCTCATCGAGGAGAATCACATCTGGTAGGTGCAAAAGAGTGCAGACAAGTGCAAGTTTTTGCCTCATTCCTCCGGAAAGATTCTTTGCTTGTCTTTTTAGAAAAGGTGCAAGCCTTGTTATTTCGAGAAGGATTTTTTTATTCCTCTCAAAAACTTCATCAGGAATAAGTCGCAGGTCCTTAAAAAATGAAATATTCTCTTCAATGGAGAGAGAGTCATAAAGATTAAGTCCAAGGCCTTGAGGCATATAACCTACGATGGATTTAACTTTTTCGGGTTCTCGTAAAACATCAATTCCATTTACAAAAGCTTTTCCTGAATTTGCTTTAAGTACTCCAGCAAGTATCTGAATGATAGATGTTTTGCCTGCGCCATCTGGACCAATAAGACCAAAAACCTCTCCTTTGTTAACTGAAAAGGAGACTTCTTTTACAGCAGCAATTTTTTTATAATTTTTCGTAAGGGCTTGAACTTCGATTACACTCTTTATTGAGGTTTGATCCAAGGAGCTGATTCTTTCCACTTTATAACCACATCTGCAGGCATGCCAGGTTTTAAAATTCCTTCAGGATTTTCAACTGATACCTCTACACCAAATACAAGCTTTACTCTTTCTTCTTTTGTTTCCACATTCTTTGGAGTAAATTCTGCCTGCTCGTAAATTTTCGTCACTCTGCCATTGAAAAATTTATCTGGATAGGCGTCTATGTAAATTCTCGCAGGAGCTCCAAGTTTTAGCTTACCTATGTCTGGTTCAGGCACATATACTTTCACATAAAGTCTATTAGGATCAACAATTACATAGAGCACGCTTCCAGGGTTAACCACTTCTCCTATCTCAACTGGCCTTGTAAGTATTACTCCATCTGAAGGAGCATAAATTTTTGTTTCATTCAGTTCAGATAAAATCTCTCTAAGCTTTTCTTTTGATGCCCTATGATTTGCCTCAGCCTGGGCAATAACCTTTAATGCAGCCTCTACTTCTGCTAAAGATGATTCATACTGCATTTTTATCCTGTCAAATTCACTTTTTGATACAAGCTCTTCCTGAAGCAGATGGCTATACCGATCATAGTCTGCCTTTGACTTCTCAAAGGAGGCTTTTGCACGACCAAGATTTGCCTTAGCCTGGGCAACCGAAAAAAAAGCTGCTTCTGAATTTTCCAACTGCGATCTATATCTTGCCGTAATTTGATCTGAATCAATCTCGCAAAGAAGCTCTTGCTTTCTAACTTTATCTCCTTCGTCTCTAAGAAGTTTAATAATTCTTCCCTGAACTTTCGGAGATACAGATATCTGTCTTCCCTCTATCCTACCACTTAAAATTATAAGCCCATCAGGCTTTTTTTTCGATTGAATCAAAACCAAATAGCCAAGCACAGAGAGAAAAATTAAAAACAAAAAAATAAGAGCGATTTTTTTGATATTTATTTTCATTTTATCTATTATATATGCTTAAAATGAAATAAATAAAGCCTTTTGGCTAAAATTTAATTTAATATTTTCCAATAATTCTGTAAATTTTAAGGGGTGTCAATGATAAATTACTGGCACCCCTTTTGTTTAAAATTTAGAAGAACTACAAAGACTCTTTCGAGGTCATCTGAATTATTTCTTTTATATGCTTATCAATTATCTCTGGTAAGAATGGTATGTCGAGATTTAAAAAACCACTGGTAATTAAACTTGTAGCTTCATCTCTTGACATTCCACGGCTCATAAGATACTCCACCTGTTCCTCTGATATCGGTCCAATGGAGGCTTCATGTGACAAATCTGCTTTATCTGCACCATGTGATATGAGCTGGGGAATGGCATATATGGATGCATCCTTTGAAAATATAATGCCTCTACAGTCTAATCTACCCATGCAGTAGTTCTGTGTTTTTGCTATTAGATCTCCCCTTGAATATATTACGCTTTTATGGTCTGCAATGGTTCTTGCAAGGGATTCTCCCTTTGTGTCTTTACCTTCAAAGATAATCTTTGAACCAAGGTCAATGTATGAATCATTAAGTCCATAGATTACTGTATTAAAACGAGCAGAAGCTCTATCACCCTTTAAATAAACTACAGGGCTTGACTGAATAGATTTAACCGGTTTCATGAGCGCATAATTATTTACATAAACACCATCTTCCTCAACAACAACTGCTGTTCTGGGTCTTACATAAAAGTTTTCTGCCCAGTTATGAATCATGGTAAAGAAAAGTTTTCCCCCTTTTTTTACATAAAATTCTGAAATACCAAGATGAATTCCAACTGCATCAGACTTTGAAAGTGTGCATCCTGTTATGATATGTAGTTCAGCGCCTTCTTCTACTATTACGAGGTTATGCACATTTTGACTGATGTATCCCTCTGCAATCATCAAACATGTCTGAAGAGGATACTCAAGCTTTTGACCTGGAAGAATTCTTATAAAATATCCATGGGTAGGATTAAGCGCAACCTGCGCTGTATATTTATCTGTGTCGGGTTGAACGATTTTCCAAAAATAATCCTCAAGCCAGTCGTAAGTTTCGACTGCTTCGCTGGTGCTCATAAGTTCCACTTTGCCCTCATACAGTTTGCTTAATTTCTTATAAACTACCGAATGGTCCATCTGCACATATGAGCCTGAACGCTCTCTTTCTTCTACATCTACACCAGCCATTAATGCAGCTTCTTTTGCAAGTTCTGGAAGCATTTCGAGACTTTCAACCTTTCCTCTTTCAATATGTTTTTCAAATTTTGTAAGGTCTATATCTTCGCCATAGGGTGCTACTTTATTAATTGCTTTCCGTGCTTGCTTTTTAATTTCCTCGATATATTTTTTGCTCACTGGCATGTGACACACCTCCTGTAGCCATTCTTCTTGATTTCGCTTAGTATATCTCTTGGATTTCCTCTACACTGAAGTTTGCCATTTAAAAGTATGTAACCTCTATCTGCATTTATGTAATCAAGTATATATCCAGTGTGGGTGATTATTATGGCACTTCTTTTTGGATCCTTTACTCTCTGTCCTCTTCCAAGTAGTTGATTGGTCATCTCTCCAATTAGAACAATATTTTCAAGGTCCACTCCTGATTCTGGCTCATCAATAAAAATTAAATCAGGCTTTTGAATGAGAAGCTGAAGAAGTTCTGCTCTTTTTACCTCACCACCTGAGAATCCATCGTTTACATCTCTGCTGAGATGACTTTTAAGATTAAGCTTCTCTGCATACTCGGAAATTTTGTCCTCCTTTGAGTCTCCATTACCGATAACTGAAAGGAGTTTTTGAAGGCTTACTCCCCTGACAACAGGAGGTCTCTGAAAGGAAATCCCCATACCGAGCTTAGCCCTTTCTGAAACATCCATATGGGTAACATCAACACCTTTAAAAATTATTTTGCCCTTTTCGATTTTATATTTTGGAAAGCCCATAAGTGTCATTATCAGGGTTGTTTTTCCCGCTCCATTTGGGCCAAAAAGTACTGCTACTTCTCCATAATCTACAGAAAAATTAATATCTTCAAGTACCTTTCTACCTTCCACTGAGACATGGAGGTTTCTTACCTTTAACATCTCAGCCATTTTTATGCCTCCTTCTTTAATAGTTTTTATCATTGCTACCTCCCTTATTCATATTGCATCTTGGGTCAACTCCTTGAAGATTACCCAAATGGGCAAAGCTATGGGCAACACATCCGCCTCTGCAGTGTTTATAAAATTTGCAGTCTTCTTTCTTGCATTGATTCCGCTGAAAACTTCTAAATACATCCATAATAGGAGATGAGAGAATTTCCGATAAGTGATTACTGAATATATTCCCAAGTAGAAAATCTTTTTTACCTGCAAGAAGATAACACGGATAAACTGAACCATCTGGAAATAGTGTTATTTTTTCAGTACCTGCAGGACAGCGATATTTTTCTCCGCCTATAAAGCCCTTACAGTAAACTGGCTTTATATTAGGGAAAGTCTCTCTCAAATTTTCCACCTTTTCCATAAATTCATAAAAGGGCATGGATTGGCTTAGTTCAGCCTCTGAAAGTGCATCCATGTAAATAAGATAATAATCTATTGAGCTTTTTTTTGCAAACTCTAATACTTTACGGTCAAGAAAAGCCTCTCTTGAAAATAGGGTTTTTATCCAAATTCTATGCTCTGCTATTATCTTAAGTAGTTCTTCAGAAGGAGGTTCATTTATAGAAACCCCTATTTTGAAATTTCTAAAATTATAGCACTCAAGAAATTTCTTTATTGAACCAGTAAGAGTTCCATTAGTGCTTAATGTCACTTCAATGGAGTTACTTGTAGCAGAGCTTATAAGTCTATCAAGAGCTTCATAAAGGAAAGGCTCACCACCAAGGATGTCAAGGCTTGGGATTTTATTTTTCACAAGTATATCTACTAATGCATCAATTTTTTCAGATGGAAAATCCTCTCCTTTAAAATCTCTACTAAAACAGGATTTACACTTACGATTACATCTAAAAGTAGGGAAAAATTGAATATAATTAATCATTTTTTAATAATTCATCCACAGCAAGGACTATATCTGCAAAGGCTTTTTCATTTTTTAATATCTCTCCAGCTTCGTTGTAGCCAAGATAGGAAAGAGTTTTGTGTTCTCCCACATCTATGGTTCTTAAAAAGGCTTTTATCGTAGCCTCTGCGCAGGTTACTCCAATTTCACCCTTTTTCATTCCTCCCACAAGAATTAAAAGGGCTTTTCTTTTCTTTAAAGATGCTCTTTTCTTAAGCACATATTTCTCATACCAAAGGCATTGACATCTGTCAATCAAGGACTTTAATTGAGCGGGCAGACCGAAAAAGAAGATTGGTGATACAATTATAACTCTATCTGCTTCCTCTAAAAGAGGATAAATAACATTCATGTCATCTTCAACAACACATTTTCCTGTTTCGCTACATGCATCACAGGCAACGCATCCAGAGATTTGCATATGGGAAGGATTGATATTTAAAACTTCATGGCCTTTCTCTTTACATAGATTACTGGCATAAGTAAGAAGAATTTCAGAGTTTCCCTTTCTTGGTGAACCTAAAAGAGAGAGTATTTTCATAAAAAATCAAGCTCCCTCCAAAAAAGGAGGGAGCATAAAATTACTCAACCTTTTTATACATCTTCTTAGGAGCTCCACAGACAGGACACTTCTCTGGTGGTTCTCCCTCTACGGTATGACCACATCCCTGGCAAACATAATAGTCCGCATCAAATTTCTGGTCTATTCTTTCCAATGCTTTTTTGAAAAGGTCTGCATGTACTTTTTCTACCTCATTGGCAAAGTAAAAACTTCTCTTTGCAGCCTGAGCACCTTCTTTCTCAGCATCCTCTATCATTGGAGGATACATACTTTCAAACTCGTAGGTTTCTCCTCCTATTGCTGCCTCAAGATTTTCCTTTGTGCTTTTTATTCCACCAGCTGCACGAAGATGGCTAAGAGCGTGCACTGTCTCTGCTTCTGCTGCAGCTTTAAAAAGTTTTGCAATGCCAGGATAACCCTCTTCCTCAGCCTTTTTTGCGAATGCAAGGTATTTTCTATTTGCCTGAGACTCACCCGCAAAGGCTTCCATTAGATTTTTTAGAGTTTTTTCCATCTTTTCACCTCCTAAAATTTTGCATGATACTCCTTTAAGGCCTTTCCAAAGGCCAACCCAAAGTCATAACATTTTTGTAAATCCTCCTCTGAGGGCTTATAAAGAACCCTTACTCCTTCTCCAAAAATCTCGAGCTTCATCTGCTTTGCATACTCATACATATCTTTCACTGCCTCACCGGACCAACCATAGCTTCCAAAGGCTCCAAAAAGTCTATTTTTTGGTCTGAGTCCTTTCAAGTAGGTTAAAAACTCAGCCACAGAAGGAAAAATATTGTTATTAAGGGTGGGTGAACCAACAATTAATCCTCTGTATTTCCAGACTTCCTTTACTGCAACGCTTTTTGGTGTAGCCCGCAACTTGATTACCTTTACAGGTAGATCCATATCGTTAAGGGCCTTAGCAATTGGAGTAATCATCTCCTCTGTGCTATGCCACATGGTGTCATAAACTATTACTGCTCCAAGAATTGCCTTAGCATCAACCATCTGGTTATAAAGTGTAAAAACCTTGTCTAAATGGCTCCGCCATATAACTCCATGGTCCGGAGCAATCATATCTATCTCTATTCCAGATTTTTTAATCTCCTCAATTTTTCCTCTTATTACATTTCCATAAGGCATAAGAATATTTGCATAGTAATCTATTACAGCATCCTCGAGTTCTTCCATCGAACGATTTTTAACAAATTCATCATCAAATCTTTCTGAGCAGGCTATATGTTGGCCAAAGGCATCTTGACTTATGAGAAGCTTTTCCTCTTTAACATATGTAAACATCGAATCGGGCCAGTGCATCATTGGAGTTTCAATAAAGTGCAGAGTTCTCTTCCCGATGTTTAGGGTATCGCCAGATTTGACAGTATTGACTTTATAGGGCGTTAGATCGATAAATCTACTAAGGCCTTTCCTTCCTTTCTCGGTAATATAAATTTTTGCATCAGGGACTACTTCGAGAATTTTTTCAAGCCCAGTGGCATGGTCATTTTCAATGTGATTTATCACTATATTAAGAATTTTTCTAGGTTCTATTATGCGGGATATATTTTCAAGAGTAACGTGAGCAAAATTGTGGTGAACTGCATCAACCAGAGTAGGTTCTTCATCAAGAATTAAATAATTGTTGTAACTGGTGCCTCTTGGAGTTTCGTATCCATGAAAATCTCTTATTGCCCAATCAACACTGCCAACCCAGTAAATTCCAGATTTTATCTCAACAGCCTTCATGATCAATCCTCAAGCAAAGAGCTAAATTTATCAAGATGGATTTCCTCTTCTTCAAGAATCTGCTCAAAAAGCTTTCTCGTGACAAAATCTTCTTCCTTTTCTGCAAGTTTTATAATTTCTTTATAAAGAGCAACAGCTTCCTCTTCTGCTTTTTTATCAATCTCAAGCATTTCAGTAAGATTTTTTCCAATAGTAATAGGATCTGGTTGAGTGGTAGGAATACCTCCATGAAAGGAGATTCGTTCTGCTATTTTTTCTGCATGCATCATTTCATTAATGGCAAATTGTTTAAAAATTGCACTAACAGGCTCTGCCTTGATTCCTTTCGCAAGAACATGCTGCCACATATACTGAATGCTTACTTGAAGCTCTCTTGCAACAGCTTTCTGTAACTTATCCATTAGCTCGTTGCTAATCATATCTTACCTCCTTGTTTTAATATTAGTTTGTTGGATGCACTTCGACTAAAAAACCTCTAATACCACAGGAAGAACATTTCTGAGGTTTATGTTTGGCTGTTCTTATTGAGCCACATTTGGCACATTTGTATTCTTTGTATCCTGGTGTTAAGGATGCTTTCTTCTGACAGCTTGGACATATTACATAAACTTTCAGTTGTGTATCAAGGATCTGAAACTCCGGGACTAATGATTTCAGATTGTCAATATTAATTTTAGCCTGAATATCAAATATTTTTTGACATTTTATACAGATAGCATGATAATGAGCAGAAAGATCTGGATCAAATCTTCTCTTTTGCGGATCAATATATATCTCTTTTACCCTTCCGGTTCTTTTTAAGAATTCTAAAACATTATAAACTGTAGCAACTGACATTGTCGGAAAATCTTTTGAAAGAGCTTCATAAATATCCTCTGCTGATGGATGCTCTTTATTTCCATCAAGATACTTAAGAATTGCTAATCTTTGAGGTGTCCATTTAATTTTAGGTTTCATTAGAATAATTATAAATAAAAATTAAATATTTGTCAAATTTACGTCTTTCCTCAAGCCAATAAAACAGTAATTTTTAAACCTACCACTCTAACTCTTTTTTCAAAAGTTTCTCATAAATATCCTTTGGTAAGAAGCAACTTTTATGCAGTCCTTCTGTATAGAGTTTAGTCTGAACCTTTGCAGGCTTTCTAATCTCTCTTGGATCAAGCGATTTAGAGCCTACCGAAAATGTCCACCAATTTCCGGCATAGGTTGCAATGCTTGCTGTATAAATATCAACAATCGGAAAAATTAGCTTCATTGAGTTTTGAACTTCCCATACAAGGTCTTTGTGAAAAATAAGGGATTCTGATAGTGTTACAAACATTCCTTTTTCAGTAAGAGCATTTCTTACAGATTTAAAAAACTCTACTGTGAAAAGGCTCTTTGCAAAACCTATAATATCTGTAGAATCAACAATTATAATATCAAGAGAGTTTTCCATTGATTTTATAAACTCTGCTCCATCCATGCATTTTATTTCAACTCTTGGATCATCAATTGCTGATGAGACAGTAGGAAAGAATTTTCTTGATGTATTTATAACTTCTTCATCAATTTCAATAAAATATAGCTTTTCCACACAATCGTGTTTTAATACCTCTCTTACAGCACCTCCGTCACCACCTCCTATAACTGCAACCCTTTTTGCCTCTGGATGGGAGTGCATAAGCACATGAGTAAGCATTTCATGGTATATAAACTCATCCCTTTCAGTAAGCTGCACCACATTATCAAGTACAAGTACTTTACCAAAATAGGGATTTTCAAAAACTACTATTTCCTGAAAGGGGCTTTTCGCTTTGTAGAGAATTTTTTCTACCTCATAGGTATACTGTATTGGTGCATAGGGATCTTTTTCAAAAAATCTTATCATCTCTGCTCCTCCTAAATTAGAAATGTTTTTGGTATGGAAAATCCATTAAATTCTGAGGCATATGATATGGTATATGCTCCTGCTGATAGGATGAGAATAAGACTACCCACATCAGGTTCTGGTAAAACCACGCCTTTATCAATTACATCAAAGCTATCACAGCTTGGTCCAGCAATTGTCCATTCGCTTTCCTCTCCTCGACTACCAACGATGTATTTATATTTGATTCCTCCGATACTTTCCATTAGACCATTAAAAACTCCTACATCTATGTAAAGCCAATTTTCTGAGCCTCTTTTTGCTTTACCTATTATCTTTGAAACAAAAATCCCTGCATCACCTACCACTGCTCTACCTGGCTCAATGAATATCTCAGTGTCAGGAAAGTTTTTTTGAAGAATGGCATCAATTTTTGACTCAATTGTCTCTACATCAGGGACCTTTTTAATGTATTCTATTGGATAGCCACCACCTATGTTTAGCATTTTTATCTCTATTCCCTCTTTTTGAGCCATTTCTTTTACTTGCTTTGCCTTGTCAATTGCTGTATACCAGTTATAGATATTACTGCACTGAGAGCCCACATGAAAAGTTATACCTACAGGCTCAAGCCCTTTTTTCTTAGCATAAAGAAGAAGTTCTACAGCCTCTTCTAATTCCACTCCAAACTTCTTGCTTAAAGGCCATTCACTTCCCTCATTAGGAACTGTTAGACGAACATAAACCTTTTTACCAGGTGCATATTTTGCCATTTTATCCACTTCTGCATGGGAATCAAAGGCAAAATAGTCAATTCCATACTGAACAGCGTATTTTAGAAATTTAAAGGTCTTTATTGGATTACTTGTTATGATTCTATGTGGAGGAACCTTTAATTCTTCAAGAATTGCCAGTTCTCCCTCAGAGGCTATTTCAAAGCCCATGTTTAAACTATTTATAAAACGCAAAACATCAATATCTGGATTGGCTTTGACAGCATAAAAAACTTTAGAATTTTTAATACCTTTACCAATAATTGACGCTTTCTCCTGTAAAACCTCTCTGTCAATAAGCAAATAGGGAGGCTCATCGTCGTGTGAGGCTATCCAGTTTAAAACTTTATCCATCATATTTGCTCTAAAGGGAGTCATGAGTTAAATTTTATCATAATTAGGTATTATTATGATAGAATAGAAAATGGAAAGCGATGCTCTTCAAAAGCTTAGGAAGGAAATTGACAAAATTGATGAAGATATTCTGGAACTTCTAAATAAAAGAGCATCTCTTGCTTTGAAAATCGGAGAGGTTAAAAGGAAAAGAGGGCTGCTTTTCTATGATCCTGTTCGAGAAAAAGAGGTAATAAAAAAGCTAATAAACCTTAACAAAGGCCCTTTTTCTGATGAAATAATAAAATCACTTTTTAGAGAAATTCTGTCTGCTACCTTAGCTCTTCAGGAGTCCCAAAAAATTGCCTATCTTGGCCCAGAAGGCACTTTTACCCATCTTGCAGCAATAAAATTTTTTGGAAGTTTTGCTCAGTTTGAACCCTTAGACAACATAAAAAGTATATTCGAGTATGTTGAAAAGGGACAGAGCATGTATGGGGTCGTTCCCATTGAAAATTCCAATGAGGGCACGGTTACCCTTACTCTAGATATGTTTGTACAGCACGATGTAAAAATTGCTGGAGAGATAATTATTCCTATCTCCCATCATCTTTTGTCACTTACAGGGGAAAGAGATAAAATTAAAAAAATTTACTCCCACCCTCATGCAAAAGCACAGTGTCGGGAATGGTTAAGAAAAAATATGCCTAATATACCTTTGCACGATGTTACCTCAACTGCTGAAGCTGCAAGACTGGCCTCTGAAAATGAGGAAATTGGTGCAATAGCAAGCGAGTTTTCTGCAACTCTTTACGGACTTAAATTTGTAGCAAAACATATTGAAGATTACAAGCAGAACTATACGAGGTTTTTTATTTTAAGTAAAACTTTTCCAAATAAAACTGGAACAGACAAAACATCCATTATGTTCTCCCTTAAAGATAAACCTGGTGCTTTATACAATGCCTTAAAACCTTTTAAAGAGAGTAAAATCAATCTTACAAAAATCGAATCAAGACCTGCGAAGATGAGAAAGTGGGAATACATTTTCTTTGTTGATTTCATAGGCCATATAGAAGATGAAAAAGTAAAAAGTACTCTTAATGAAGTTAAAAAATGTTGTATAGAATTGGTTCACCTCGGTTCATATCCATTATTTGAATAAAGGAGGAAGTTAAAAATGATTAAGCCTCTTCCCTACATTGAAAAAATTCAACCCTACATTCCTGGAAAGCCAATCAAGGAGGTTGAGAGAGAACTTGGAATTAAAAGATGCTACAAATTAGCCTCTAATGAAAACCCTTTAGGGCCATCTCCCCGAGTAGTAGAAGCAATAAAGGATTTTCTCTCAACTCCTGAAGAACTCGCCCGATACCCTGAGGGAAGTGGATATTATCTCAAAGATGCTCTTTGCGAAGCTTTTGAAAAAAGGGGCATAAAACTCACTCACGATGAGATAATCCTTGGAAATGGCTCAAATGAGCTAATTGACATTGCAGTAAAAACATATATAGGACCCGGTGATGAAGCTATTATGGCAAAACCCTCTTTCATTGTTTATTCAATGAGTGTTACTTCTCAGGGAGGAATTCCAAAAGAAGTATCCCTTAAGGATTGGAAACATGACCTTGAAGGTATGCTAAAAGAAGTAACAGATAGAACAAAGATTATTTTTATCTCTAACCCAAATAACCCAACAGGCACAATGAACGATAAAACAGAATTTGCCACATTCATGGAAGCCTTACCTGAGAATATACTTGTCATAATGGATGAGGCTTACTATGAATATGTAACCTCTTCGGAATATCCCAATTCATTAGACTATTTCCTCAAGGGAAGAGATATACTTATACTCAGAACTTTTTCTAAGGCCTATGGACTTGCAAGTCTGAGAATTGGATATGGCATAGGGAGAAAAGATATAGTCAAAGACATGAATAGAATAAGAGAACCCTTCAATACAAATACAATAGCCCAAATTGCAGCAGAAGCAGCACTTAAAGATGAGATTCATTTGAAAAAAGTAATTGAACTAAATGAACAGGGCAAAAAATACCTGTACAGTGAGCTTAATAAGATATCAAATATTGCCTATCTACCTACTGAAACAAATTTCATATACATAAAACTACCTCAGGGAAAGTCCTCAAAGGATGCTTTTGAATTTCTCATAAAAGAGGGAGTAATCGTAAGACCAGTTGGTCCAGAGGAAATAAGGGTTACAATTGGTTTACCTGAAGAAAATGAAGCTTTTATTAGTGCATTTAATAAATTTTTAAAATAGGAGGTTTAAATATGGATATTATAGTTTTACGACCAGAAGTAAGTGATGAACAAATTGAGAGAATTGTAAAAAAACTTGAAGCAAAAGGACTAAAACCGCATATTTCAAGAGGTGCAGAAAGAACAATTATCGGAGTTATAGGTGACACATCGAAGGTAACAGAAGATGAGGAAAATGCTATAAGAGCCATCCCTGGAGTAGAAGATGTTGTAAGAATTTTGAAGCCCTATAAATTGGCAAGCAGAGATTTCAAAAAAACAAATACCATAATTAAAGTAGATGGCGCTGAAATAGGTGGGAAGAAGGTTTATGTTGCTGCAGGTCCCTGTGCTGTTGAAAACAGGGTTGTTTTACTTGATATAGCAGAGAAAATAAAAACTGCTGGTGCTTCCTTTATAAGAGGAGGTGCCTTTAAGCCAAGAACCTCACCATATTCCTTTCAAGGCCTCGGTGTTGAAGGACTTAAATATCTAAAAGATGCAAAAGAGAAAACAGGACTTCCAGTTATTAGTGAAATAATGGATCCCAGAGACTTAGATGTAATTCTTGATTACGTTGATATTCTCCAAATTGGCACAAGAAACATGCAAAACTTTAAACTTCTTATGGAAGTAGGCTCAGTTGACAAGCCTGTTTTGCTTAAAAGGGGTATGTCAGCTACAATTAAAGAGCTACTGATGGCAGCTGAATATATTCTTTCACGAGGAAATGAGAAAGTAATCCTGTGCGAAAGAGGAATTAGAACCTTTGAGACTGCCACAAGAAACACCCTTGACCTTAGTGCAGTGCCACTTTTGAAATCATTAAGCCATCTACCAGTTGCAGTTGACCCGAGCCATGGTGTAGGAAAGAGGGAATTAGTTGCCCCAATGTCATTGGCAGCAGTTGCAGCGGGTGCAGACATGTTGCTTATTGAGGTGCACACCAATCCCGAGGAAGCTCTATCAGATGGTGAGCAGTCTCTTACTCCTGCTATGTTTAGCGAATTAATGAAGAAGGTTTCTGCTGTTGCAAAAGCCATTGGCAGGGAAGCCTAATGGCCGATGAATTTTTTAATTCTGTAACTATTATTGGAGTGGGTTTAATCGGAGGTTCCTTATCAATTGCCCTTAAAGAACAGAGACTTGCAAATCGCGTCATTGGCTTTGGTAGAGATGAAAATAGGTTAAAAGAGGCTTTAAAACTTGGCATAATAGATTCATATACTCTTTCACTTAAAGAGACTACCAACTCAGAACTCATTGTTCTTGCTACTCCAATGGGGGTTTTTGAAAAAATTTTGATGCCTATAGTCTCTTTTTTAAGGGAAGGTACAATAGTTATTGATGTGGGAAGTGTAAAAAAACAAGTGGTTGAATCACTTGAAAAAATTTTGCCACCCCATGCTCACTTTATTGGTACCCATCCAATAGCTGGTTCAGACAGAAAAGGTTTTGAATATGCAAAGGGAGACCTTTTTCGTAGTGCAAAAGTTATATTAACGCCTACTGAAAGAACAGATAAACCCTCTTTAGATAAAATCGCGAAAATGTGGGAAAAACTTGGAGCGGTGGTAGAAATTATGAGCGCTGATACACACGATAAAATTTATGCCCTTATGAGTCACCTACCTCATCTTGTTTCCTTCTCTTTAGTAAACACCATCGATAAGATCGATAAAAATTTAATAAATTATGCTGGCTCAGGCTTTAAAGACACCACTCGAATTGCAAGAAGTGACCCCACAATCTGGAAAGACATATTCTGTATGAACCGACACTATCTTTTAGGAGCGCTGAAGGAATATATAAAAATCCTTGAAAGCTTTAAAAACATGCTTGAAGATGGGAGTTCCGAAGAAAGTATATTTGAATTTATAGAAAGAGCAAAAAGATTAAGAGAGAGCATTGACTAATTGGAGGAAAGCATATAATATGGAGAGAAAAATAAATAATGCAAGAGCTTTAAATGGAGAGATAACTCCACCACCAGATAAATCCATATCTCACAGGGCTATAATGTTCTCTTCTTTGGCAAAGGGAGAGTCAAGAATAAAAAACTTTCTATGGGCAAAAGATCCTATTAGCAGTCTAAATGGAATGAAAGCTCTCGGTGTACTGATTGAAATTAAAGGAACTAATAAAGAAATAATTGTGCATGGTGGTGGACTAAAATCCTTAAAGGAACCACAAGATGTTCTTGACTGCGGAAACTCTGGTACAACCATGAGACTTTTAAGTGGAATTCTGTCTGGAATGCCCTTTTTAAGTATCCTTACAGGAGATGAATCTTTAAGGCAAAGACCGATGAAAAGAATTATCAAACCCCTTTCAATGATGGGCGCTAATATTTTTGGAAGAGCTGAAAATACCTTACCTCCCCTTGTTATTAAAGGAGGACATTTAAGGGGAATAACCTATGAAATGCCCATTGCAAGCGCTCAGGTAAAAAGTGCCTTGCTCCTTGCAGGGCTTTATGCTGATGGAGAAACTTCTGTGTTAGAACCTCACAAAAGCCGTGATCACACAGAAAAAATGCTTGCAAGTATGGGAGTTGATATAAAAATAAATGGAAATGAAATAAAACTAAAGCCTCCCAGGAATGAACTTTCGGCTTTTGACATCACAATTCCTGGAGACTTTTCATCGGCGGCTTTTTTTATCGCAGGCGCCACTTTAGTGCCTAATTCAGAAATTTTAATTAAAAATGTTTGTCTAAATGATACAAGAACCGGATTTCTGGAAGTTTTAACCAAAATGGGTGGAAATTTTCAGATATTAAACAGAACCTATCAAGCTGGAGAACCTGTTGGAGATATGATAGTTAAAAGCACTCAAGAACTAAAAGGTGTTATTGTGGAAGGAGAATTAATTCCAAGACTCATAGATGAATTCCCAATTTTGTGTGTTTTAGCCACCCAATCACAGGGAGTAACTATTATAAAAGATGCTGAGGAACTTAGAAAAAAGGAATCCGACCGAATAAGAGCAATGGTTACAGAGTTAAGTAAAATGGGCGCAGAAATTAAAGAACTTAAAGATGGCGTTGAAATAAAAGGACCATGTAAACTAAAAGGAGCTTATGTTTACTCTCACATGGACCATCGTATTGCTATGGCCTTATCGATTGCAGGCCTTATTGCAGAGGGTGTAACAACAATAGTAGATTCTGACTGTGTAGATATTTCCTTCCCTGACTTTTATAGCCTTCTGGAGATGCTTCAGAAATGAAAAGAGTAATAGCAATAGACGGTCCTTCTGGAGCTGGTAAAAGCACTATTTCAAAGGAAGTGGCAAAGGCTTTAGGTTTTTTTTACTTAGACACAGGAGCCCTTTACAGAACAGTGGCCTATTACTTTTCTAAGAAATTTCCACAATGCAATGATTTTTCTTCACTCAGCGATAGGGAAATAGAAAACGAGCTTACAAACATTCAAATCCATTACGACTGCGACAAGGTTTTTTTAAAAGGTGAAGATGTTTCCCTATTAATACGAGAACCAAAAATTGGCGAGTTTACCTCTCAGCTTTCTGCAAAAAAAGTAGTTAGAACTTTTTTACTACCTTTGCAGAGAAAATTCGCTGAACTATATGACACTGTTGCTGAAGGTAGAGATATGACCACTGTTGTTTTCCCTGATGCATGGAAAAAATTTTATCTTGATGCGTCACTGGAGACAAGGGCAAAAAGAAGATATGAACAACTATTGAGACTTGGTAAAGATATCAACTTCGATATAGCTCTCCAAGATGTATTAGAAAGAGACAAAAGAGATTCAACAAGAAAAGATGCTCCTCTAATGATTAGTCCAGATGCTTTTTACATTGATACATCTAAAATGTCAATAGAAGAGGTGATAACACTTATCTTGAAAAAAGTTGCAGAGTCTGCCTAATATCTTGTATTATCTAAAACAGGATGGAAAACATTGTTCTTGTAGAGGGCGCGGGTTTTTGCTTTGGAGTAAAACGAGCAATTGAAATAGCCTTTGATGTAGCCAAAAAGCATAAGGAAGGTATTTTTACTTTAGGTCCTATAATTCATAATCCTCAGGTTGTGGAAAAATTAAAAGAATTAGGAGTCTGTCCGATTGAGAGTGTTACTGAAGAAAAAAATATAAAAACTCTCATCATAAGAGCTCATGGGATTCCAAAAGACAAATTAGAAGAGCTAAAAAAGAAAGGATATGAGATAATTGATGCTACTTGTCCTTTTGTAAAAAAAGCTCAAAGTCTTGCTGAAAAATTATGCTTAGAAGGTTATCAGGTTGTTATAATTGGTGATAGTGAACATCCTGAGGTAAAAGGAATCTTCAGCTATGCTGGAGAAAAGGCTGTTGTAGTAACTTCTGATAAAATTCCCAATTTAAATAAGAAAATAGGAATTATTCAGCAAACTACTCAACCATTATCAAAGGTTAAAGAAATATTAAACGGCATAATAAACTCTTTGAATGAGTTCGAAGAGATAAGAATATTCAATACGCTCTGCAATTTTACCGCAAAACGGCTCGAATCTACAGAAAAAGTAGCAAGAAATGTGGATCTTATGATTGTAATAGGTGGAAAAAACAGTGCAAACACTACTCAGCTTGCTAACCTCTGTAAAAAAATAGGCGTAAAAACTTATCATATAGAAGATGTTAAAGAAATAGATAAATCATGGTTTAAGGATGTAAAAAAAATAGGCATAACAGCAGGAGCTTCAACTCCGCAGTGGATAATTGATGAAATTATTGATAAAATAAAATGTTTATAACTTAAGGAGGACAGGGAACATGCAGAATCAGATTAGTGAAAAACAAGAACTTGAAAATCTATATGAGAGCACGCTTTCTCATGTGGAAAGAGGTGAAATAGTAAAAGGAAAAATTATAGGAATTAGAAATGATGGAATTATTGTAGATGTATCCTATAAATTCGAGGGAATTATTCCATTAAGCGATTTTTCAAAGGAAGAGCTATCAACCCTTAAAGAAGGCGATGAAATTGATGTTTTCATTGAAAAAATTGATGATGCCCAGGGCGCCATATATCTTTCTCGAGACAGAGCATTAAAAATTAAGGGATGGGAAAATCTTATAGAATCGTATGAAAAGGGATTGCCAATTGATGTAACTGTTACAGCAAAAACAAAAGGTGGTGTTTTAGCTTCATATTTAGGTATAAAAGGATTCATTCCCGCCTCATTACTCGAGTTAAAAAAGCCTAAAAACTTAGATGAATATATTGGCAAACAGATTAAAGTTAAAATAGAAAAAGTGGAGCCACCAAAAAATCTTTATGGCAACTGGAAAAATGTAAAAACTACTTTAGTTCTATCACGAAAAGCCTATCTCGAAGAAAACAAAGAACAATTAAAACGGGAACTAACAGAAAAACTTAAAGAGGGTTCGAAAGTAAAAGGTATAGTTAAAAATATTACCAATTATGGAGTATTTGTTGATCTTGGAGGAATAGATGGCTTTCTTCATATATCAGATATTTCTTGGGGCAAAGTAAAACATCCATCACAGTTTTTTGATGTGGGCAAAGAGTATGAATTTGTCGTTATAAAATCAGATATGGAAAATGAGAGAATTACCCTTGGATACAAACAGAAAAAAGCCGATCCATGGGAGAATATTGATAAAAAATATCAGCCTGGCATGAAAGTAAGAGGAAAGGTAACCCGAATTGAAGATTTTGGCATTTTTGTTGAACTTGAAGAGGGAGTGGAAGGACTTGTTCACTCCAGTGAACTTGATTGGGTAACTCCAAAGAATCCTTCCTACTATGCTGAAATCGATGAATGGCTAAATCTAAAGATTATTGACATTGATAAAGAAAATCGCAAAATCTCTCTTAGCCTGAAACAATTAAAGCCAAAACCATGGGAAGTAGTAGCAAAGAAATACAAAGTAGGAGACAGAGTAATAGGAAAAGTCAAAACAATCACAGACTTTGGAGTTTTTTTAAGACTTCCTGAAGGGGTTGATGGACTCATACATATTTCCGATATATCCTGGACAAAACATGTTGATCATCCTTCACAGTTTTTCAAGAAAGGACAAAAGGTTGAGGCAATAATATTAAATCTTGAGCCTGAAAAAGAAAAGATGTCTTTAGGAATAAAACAACTCAAAGAGGATCCATGGTTAAAAGAAATACCTGAGAAATTTAAAGTAGGTGAAATATACGATGCGAGAGTTATAAAGAAAACAGAGCATGGTCTTTTTGTAGATATAGGCGGTATAGTTGAAGGACTTGTTTATAATTCGGAAATTGATAAAAACAGAATTGTGAAAGAGGGAGATGAAATAAAGGTGCTTGTTGTAAAGATGGATCCTGAAAAAAGAAAAATAGGACTTAGTATGAAAAAAGCTGAGGAAGAATGAAAAGAAAAACTTTAAAAATTTTTCTTATTACAGTTGGCTCTCTTTTATTAATAAGCTTCCTTGCCACTGTAATGGAAAGCAGTCTTACATCAGGAAAAGTGGCAGTAGTGAACATAAAGGGAGTTATTGTTGATTCTGCAAGCACTGTGGAGGAAATAAAACAATACAGAAAAAACCCTGCAATAAGAGCAATTGTATTGAGAGTTGACAGTCCTGGTGGAGCTGTTGTTCCCTCGCAGGAAATTTATGAAGAGATAAAGAGAACCATAAGCACCAAACCTGTAGTTGTTTCCATGGGATCTGTTGCTGCTTCTGGAGGTTATTATATTTCCTGTCCTGCAACAAAGATAGTAGCAAATCCTGGAACCCTGACTGGTTCCATAGGTGTATTAATGGAATTGCCAAATATCAAAGGACTACTGGATAAAATAGGGGTTAAGACAGAAGTTATAAAAAGTGGAAGGTATAAGGACATAACCTCTCCTTTCAAGCAAATGCAAAGTGATGAAAGAGATGTGCTGCAAAACTTACTTGATGATGTTCATGAACAATTTATAAAGGCTGTAGTGGAAGGCAGAAAACTACCGATTGAAAAAGTAAAAAAAATAGCCGATGGAAGAGTTTTTACAGGAATCAAGGCCAAAGAATTGGGACTTGTTGATGAAATAGGAGACCTCGATTATGCTATAAAAGTGGCGGCAGAACTTGGAAATATAAAAGGTGACCCCCAAGTAATAACAAAAAAATCAACTCTTTTAAAAGAACTTCTAAAGGGTGATGCTGAATCATTAATAGGAAAAATTTTACCAACTTTTCAAGCCTATTATCTATATCGACCACAAATAGAAAATTAATAAGGAGGCGCTGTAATGAAAAGGTCAGAATTAATTGAAAGAGTATCTCAAAAAGTAGACATATTAACAAAAAAACAGATTGAAACCATTGTAGATATGATATTTGACTGCATGAAAGAGGCCCTCTCAAAGGGAGAGAAAATCGAAATTAGAGGTTTTGCAAACTTTAAAATAAAGGAAAGACAGGAAAGATTAGCAAGAAATCCAAAAACAGGTGAAAAAATAACTGTACCACCACAAAGAGCCATTAATTTTAAAATGAGCAAGGCTTTGAAAGAAGCTTTAAACAAGTGAAGTGCTGCTTCAGGTTAAAAACCTTAATATATTCTACAGAAATTCAATTTACATCGAAGATGTTAATTTCTCATTAAATAAAGGCGAAATATTCTCAATTGTTGGAGAAAGCGGAAGCGGAAAAACCTTAACTGCTTTAGCAATTATCAATTTACTGCCCGATTTTTTTTTATCAAAAGGAGAAATATTTTTTAAAAATTTGAATATTCTAAACCTTTCAGAAGAAGAAATCAGAAAGATAAGAGGTAGATACATCTCCTTTATCTTTCAGGATCCGATGGTGTCTTTAAATCCTGTACTTAAAGTAGGATATCAGTTAGCAGAAATGTTTATTTATCACTTTAAAAATTCCAAAAAGGTTGCTCTAACTCAAGCACAAAAAATATTTGAAAAATTCAAAATATCCCATATTTTTGATAGTTATCCCCATCAGCTATCAGGAGGCATGAGGCAAAGAGTAATGATAGCAATGGCTGTTTCCTGCGAGCCTGAAATTATTATTGCTGATGAGCCATCAACTGCCCTTGATGTGACAGTGCAGGAAGAAATTTTAGATCTACTACATTTTATTGTTAAAAATGAAGACAAAGCACTCCTTTTGATAACCCATGATATTAACATCCTTGGTGAATATGCAGATAGGGTAATGGTAATGTATGCAGGAAGGGTTATGGAAATGGGGTCTGTTGAAGAAATCTTCAATAATCCTCTTCATCCTTATACAAAAGCTTTATTAAACTGTATTCCCAAGCCTGGTGCTGTTTTGAAATCAATTAAGGGAACTATACCAAATTTAAAAGGAATCCCTAAGGGATGCGCATTTCACCCAAGATGTGAAGAAAAGTTAAATGAATGCGGTCTATTAACTCCGCATTTAATTGAAAAATCTCCAGGTCATTGGGTAAGATGCCTAAGGTATTCATAAATCTTAAATATCATCAAATAGGTAAAGTAAGTTGTTATTCTTAAGGTGAATCCAAAGGTACGTATTTCCTCAAAATTAGATCTCTTCGAAATTACTCTACCTTTCTCCATTGTTTGACCTCCTCACCTTCCTATCATACACATCTTCTAATTCCTCACTTAGCCTCCCGACTTTGTCAGTTTACTGCCAAAATTTGCCTCACAATCTCTGCAAGTGCTTGATTTTAATAAATGCCAAATTTTTTCTATCAAATTTTGTGGTATAACTTAATTTTCTACTTTAGCATTTTTAACTTGACTTTTTTCTTTATTTATGCTATAACATATCCGTGTTCCTAAAAATCACAAAATCTGCTGACAAAACAGACTACATCTATGTTGTTGAAAGCTATCGTGATGACAAAGGAAGAGTCAGGCACAGATATCTTTTCAGTCTTGGCAAGCTTAAAGACTTTATATCTACCTCGGTGTTCAAAAAGTTAGCTCAAAAAGCACTTGCTTTAGACAGTAGTTTTAACAAAGAAGGTGTAGAACTTTCTTGTTTATCAGAAGCAGAGGTATTAAGGTATGGACATCTTGTGCTTAAGCGTTTATGGGATATGTATGGACTTGATGAGTTTTTTAGTAGGTT
>Ga0209721_1000618_pt1 | contig 30426 bp, 23 predicted proteins | sample TshhotsprinmetaG_FD_184139 | JGI IMG/M metagenome (GOLD analysis project Ga0209721, IMG submission 184139) | Hot spring microbial communities from South Africa to study Microbial Dark Matter (Phase II) - Tshipise hot spring metaG (SPAdes)... | ecosystem: Environmental > Aquatic > Thermal springs...
TGTGCCAGAACCAGGTAAAGTAGATGCCCAGCACGACGAACAGGAAGGCCTGCAGGGCGTGGCGGTTGTCCAGCGCATGGCGCGTCTGCGTCAGCGCCGAAAACAGATAGCCGGCGATGAACACCACCCCGAACAGCAGCATGCCTTCGTAGAGCCAGCAGGCCATTCGCCTGGGCAATGACGGCGCCTGCAGCGCGACAGCGGTAAAGGGGAGTCGATCATCAGCGGTGGCCATGCGCGCCGCATTGTCGCATGCCAGCGCCAGACGCTGCAGGCCGCGGCCGCAGTGCACAGGCACAGACGGGGCCGCGCCGGTGGCGGACGATGTCACGCGTCGCCGCAAAAATCCGCGCCGCTGTCGTGCCAAAAGCGTGTTGCGGTGCGATAATGTGTGTTGGTATTCACCATTGCCAGCCCGAAACGGGTCAAGGTCGCGGATCGACCGCCATGGCCTTGGCCTCAAGTCCCGACGCCGCCTCACGAGGGCGCGATCGAAGGGGCACCGGAGGTTTTTCGTCAGAGAAATACTGAAAGGTTGTCAACATGGAAATCAGCAAGGCCGAAATGGCGTCGGCCTCCGCCGCCGCGGGACAAGCCGGCGTCGAGCTCATGGGCGCCGAGATCCTCGTGCGCTGTCTGCAGGCCGAGGGGGTGCGGTACGTCTGGGGCTATCCGGGCGGCGCGGTCCTCTACATCTACGACGCGCTGTACAAGCAGGACACCATCCAGCACGTGCTGGTGCGCCACGAGCAGGCGGCGGTGCACGCCGCCGACGGCTACGCCCGCGCCACCGGCGAGGTGGGCGTGGCGCTGGTGACCAGCGGTCCGGGTGTGACCAATGCCATCACGGGCATCGCCACCGCGTACATGGACTCCATCCCGATGGTGATTATCACGGGTCAGGTGCCCACGCATGCCATCGGACAGGATGCGTTTCAGGAGTGCGACACCGTCGGCATCACGCGGCCGATCGTCAAGCACAACTTTTTGGTCAAGGACGTGCGCGACTTGGCGCTGACGATCAAGAAGGCGTTTCACATCGCGCGCACCGGACGCCCCGGGCCGGTCGTCGTTGATATCCCGAAGGATGTCTCGTTCAAGAAAACGCGCTACAGCGGCTATCCGGACAGCGTCACCATGCGCTCGTACAACCCGGTGCGCAAGGGGCATGGCGGGCAGATCCGCAAGGCGGTGCAGCTGCTGCTGAGCGCCAAGCGCCCCTACATCTACACCGGCGGCGGGGTCATCCTGGGCAATGCGGTGGCCGAACTGCGCCAACTGGTCGATCTGCTCGATTATCCCGTCACCAGTACGCTCATGGGGCTGGGAGCGTTTCCGGCCACCGACCGGCGCTTCCTGGGCATGCTGGGCATGCACGGCACCTACGAAGCCAACAACGCCATGCAACACTGTGACGTGCTGCTGGCGGTGGGGGCGCGGTTCGACGACCGCGTCATCGGCAACCCCAAGCACTTCGCGCAAAACGAGCGCAAGATTATCCACATCGACATCGACCCCTCCAGCATCTCCAAGCGCGTCAAGGTCGATGTGCCGATCGTCGGAGACGTCAAGGACGTGCTGACGGAGCTGATCGCGATGATCCGCGACGGCGCGCAGCGGCCCGACCACGAGGGGCTGGCGGCATGGTGGCAGCGTATCGAGAGCTGGCGCGCGCGCGACTGCCTGCGCTATGACCGCGACAACACCGAAGTCATCAAGCCGCAGATGGTCGTCGAGACGCTGTGGAACATGACGCGCAACGATGACGTCTACATCACGTCGGATGTCGGCCAGCATCAGATGTGGGCGGCGCAGTTCTACAAGTTTGATCGGCCACGGCGCTGGATCAACTCGGGCGGCTTGGGGACGATGGGCGTCGGCATCCCGTACGCCATGGGCATCAAGCTCGCGCGTCCGCAGTCCGAGGTGTTTTGTATCACCGGCGAAGGCTCGGTGCAGATGTGCATTCAGGAACTGTCGACCTGCTTGCAGTACAACACGCCGATCAAGATCCTGTCGCTCAACAACCGCTACCTGGGCATGGTGCGCCAGTGGCAAGAAATCGAGTACTCTGGCCGCTACAGCCACTCCTACATGGATGCGCTGCCTAACTTCGTCAAGCTGGCCGAGGCCTACGGGCATGTCGGCCTGCTGGTGGAGCGCCCGCAGGATGTCGAACCCGCGCTGCGCGAGGCGCGGCGTCTGAAGGACCGCACGGTGTTCATCGACTTTCGCACCGACCCGACGGAAAACGTCTGGCCGATGGTGCAGGCTGGCAAGGGCATCACCGAGATGCTGCTCGGCAGCGAGGATCTGTAAGCCGTCGCGTCCGTTGTCGGTGGCGCAGCGCGCCGCCTACATACTCAGAGGAATCTATCGCCCGCCAAGCCCGCCGCTTACCGGTGGCGGGGGAGGGCGGAACCGGTGCCCGGCCGGGGCGTCCGCGAAAAGAGGAATCGCACATCATGAGACACATCATCGCCGTCTTGCTGGAAAACGAAGCCGGGGCGCTGTCGCGTGTGGTTGGGTTATTTTCCGCGCGGGGCTACAACATCGAGTCGCTCACTGTGGCCCCCACCGAGGACCCCTCGCTGTCGCGCATGACCATCCAGACCACCGGGTCGGATGACATCATCGAGCAGATCACCAAGCACCTCAACCGTCTCATCGAAGTCGTCAAGGTGGTGGACCTGACCGAAGGGGCCTACACCGAACGCGAGCTGATGCTGGTGAAGGTGCGCGCCGTCGGCAAGGAGCGTGAGGAGATGAAGCGCATGGCCGACATCTTCCGTGGCCGCATCATCGATGTCACCGACAAGAGCTACACCATCGAGCTCACCGGCGACCAGGCCAAGAACGACGCCTTCCTGCAGGCCATCGACCGCAGCGCCATCCTGGAGACGGTGCGCACCGGAGCCTGTGGCATCGGGCGTGGCGAGCGCATCCTGCGTGTGTGAAACGTCCACGGCGACAGTCCGCCTGGTCGCGGCGCACCCTTCGTTGAGGCTCAGCCGCCTTCGCCGTTCGGGGCTGGGTCTGTCGATGCCCGTCGACAGGGCTCACCGCGAACGGCATCTCCCCTTCATCCAACCGGAGCAACCCATGAAAGTGTTTTACGACAAAGACTGTGACCTGAGCCTGATCAAGGGCAAAACGGTGGCCATCATCGGCTACGGCAGCCAGGGCCATGCGCATGCGCAAAACCTCAACGACAGTGGCGTGAAGGTCATCGTGGGCCTGCGCCGTGGCGGCGCGTCGTGGAGCAAGGCCGAGAAGGCCGGGTTGACGGTCATGGAGGTCAACGAAGCGGTCAAAGCTGCCGACGTGGTGATGATCCTGCTGCCCGACGAGCAGATTGCCGACGTCTACAAACACAATGTCGAACCCCACATCCGTCAGGGAGCGTCGCTGGCGTTTGCGCACGGCTTCAACGTGCACTACAACCAGGTCGTGCCGCGCGCCGATCTGGACGTGTGGATGGTGGCACCCAAGGCACCCGGTCATACAGTGCGCAGCACCTATTTGCAGGGCGGCGGCGTGCCGCACCTGGTGGCCGTGCACCAGGACAACAGCGGCAAGGCGCGTGACCTGGCCCTGTCGTACGCCATGGCCAATGGCGGCGGCAAGGCCGGCATCATCGAAACTACGTTCAAGGAAGAGACCGAGACCGACCTGTTCGGCGAGCAGGCGGTGCTGTGCGGCGGTGTTGTCGAGCTGGTGAAAATGGGCTTTGAGACGCTGGTGGAGGCGGGTTACGCGCCCGAGATGGCCTACTTCGAGTGCCTGCACGAGCTCAAGCTGATCGTCGACCTGATGTACGAGGGCGGCATCGCCAACATGAACTACTCGATTTCCAACAACGCCGAGTTCGGCGAGTACGTCACGGGCCCCGAGGTCATCAACGAAGAATCGCGCAAGGCCATGCGCCGGGCGCTGCAGCGCATCCAAAACGGCGACTACGCCAAAATGTTCATCGAGGAAGGGCGGCTGAACTACCCGAGCATGACGGCGCGCCGGCGCAACCTGGCCGCGCATCCGATCGAGGTCGTGGGCGCCCAGCTGCGCGCGATGATGCCCTGGATTGCCAAGAACAAGCTGGTCGACCAAAGCCGCAACTGAGACCCCATCCGGCGGCGTGTCCTCGTCGTGGCGCGCTGGCCGCCCGCGCCGGCCGACAGCTGCGCCGGGCGCCTCAGTACGAACCGCGTGGGCCTGGCAGGCCGCTGCGGCATCCAGGCCGCCGGTGCCGCCCGCCGTGGGCGTACACTATGCGCCCTGCGCGCCGCGGTGTGGCCGTTGCGATCGTGGGGGGCTCAGATGGCATGAACGACGCTTTCGACATTTCTGAACCGGCGCAGCCGCGCCGCCCCGCCAAGGGCATCTACGTGTTGCCCAACATGGTGACGCTGGCGGCCCTGTTCGGGGGGTTTTATGCCATCGTGATGGCGATGAACGGGCGCTACGACCTGGCCACGATGGGTATCTTCGTTGCCATGGTGCTCGACAGCCTGGACGGCCGCATCGCGCGCCTGACCAATACGCAAAGCGCCTTTGGCGAGCAGATGGACTCGCTGTCGGACATGGTGTCGTTTGGTGCGGCGCCGGCGCTGGTGGCTTACGAGTGGGCGCTGCGCGACCTCGGGCGCTGGGGCTGGATTGCGGCTTTCGTCTACTGTGCCTGCGCGGCTCTGCGGCTGGCGCGCTTCAACGTCAACACGCACGTGGTGGACAAGCGCTACTTCCAGGGGCTGCCGTCACCGGCCGCCGCGGCGCTGGTGGCGGGCTTCATCTGGCTGGCCACCGACGCCGGTCATGACGGCCAGGGGCTGCAGTGGGTGTTGTTTGCGCTGACCCTGTACGCGGGTCTGACCATGGTCACCAATGTGCCGTTTTACAGCTTCAAAGACTTGAGTCTGCGCAGGAGTGTGCCGTTCGCCACACTGGTGGCGATCGCGCTGGGCATTGCGGTCATCAACATTCACCCGCCAGTGGTGCTGTTTGCGCTGTTCGTGCTGTACGGCCTGTCGGGCTATGTGGTGTATGGGGTGCGCAAGGCCAAGGGGCGTCCGGTCAGCGTGGTTAGCACGTCCACCGACGAGCCCGACGAGCGCGGCCTGCATCATTGAGCGCACCGGCAGGCACCGATTGCACGCGCCTATCGTCGGGGCACAGCAAATGTGTTACATTGAACCCATGGCGCGCTTCTCTGCCCTGCTACTGCTGCTATTCGCCTGCGGGCGGGTGGTGGCGTAGTGCGTCTGTTTCGTCCCCAACGGCCCGCCGCTTCAGCGCTGCGGGCCGTTCGTTTTGGGGGAACCGGCGCGTGGCAGCGACAGGCAGCGGGCAGCCCTCTGGAGTATTGCCATGACCGACAAGCTCATCATTTTCGACACCACCTTGCGTGACGGCGAGCAGTCGCCCGGCGCGTCGATGACGAAAGAGGAAAAGCTGCGCATCGCGCGGCAGCTGGAGCGACTGCGGGTCGATGTGATCGAAGCGGGTTTTGCGGCCAGCTCCAACGGCGACTTCGAGGCGGTCAAGGCCATTGCCGACACCATCAAAGAGGCCACGGTGTGTTCGTTGGCCCGCGCCAACGATCGTGACATCAGCCGTGCGGCCGAGGCGCTGCGTGGGGCGCGCCGCGCGCGCATCCATACCTTCATCGCCACCAGTGCGCTGCACATGGCAAAGAAGCTGCGCATGACGCCCGAGCAGGTGCTGGAGCAGGCGCGACTGTCGGTGCGTTTTGCCCGCAACCTGTGCCCGGACGTCGAGTTCAGTCCTGAGGATGGTTACCGCAGCGACATCGATTTTTTGTGTCGCGTGTTGGAGGCAGTGATCGAGGAGGGGGCCACCACCATCAACATCCCCGATACGGTCGGTTACGCCATCCCCGAGCTGTACGGTCACTTCATCCGGACGCTGCGGGAGCGCATTCCCAACTCCGACAAGGCGATCTGGTCGGTGCACTGCCACAACGACCTGGGCATGGCGGTGGCCAATTCGCTGGCGGGGGTCAAAATCGGCGGGGCGCGCCAGGTGGAATGCACCATCAACGGGTTGGGCGAGCGCGCCGGCAACTGCGCCTTGGAAGAAGTGGTGATGTCGGTCAAGACGCGCCGCGACTACTTCGGGCTGGAGGTGGGCATCGACACCACCCAGATCGTGCCGGCCAGTCGCCTGGTCAGCCAGACCACGGGGTTCGTGGTGCAGCCCAACAAGGCGGTGGTGGGGGCTAACGCCTTTGCGCACGCCAGCGGCATTCATCAGGACGGTGTCCTCAAGGCCCGCGATACCTACGAGATCATGCGCGCCGAGGATGTGGGTTGGAGCGCCAACAAGATCGTGCTGGGCAAGCTCTCCGGGCGCAACGCGTTCAAGCAACGCCTGCAGGAGCTGGGCATCGTGATGGAGTCGGAAAGCGAGCTCAACGCCGCGTTTGCCAAGTTCAAGGAGCTGGCCGACCGCAAGGCCGAGATCTTCGACGAGGACATCATCGCTTTGGTGGGCGACGAGAGCGTCACACCCGAGAAGGAGCGCTACGCTCTGGTGGCGCTGGCGCAGCGTTCTGAAACCGGAGAGCGGCCGCACGCTCGCGTGGTGTTCACCATCGATGGCCGCGAGGTGGTGGGCGAGGCCGATGGCAACGGGCCGGTGGACGCCAGCATCAAGGCCATCGAGTCGCACGTGCAAAGCGGCGCCGAGCTGCTGCTGTACTCGGTCAACGCCATCACCAGCGGCTCCACCGAGTCGCAGGGCGAGGTGACGGTGCGTCTGCAGCACGGCGGGCGTGTCGTCAATGGGGTGGGCGCCGATCCGGACATTGTCGTCGCATCAGCCAAGGCCTACCTGTCGGCATTGACGAAGCTGCACAGTGCCGTGGAACGCGTGGCGGCCCAGGGTTGAGCCTGGCATCGGCCGGGTTTGTGAGAGGTATTCCCACACCGTCTCAAAAAAGTCATGTAACGGCCTGTCGGCTCGTGTGCTTTTCGGCGTGGCTGCCGTATACTGCGGCGCATGTCGGCAAAGTTGGGGACGATCATGCGTTGGGTGCGTGCGGGGCGTGTGGGCGTTTTGGCCGTTGCGCTGTGCAGCGGCGGGCTGCCCGCCGTCGGGTACGCCGCTACCCCATGGAGCGCTGGTTCAGTGCCCGGGGTTTCGGGCCCCAAGGGCACGACCATCGTGTTGCGGACGTCCGCCGCGCGCCCGCAACGGCACGCCGTTGCGCAGCGTACAGTCCGCGAGCGTCAGAGGGGCATACGCGAGGCGCGGCAGCGCCGCAGCAGGCAGGGGGCTGTGGCGGTCCGGTCTGGGTCGCGCCGTGGCGCGGTGGCGCCGTTGGCGCAGCGCGATCCCGCCCAACGATTCAGGTTGGAGCCGACCCGCCGCATCGCCGCCGCTTCTGCGGCATCCCATGCGCCGTCGACCTCCGCGCTGGTGCGTCGCAGCGGTGTGTCTGAGGCGGCATCCGCCGCGATGGCCAACTGGGTAGCCGGCGACGCTTCCGCCGCTGACCGGCTCGAGGCTGATCCGGCGGAGCCGTTGCCACTGCACTCCAGCGCCGTGCTGGTGGTGGACCGCGACACCAATGCGGTGCTGCTGGGCAAGAACGACAGCGTGGTGTTGCCGATCGCGTCACTGACCAAGTTGATGACCGGTTTGCTCATCGTCGATGCCGGCTTGCCGTTGGATGAAGTGCTCACGATCACCGACGACGACGTCGACCGGCTCAAGGGATCCGGCTCACGGCTGGCCGTGGGCACCCGCCTGACGCGCGCCGAAGCGCTGCACCTGGCCCTGATGTCGAGCGAAAACCGCGCGGCGCACGCGCTGGGGCGCACCTATCCCGGCGGACTGCCCGCATTCGTGGCGGCGATGAACCGCAAGGCGGCCGAATTGGGCATGACGCAAACCCGGTTCGTCGAGCCAACCGGGCTGTCCAGTGACAACCGCTCCAGTGCGCGTGATCTGGCGCGGCTGGTGGCCGCTGCCAGCGAGCGTGCGCTGCTGCGCGAACTGAGCACCTCGCCCGAGTACGAGTTGCACGCTGGCCGCCGCGTGGTCCAATTTCGCAACAGCAACCGTCTGGTGCGCGAAAGTGGCTGGAACATCTTGCTGCAGAAGACCGGCTATATCCGCGAGGCGGGGCGCTGCGTCGTCATGCAGGTGCGCCTGGCCGGCCGTGACCTGATCATGGTGCTGATGGATGCGGCCAATTCCACCGCACGCTGGACGGACGCCGAGCGGCTGCTGCGCTGGCTGGATGCCACGCTGGTGTCCAGTGACGGCGCTCATCAGCCGCGCCTGTCTCTGTAGCCAAGCGCGGCACTGATCTGTGCTGCGGTGGCCTGCAGCTTGGGCAGCCAGCTCTCGTCGATGCGGTTGGCCGGGGCCGAGATCGACAAGCCTGCCACCAAGCGGCCCTGATCGTCGTAGATGCCGGCGGCCATGCAGCGCACGCCAGGCTCCAGCTCCTCGTTGTCGCGTGCCACGCCCAGGCGCCGGCACTGGGCCAACTCGCGCTCCAGCGCGCTGAGTTGCGTGATGCTGTTGGGGGTGTTGCCGGCCAGGCCGGTGCGCGTCGCATAGGCGCGCAGCCGCTGCGGGTCCTCCTGCGCGAGGAACAGTTTGCCCACCGAGGTCAGGTGCAGCGGTGCGCGGCCGCCAATGGCGCGCACCACCTGCATGCCCGAGCGTTCGCTGTAGGCGCGCTCGATGTAGATGATTTCGTCGCCCTGGCGCACGCTCAGATTCACCGGCTGCTGGATCTGACGGTGCAGCTCGCGCATTGGCCCGATGGCCACCTCGCGCACGTCTAGCCGCGCCTTGACCAGGTTGCCCAGCTCCAGCAGCCGCAGGCCGAGCCGGTAGGTGCCCGGTTGCGGACGCTCGACAAACCGGCCCAGCACCAAGTCGTTGAGGATGCGGTGCGCGGTGGAGGCGTGCAGGCCGGTTTCCTCGGCCAGTGTTTTGAGCGTGACGGGCTCATCGTGGCGCGCCAGCGCATCCAGCAGCTGGAACATGCGCTCGATGACCTGTACGCTAGGCCGTGAGGAGGCGGGGGGAGCTTCGTCGGGACGCATGCCAACCGGAAATCGAACGCGCGGGCCACGCGACGGGAAACGGGATGTCTGACGGAGTACCTGGCGTCGGTCACTTCAGAGACAGCCGTGTGTTCACCAACCCGTCCACCTTGAGTGGTACACGCTGTCAGATATGATGAGGAAATTCTAGATGATGGTATTTTACCATATGAAACGCGAGCAAAAATGCTCAAGGCGCCAAAAGTATCAGACGATACCCCGCTCTGTAAGGGTGGCGCTCACCGACTGGTGCCAGACGATACCTGAGGACACCTTTTGCCAGCCTTGGCGATGATAGGCCATGACAGGCGATGGGGAGTGCTGTGGGTTGCCGGGCCGACCCGGTATGCGTAGGTACCCCACCGCGACAGCGCCGCGCGGGCGGCTAGAGGGCTGTTGGCGCGGGTGGTGCGTCGGCGCGGTGCCAGATCCCGTGCCGGTACACCTCGTGCGGCCGAAAACACACCTTGTACGCCATCTTGGCGCTGTCGGCAATCCAGTACCCCAGATAAACGTGGGGCAGGTTCATGCGGCGCGCTTGTTCGATCTGCCACAGCACCGCGTAGGTGCCCAGTGAACCGGGCCAGTCCGGATCGTAGAACGTATAGACCGCCGACAGCCCGTCGTCAAGAAGATCGATCAGCGCAACCATCACCAAGCGGTCGGGCAGCTCGTCCATCCCGGGGGCGACGAACTCCACCAGCCGCGAGTTGACGTGGCTTTGCAGCAGGAACTGGGTGTACTGCTCGGTGTCGTCTTGGTCCATGCCGCCGCCCGGGTGGCGACTGCGTTGGTAGCGCAGATATAGCGCGTAGTGCTCCGGCGAAAAGCCCAGGCGCATGACGCGCACGCGCAAGTTGGCGTGGCGACGCCAGATGCGGCGCTGGCTGCGGTTGGGGGTGAACTCGGCCGCCAGCACCCGCAGTGGCACGCACGCGTGGCAGCCGTCGCAATGGGGGCGATAGGTGAACAGGCCGCTGCGCCGAAAACCCGCGGCCACCAGCCGCGAGTAGGTCTCGCCCTGGATCAGGTGACTGGGGGTGGCGACCTGCGAACGCGCCACCCGACCCGGCAGATAGCTGCACGGGTACGGCGCCGTGGCGTAGAACTGCACGGTGGTCAGGGGCAGCTCTTGCAGTCGGGTCACGTCGAAGCACAGCCAGGTTGCTCGGGTGGCGGCAGGCCCGGTGCAGGGGCTGCATGCCACAGTGACTCCCAGTATAGGCAATCCCAGCGCCAGTGGGGGGCGGGCGCCGCAATGGCCTCATGCACCGCCTGCACGAAGGCGCTGCGCGGCTCCTCGGCCGCACCCAGCGAGGCCAGGTGACGGGTGTTTTGCTGGCAGTCGATCAGCGGCACCTCCCAGGTGCGGCAGGCCGCCACCAGCGCCGCTAGGGCGATTTTGGAGGCGTCGCGCCGGTGCGCGAACATCGATTCGCCAAAGACGGCGCGCCCCAGCGCCACGCAGTACAGTCCCCCCACCAGTTCACCGTCCCACCAGGTCTCTACACTGTGGGCATGGCCCGCGCGATGCAGCGCGCGGTAGGCGGCGATCATCTCGGGCACGATCCAGGTTCCGCTTTGGCCTGGGCGAGGGGTGTCGGCGCAGGCCTGGATCACGGCGTCGAAGGCGGAGTCGACGCGGATGTCGAGCCGCCGCTGCCGCAGCGCGCTGCGAATGGTCTTGCGCAGCGAGTGGCTGAGGCGAAAGTGGGCCGGACGCAGCACCATGCGCGGGTCGGGACTCCACCACAGAATCGGCTGGCCCGGGCTGAACCAGGGGAAGATACCCTGCGCGTAGGCCTGTAGCAGCGTCGGGACGTCCAGCGCGCCGCCGGCCGCCAGCAGGCCGGGCACGGGATCGCGCGGACCCCATGCCTCCCCCACCGGGGGAAACGGGGCTCCTGGCTCCAGCCAGGGCAGGGAGCGGGGCTGCGTCATCAGGGTTGCTCCCTGTGCGTGCGCGGGCGCCGCGGCGCGGCGGCTGTGGTGGGTGTGGTGGGTGTGGTGGGTGAGGATGCGGCGGCACCTTCTTGCGACGCCCTTACGGGGCGCGTTGGCGCTGCGGTGCGGGTGCGCGACGTATCCGGCGGCGCCGGTGGGTTTGCACGCCGCGCGGCGCGGTCGTGATCGCACCACGCCGCAACGCGGCACTGCCCGCACAGCGGCGCGCGTGCCTTGCAGACGTAGCGCCCGTGCAGGATCAGCCAGTGGTGGGCGTCTTCCCGATAGGCGGCGGGCACGCGTTGCTGCAGCGCGTGCTCCACCTGCAGCGGCGTCTTGCCCGGTGCCAGCCCGGTGCGGTTGGCGACGCGAAAGATGTGCGTGTCCACCGCCATGGTCGGCTCGCCAAAGGCCACGTTCAGCACCACGTTGGCGGTCTTGCGGCCGACGCCGGGCAGCCCCTCTAGTGCTGCACGCTCGCGCGGCACGGCGCCGCCGTGGTGCTGCAGCAGCAACTGGCAGGTTTGCAGCAGGTGCCGTGCCTTGCTGCGGTACAGGCCAATGGTGCGGATATACGACTCCAGCCCCTCTAGGCCCAGGTCCAGAATGGCCTGCGGCGTGTTGGCCACCGCAAACAGCCGCCGCGTGGCCTTGTTGACACCAACATCGGTGGCCTGAGCGCTGAGCAGCACCGCCACGAGCAGCTCGAACACACTCGTATACTCGAGCTCGGTCTGCGGGTGCGGACGTTCGGCCTGCAGGGTGGCAAAGAATGCCTCGATGTCACGGGGTGTCATGTCGGTGCGCAAGGTACCGTCGGGACTGTCGGCCCCGCTAGGAGTACGTGGAACATGGATTTTGCCGCGGATGTCACTGAGCTTGCTGACGCTGTGCGCTTGGCGCAGCGCCTGGACAACGTCGAGACGTCGGCGATCCGCGAGCTGTTCAAGCTGCTGGGCAAGCCCGGCATCATCAGCTTCGCGGGGGGGTTTCCGGATGCGGCGCTGTTCGATGTGGACGGCATCCGCGAGGCGGTGCTGGCTGCGCTGGAGCATGAGCCGGGCGCGGCGCTGCAGTACGGCGCCACCGAGGGATTCGACCCGTTGCGCGAACAGCTGGCAGCCTTCATGGCCGCCAAGGGCGTCACGGGGGTGGCGCCGGCCGACCTGATCGTCACCACCGGCAGCCAGCAGGCGCTGGATCTGCTGGGCAAGACGCTGATCTCGCCCGGCGACACGGTGATCGTCGAGGCCCCGACGTTCCTGGCCACGATCCAGTGTTTCCGGCTCTACGGAGCGCAGCTCCTGACCGTGCCCGTGGATGGGCAGGGCGCCGACGTCGAGGTGCTGCAGCGGCTGATCGCCGAGCATCGGCCCAAGTTCATCTACCTGATTCCGACCTTCGGCAACCCGAGCGGCGCCATGATGTCCGAGGCGCGCCGCCGCCGCGTGCTGGAGTTGGCGGTGCGCACACGCACGCTGGTGGTCGAGGACGATCCCTACGGCGACCTGTACTTCGACGCGCCGCCCCCGCCCAGCCTGCTGGCGCTCAGCGCCCAGGTGCCGGGCAGCCGCGAGTGCCTGGTGCACTGCGGCAGCCTGAGCAAGGTGCTGTCGCCGGGGCTGCGCATCGGCTGGATGGTGGCGCCGCCGCGGCTGCTGGCCAAGGCCACGATGTGCAAGCAGTTCAGCGATGCGCACACCAGCACGTTCGCCCAGGCTACGGCGGCACAGTACCTGGCCGCGGGGCGCATGCCGGCAACGCTGGCGCGCGTGCGCGCCATCTACGCGCAGCGGGCGCAGGCCATGGTGCAGGCACTGCGCCACGAGTTGGGCGCGGCCATCGAGTTCGTGCCACCGCGTGGTGGGCTGTTCGTCTGGGCGCGCTTAAGCGGTGCGGGCGGTGCCTGCGCTGATGGTGCCGAGCTGGCGCGCCGCGCTATCGACCACGGGGTGGCGTTCGTGCCCGGCGCCCCCTTCTTCGCCCGCGACCCCGACCGCGCCACGCTGCGCTTGAGCTTTGCCACGGTGGATGAGGACCGCATCCGCGAGGGTGTGCGGCGGCTGGCGCGGGCGCTGCGGGGTTGATGGCGGGCGGCGCCGGTCAGTGGCCGGCCAGCCACAACCGCAGTCGCAGGCCCCAGCCCGTGGTGTAGCCGACGGTGGTGTGGCGCAAGGTGCCGTCGGGCATCAACACACTGAACATCGGCACCGAGCGCCAGCCGTGACGGTCGGCAAGGTGGCCGTTGGCATCGAAGACCACCACCCAGCGCAGGCCACGGGTGGCCAGGTGCCGGCGTACCGCGGCGGCGTCACCGCTGCGTGTGGCCACGGTGAGCACTGGCCTCGTGCGCGCCAGCGCGTCCACCTGGTCATCCATGGCATCGCAGATCGGGCACCAGGTGGCCCACACGTACAGCGCCACTGGCGTGTCGGTGGCGCCGAGCCGCGCGCGCAGGTCGCTCAGCGTGCCGCGGCCCTCGCTGCCGTCGGGCAGCACCCACGCCAGCGGCCCGTCCTCGCGCCAGTGCGGGGTGGCATCGCGCAGCATCCATGCCTGCACGGCCAGCACGACCACTGCGGCCACTCCCAGCGTGAGGGCCGCTTCCCGCAGCAGTCTCGGGGTGCGTCGCATGCTACATTGTCGCCGGTATCGCAAACGCCAGCGGGATGGGTCGTCCACGGGGCGCCGACCACGTGGTGCGGCGCAGCCCGAGTGTCCGTCCCCGACCATCGAGGAGCATCATGACCACCCCGACCAAATACCTGCTCGACGAGCGCCAGATGCCGAAATTTTGGTACAACATTGTGGCCGATTTGCCCAAGGCCCCGCCACCGGTGCTGCACCCGGGCACGCTGCAGCCGGTGGGGCCAGATGATCTGGCGCCGCTGTTTCCGATGGCGCTGATCCTGCAGGAGGTCAGCACCGAGCGCGAAATCGAAATTCCCGAGCCGGTGCGCGAGATCTACCGCCTGTGGCGGCCATCGCCCCTGTTTCGGGCGCATCGGTTGGAGAAGGCGCTGGGCACGCCGGCCAGGATTTTCTACAAGTACGAGGGCGTCAGCCCCGCGGGCAGCCACAAGCCCAATACGGCGGTGCCACAGGCGTTTTACAACGCGCAGGCGGGCACGAAGCGCCTGACCACCGAGACCGGCGCCGGCCAGTGGGGCACCTCGCTGTCGTTTGCGGGGCAGCTGTTCGGGCTGGAGGTGCTGGTCTTTCAGGTGCGCGTCAGTTACGACCAGAAGCCGTACCGTCGCGCGGTGATGCAGACCTACGGCGCACGCTGCCTGCCGTCGCCATCTACCGAGACCGAGTACGGCCGCCGGGTGCTGGCGCAGCGGCCCGATCACCCGGGCAGCCTCGGCATCGCGATTTCCGAAGCAGTGGAGCTGGCCGCGCAGCGCGACGACACCAAGTACGCCCTGGGCTCGGTGCTCAATCACGTGCTGCTGCACCAGACCGTGATCGGCCTGGAGGCGATGGAACAGCTGCAGATGGCCGATGCGTGGCCGGATGTGATCGTAGGGGCCACGGGGGGTGGCAGTAACTTCGCGGGCATCGCATTCCCGTTCATCGGGCATGCGCTGCGTGGCGGGCCGCGGCCGCGCGTGGTGGCGGTGGAGCCGGCGGCGTGTCCGTCGCTGACGCGCGGCAAGTACGCTTACGACTTCGGCGACACCGCGCACCTGACGCCGTTGACCAAGATGCACACCCTGGGCTCCACCTTCACGCCGCCGCCCTTCCATGCCGGTGGCCTGCGCTACCACGGCATGGCGCCGCTGGTGTCGCATCTGAAGGAGCTCGGCCTGATCGAGGCCGTGGCCTATACCCAGACGCAATGCTTCGAGGCGGGCGTGCTGTTTGCACGCAGCGAAGGCATCGTGCCGGCGCCCGAAGCCAACCACGCCGTCAAAGGCGCCATCGAAGAGGCGCTGCGCTGCAAGCGCGAGGGGCGCAGCGAAACCATTTTGTTCAACCTGTGCGGCCACGGCCACTTCGACATGGCGGCGTATCAAAAGTATTTCGCCGGTGAGCTCAAGGACGAGAGCTACGACGAGCGCGAGCTGGCCATGGCGCTGTCGGGGCTGCCCAGCGTGCCCGAGCCCGCCTGAGGAGTGTAGGCGGCAGGGGCAGCGCCCCTCAGGGCTGCACGACGTCAAGCAGCCGGTCCAGCCCACCCATGTCGATGGCGATGTGGGCCTGCTGGCGCACCCGCGGTTTGGCGCGGTAGGCCACCGACAGTCCGGCGGCGGCCATCATCTCCAGGTCATTGGCGCCGTCGCCCATCGCAATCGCCTGCTCGGGTGCGCAGCCGATCAGGTCGCACGCCTGCAGCAGCGTGCGACGCTTTTCGGCGCCGTCGCAGATGTCGCCCCAGCTCTGGTCGAGCAGGCGGCCCGTCAGGCGTCCGTCGACGATCTCCAGCCGGTTGCTGCGCGCGAAGTCTAGCGCCAGCCGATCGCGCAGCCGGTCGGTGAAGAACGTGAAGCCCCCGCTGACCAGCAGCACCTTCAGCCCCGCGCCCTTGCACGCCAGCACCAGTTCGGCGGCGCCGGGGTTGAGCTTGAGGCGCTGCCGGTAGACGTGCTCCAGGTGTTCGACCGAGACCCCTTCGAGCAGCGCCACGCGTCGGCGCAGGCTTTCTTTGTAGTCGGTGATTTCGCCGCGCATCGCCGCTTCGGTGATGGCGGCGACTTCGGCCTTGCGGCCGGCGGCGTCGGCGATTTCGTCCACGCACTCGATGTTGATCAGCGTGGAGTCCATGTCGAACGCGATCAGCCGGTAGTCGCGCAGGCGCAGCGGCGGGTCGATGCCTTGAACCCGTAGGCCCGGGGCAATTTCGCGGGGGGGGTGCATGGTGTCAGTGGTGAGTAGTGGCTCCCGGCCCCTAATGGCTAACGATTGGGTGGGGGCTTCGGGTTTGTGGCCGGTGGTCACGCGCAGTGCCCCGGCATTGGTCTGACGGTGGCAGAGTTTAGTCGAACCTGGGCTCACGGCGCATGGCTTCAAAAAGCCACATATCGTCCGGGGCGGTGGTTGATGGCCAGCGTGATGTTCATCAGCGCCGCGGCCAGCACCGACAGCACCAGACGCTGCGCATCCAGCAAGGGCCACGAAGCCAGCAGGATGCTGCCATCGATGACGAGTTGCACCACACCGGCACGCCAGCCGAAGCGCTCCTGCAGCCACAGCACCAAGGTGTTGAAGCCGCCGAGGCTGGCGCGGTGGCGAAACAGGATGATGAAGCCCACACCCACCAGCAGTCCGCCGGCGGCTGCGGCGAACACCGGGTCGAGGTGCTGCAGCTCGATCCAGCGCGGCATGGCCTCGGTGAAAGCAGCCAGCAGCGCTACGGCCAGCACGGTTTTGAGCGTGAAGGCGCGTCCCATGCGCACCCAAGCCAGCGCGTAAAACGGCAAGTTGATGACAAATACCAAAGCCCCGAAGGACAAGCCGCTGGCGTAGTGCACCAGGAACGCCAGCCCCACGGTGCCGCCGGTCACCAGCCCGGCGTGGCGAAACAGCACCAGACCCAGCGCGACAATGAGCGTTCCGGTGAGCAGCGCCTGCGCGTCGTCGAGCCACGTGTGGCGGGCGACACCCCAGGTGGGCGCCGCGGTGGGCGGGGTCGTGTTGGGGGGATGAGGCAGCGCAGACATGGGGGATGTCGGCATCAGGCGGTGGGGGCCGCGGCGGGCTGGGGCTGCCCCAGCGCGCGCAGCACGTCGCGTACGAGCTGGGCGCGATCACGTGGCTCAGGCAACGCACGCTCGATTTTCAAGCGGTCATTGCCCGCCAGCTTGATGTGGCGGTTTTTCTGGATCAGCTCGATGATGCGCATGGGATCGATCGGCGGGTTGGGCCGGAAGGCGATCAGGATATGGCTGGGCGCGGCGTCGATCTTGGCCACGCCGTAGCGCTCGGCCAGCACGCGCAGGCGGTGCACCTCGATGAGGACCTGCGCCGGCGGCGGCAGCTTGCCGAAGCGGTCGGCGATGTCCTCCACCAGGGCGTCGAGCTGCTCAGCGCTGCGCGCGCTGGCCAACTTCTTGTAAAAGCTCAGTCGCAGGTGCACGTCGCCGCAGTAGTCCTGCGGCAGCAGTGCAGGCGCGTGCAGGTTGATTTCGGTGGTGACGTGCAGCGGGCGCAGCAGGTCGGGCTCTTTGCCTTCGCGCAGGCTGCGCACCGCCTCGGCCAGCATCTCGTTGTAGAGTTGAAAGCCGATTTCGGTGATGTTGCCGCTTTGCGCTTCGCCCAGCACTTCGCCGGCGCCGCGGATCTCCAGGTCGTGCATCGCCAGATAGAAGCCGCTGCCGAGCTCCTCCATCTGCTGGATCGCCTCCAGCCGCTGTGCGGCCTGCTTGCTCAGCCCCTCGATGTCGGGCACCAGCAGGTAGGCGTAGGCCTGGTGGTGGCTGCGGCCCACGCGCCCGCGCAGCTGGTGCAGCTGCGCCAGCCCAAACTTGTCGGCGCGGCTGATGACGATGGTGTTGGCGGTGGGCACGTCGATGCCGGTTTCGATGATGGTGGAGCACAGCAGCAGGTTGAAGCGCTGCGCCACGAAGTCGCGCATGACGCGCTCCAGCTCGCGCTCGGGCATCTGGCCGTGGGCGATGGCGATGCGCGCCTCAGGCAGCAGCTGCTCCAGCTGGGCGCGACGGTTTTCGATGGTCTCGACCTCGTTGTGCAGGAAGTACACCTGGCCCCCGCGCTTGAGTTCGCGCAGTACCGCCTCGCGGATGACGCCGGCGTTTTCCTCGCGCACGAAGGTCTTGATGGCCAGCCGCCGCTGCGGCGCGGTGGCGATCACCGACAGATCGCGCAGCCCCTCCAGCGCCATGCCCAGCGTGCGCGGGATCGGGGTGGCGGTAAGCGTCAGCACGTCCACCTCGGCGCGCAGCGCCTTGATGGCCTCCTTGTGGCGTACGCCGAAGCGGTGCTCCTCGTCGATGATCAGCAGCCCGAGATTTTTGAACTTCGTTTTTTCGCTGAGCAGCTTGTGCGTGCCGACGACGATGTCGATGCTGCCCTCCTGCAGTCCTTTCAGCGCCGCGGCAATCTCCTTGGGCGTGCGAAAGCGGCTCATCTCGGCGATGCGCACCGGCCACTTGGCAAAGCGGTCGGTCAGCGTCTGGTAGTGCTGCTCGGCCAGCAGCGTGGTGGGCGCCAGCAGCGCCACCTGGTAGCCGCTCATGACGGCCACGAAGGCCGCTCGCAGCGCCACCTCGGTCTTGCCAAAGCCGACGTCGCCACAGACCAGCCGATCCATCGGACGCGGGCTGATCAGATCCTGGATGACGGCGTGGATGGCAGCCCGCTGATCGGGTGTTTCCTCGAAACCGAAGTCGTTGGCAAAGGCTTCATACGCCTTGGCATCGAAGCGCATGGCGTGGCCCTGACGTGCGGCGCGGCGGGCGTAAACGTCCAACAGTTCGGCGGCGGTGTCGCGTACCTGCTCGGCGGCCTTGCGTCGGGCTTTGTCCCACTGGCCGCTGCCCAGGCGGTGCAGGGGTGCCTCGTCAGCGCTGACGCCGGTGTAGCGGCTGATGAGGTGCAGCTGCGACACCGGCACGTACAGCGTTGCGCCCTGCGCGTACTCCAGGTGCAGAAATTCCTGCAGCGCGGGGGTGCCGTCCGGGTTTTTTTCGCCCAGGTCCAGGTTCACCAGTCCGCGGTAGCGGCCAATGCCGTGCTGGGCGTGCACCACCGGGTCACCGGGCTGCAGTTCGCTCAGGTCTTTGATGAGCGCTTCAACGTCACTGGCCTGTTCCTGCTTGCGCCGGCGGCGCACGGTGGGGCCGGCGGCGAACAGTTCGGTTTCGGTGACCAACTCGATACCCGCTTCGCGCCAGGCAAAGCCTGCCGACAGCGGCGCCACCGTCAGGCCCAAGCGGGCATCGCTGGCGCGAAACGCGGCCAGATCGCCGACGCCCACCGGCTGGATGCCGCTGGCGCGCAGAAAGTCGTGTAGGTTCTCCCGGCGGCCGTCGCTGTCGGCCAGGATCAGCACGCGCGCCTCAGTGGCGGCCAGATGGGCGTGCAGCCGCGCCAGCGGCTCCTCGGCTGCACGCTGCACGGTCAGCTCCGGCAGAGGGGCCACGACGTCCGCCCAAGCCGTCCACGCCTGGGCCGGTGCCACGGGCCGCAGCGCCCATTGCGGGTAGGCGTTGGCCAGCCGGTAAAAGCCCTCGGCGTCCAGAAACAGGGCGTGCGGGGGCAGCACCGGGCGTTCCGGGTCGCCCTGCGCCAGACGATGGCGCTCGCGGGTGTCCTGCCAGAAGCGCTGCATGGCGTCCTCCACGTCGCCGTGCAGCACCACGGTGGCCTGCGGGCCCAGGTAGTCGAACACCGTAGCGGTTTCGTCGAAAAACAGCGGCAGATAGTATTCGACGCCCGGCGGCACCACCCCGGCGCCGATGTCCTTGTACAGGCGGCTCTTGGTCGGGTCGCCCTCCAGCAGCTCGCGCCAGCGCGCCCGAAAGCGCGCGCGCGCCGCGTCGTCAAGCGGAAACTCACGCCCAGGCAGCAGGCGCACCGCGGGCACGGGATAGAGGCTGCGTTGCGTGTCGGGGTCGAAGGTGCGGATGGAGTCGATCTCATCATCAAACAGATCGACCCGATACGGCACCGGCGAGCCCATCGGGTAGAGGTCGATGAGCCCACCGCGCACGGCATATTCGCCCGGGCTGACCACCTGGGTGACGTGCTGGTAGCCGGCCAGCGCCAGCTGCGCGCGCAGCCGCTCAGCGTCCAACCGCTGCCCGGTCTGGAACGAGAACGTGTAGGCGGCCAAAAACGACGGCGGCGCCAGCCGCGTCAGCGCCGTGCTGGCCGGGATCAGGATCACGTCGGCGCCATCGTCGGCGCTGCGCTGCTGGATGCGCCACAGTGTGGCCAGCCGCTCAGAAATCAGGTCCTGGTGCGGCGAGAAGGTATCGTAGGGCAACGTTTCCCAGTCCGGAAATAGCGCGCAGCGCAGCCCGGGCGCAAAGAGGGGCAGTTCCTCGAGCAGGCGCTGCGCATCTGCCGCGTCGGCGGTGACGATGGCTGTCAGGCGGCCAGCGGCCTTGTCGCGTTCAGCCAGCGCCGCCAGCACCAGGGCGTCGGCGCCGCGCGGCGGGCATGGGGTGGCAAAGCGCTTGCCGGGAGTCAGACGGGGCAGTTCCATGGGAAGGCGAGATTCTAGAATCCGGCGCCATGATGTCTGCTGCACCCGACCGCGACGGCTCGACGAACGGCCCCAGCCTTGGGCCGGCTGTGCCCGCCTGCGCTGACACGCCCTGGCCGCGCGACGCGACCGGCCCCGTGCGCTACTACGCGCTGGTGCCGGCTGCGGGCAGCGGCAGCCGCGCCGGTCTTGGCTTTCGCAAGCAGTATTACCGCATCGCCGGGCGGCGCGTCATCGACCACACGCTGGCCGCGCTGGGCGCGCTGCCGGCGCTGGCGGGCGTGGCGGTGGTGCTGGCGGCCGACGATGACACCACGGTGGGGGATGGCCAACGGGTGCGGGTCTGTCGTGTGGGCGGCGCCACGCGGGCCGAAAGCGTCCTCAACGGGCTGGCGGCGCTGGCCGAGGCGGGCGCGCGCGATCAGGACTGGGTGCTGGTGCACGACGCGGCGCGCTGCCTGGTGCGGCCCGCCGACATTCAAGCCCTCATCGAGGCGTGCATCGACGATCCGGTGGGCGGGCTGCTGGCGGTGCCGCTGGCCGATACCCTCAAGCGGGTGGGTGCCGACAGCCGCGTGCGGGCAACGGTGGAGCGCGGCGACAAGTGGCTGGCGCAGACGCCGCAGATGTTTCGGCTGGGGCTGCTGCGGCAGGCGTTACAGCCGCATCGGGCCACGGGGTTTGTAGGCATCACCGACGAGGCCAGCGCGGTGGAGGCGCTGGGTCTGCAGCCGCGCGTGGTGCGCGGCAGCGCCCGCAACTTCAAACTCACGTTTGCGGAGGACTTTGCCATGGCCGAACCCTGGTTGCGCGCTGCGGCAGCGCCGACCTGGCGCGTGGGCGAAGGCTGGGACGTGCACGCCCTGGTGCCGGGGCGGCGGCTGGTGCTCGGCGGCGTCGACATCCCGTTTGAGCGTGGTCTGCTGGGACACTCGGACGCGGATGCGCTGCTGCATGCCCTCACGGATGCGCTGTTGGGCGCCGCCGGTTTGGGCGACATCGGCACCTGGTTTCCAGACCACGACCCGCGCTACGCCGGGGCGGACTCTCAGGTCCTGCTGCGTGCGGCCGCACAGGCGGTGCGCGAGCGCGGCTGGCAACCCGTCAACGTGGACGCCACTGTAGTGGCACAAGCACCGCGCCTGGGACCTTACCGCGCCGCCATGCAGGCCAACATCGCGCGCGCCCTCGGGCTGCCGCAGCAGGCGGTCAACGTCAAGGCCAAGACCGCGGAACGGCTGGGACCGGTGGGGCAGGGACTCTCGATCGAGGCCCGGGCGGTGGTGCTGCTGTCTGCGGTGGGCACCTGAGCGGCTAGCCAGGCCGCGCAATCCACCCGTGCGGATGCGTACGCGCGCGGCCCGGCCTGGGGCCAGTCGGAAACGGCACGGGGCAAGGAGCAAGGAGGGGCTGTTCGCTACCCCTGCCGGGGGCGATGCGCCGCGGCGGCGTAATGACTGCCTGTCAAGCAGCAGGCAGGCGCAGCGTCACCTGCAGGCCGCCACCGGGGGCGTGGTCGATCTGGCAGGCGCCGCCCCAGCGTTCCACAGTACGGCGCACGATGGCCAGACCGAGCCCCGCGCCAGGCGAGGTACGGGCACTTTCCGCGCGAAAGAACGGCGCCGTCAGGTGCGGTAACACCTCGGCCGGCACGCCCGGGCCGTGGTCGCGCACGCGCAGCTCGACGCCGTCCGCAATGCGCGTGGCGTGCACCTGCACGTGCGCGCGGCCATCGGCTCCGCGCCCGTGTCGCACGGCGTTTTCCAGCAGGTTGCTCAGCACGCGCTGCAGCGCCGTGGGCTCGGCCATCACCGCCACGTCCGCGGCGATGTCCACCTCCAGCGCCAGGTCGTTGCGTGTGCGATACGGTTGCGCGGCGCGCTCCACCGCGTCGGCCAGCGCCACCGCGGTCGTGGGTGCGCGGATGTCGCGTGCGTAGGCCAGAAACTGGTCAATGATGGCATCGATCTGCTCGACGTCATACGCCATGCGCTCGCGGGTGGCGGCGTCCGGTACCCCCAGCTCGATTTCCAGCCGCAGGCGCGCCAGCGGTGTGCGCAGGTCGTGCGAGATGCCCGCCAGCAGCAGCCGCCGGTCGGCGTCGGTGCGCGCCAGCGCCTCGGCCATGCGGTTGAAGGCGTGATTGACGTCGGCGATCTCGCGCGTGCTGACCGCCTCGTTCAGCGGCGGGCCGGCAAAGTCGGCGGCACCGATGCGCCGTGCCGCCTGGGCCAGCCGCTGCAGCGGTTGGTTGATGAGACGCGTGATCAGTACCGCCCCCAGCAGCGACAGCAGCAGTGCCAGTCCCAGCCACACGAACCACGTGGTGCCGTGCACCGGCTCGATGCGCGAGCGGTCGGCCAGCAGCCAGTAGCTGTCGCTGTCGATGCGAAAGCCAATCCACAGACCATCGAAGCCGTTGACTTCGCGCGCCACCACCGTATCGCCACCCAGACGGTCGATGAGCGCGGCGGCGATGCGCTGTCCCGTCGTGTTGGGGGCAAACGGCACGTACACGTCGCTGGGTTCGCGCATCGCGATACGGACGTTTTCCTCGTCGGCCAGCGTCTTGACCAGGGCAATGCGCGCGATCGGGTCGGTGTAGACCAGCGCCACCCGCGTCAGGTTGACCAGCGACGCCAAGGCCTGCGCGCTTTGCAGCGCGCGCGGCTCCTCCTCCAGCGTGCGAAAGGTCTGGAACCAGGTCAGCACGCTCAGCGACAGCAGCGCGGCCAGCAGCAGAAAATTGCGCCAAAACAGCGTCATGGGCGAACGCGCCTCAGGCATCGGGGACAAACATATAGCCCACCCCCCACACGGTCTGGATATAGCGCGGATTGGCAGGATCGGGTTCGATGAGCTTGCGCAGCCGCGACACCTGCACGTCCAGGCTGCGGTCGAACGGCTCGAACTCGCGCCCGCGCGCCAATATCGCCAGCCGTTCGCGCGACAGCGGCTGGCGCGGGTGGCGCACGAGGGCCTTGAGCATCGCAAACTCGCCGGTGGTCAGCGGCACTTCGGTGCCGTCACGCAGCAGCCGCCGACGCCCGACGTCAAAGGTGTACGGGCCAAAGCGCACCACTGCGCCGTCAGCCGCCACCGCCCCGGGCGCTTCCGGGGGAGGTCGGCGGCGCAGCACGGCGTGGATGCGCGCCAGCAGCTCGCGCGGATTGAACGGCTTGGGCAGGTAGTCGTCGGCGCCCACCTCCAGACCGACGATGCGGTCCACATCCTCGCCCTTGGCGGTGAGCATGATGATCGGCGTCAGGTCGCCGCTGGCGCGCAGGCGGCGGCAAATCGACAACCCGTCTTCACCCGGCAGCATCCAGTCCAGCACGATCAGGTCAACGGGGTCGCGCTGCAGCAGGCGATCCAGCCGCGGCCCGTCGTCGGCCAGCAGCACGTCGAAGCCTTCCTGCGTCAGGTAGCGGTTGAGCAGTTCACGGATGCGCTGGTCGTCGTCCACGACGAGCAGGCGCGGGGGGCGACGCGTATTCATGGCGCAATTGTCAGACCAAAGCGGCGTGTTACGCTAAGACCATTGCCGGTTGCGCGCGCGGGCGTTGCGCGCGCCCGTTGCGGCCCGACGATGGGCAGGGAGGCGATGGTCATGGACAAGGCATGGGTATATCGATGGCGAGTCGCATGGGCGCTCGGGTTGTGGACTCTGCTGCTGCCAGTTGGCGCAGCGTTTGCGCAAACCGTATCGTCTGACGCGGCTGCAGTCGGCGTCGTGCACCTGAGTGCGCGCGCGCAGCAGCGCGTGCCGCACGACTGGCTGGCGGTGACGGTGGCCGCGCGCCAGCAGGGGGCAGACCCTGCGGCGGTGCAGGCGCAGCTGGCGCGGGTGCTCGATGGCGCCCTGGCGCAGGTGCGGCCGCTGCAGTGCCCTGGGCAGCTGGAAGCCAGCAGCGCCGGGGTGCAGGTGCAGCCACGCTACGGACGCGAAGGTCAGATCGTCGGCTGGCAGGGCAGCGCCGAGCTGCTGCTGCAGGGGCGCGACATGGGGCAGGTGGCCAGCGTCGCTGCCCAGCTGCCGGGGCTGGTGATCACGGGCCTGCAGCTGTCGCTGAGCCGTGACACCATCGCGCGTGCCGAAGCCGCGTTGCGCGAGCAGGCCATCGCCGCCTTCCGGCAGCAAGCACTGGAGGTGGCGCGTGCCTTTGGCTACGCCGGCTACGCGCTGGGCGAGGTGCACGTCAGTGCCGCCTCTCCCGACGGAGGGCCGCCACGGCCCCTGCTGCGCGCACAGGCCATGGCCGCGGCCGAGGCCGCCCCGGTGCTGACGGTGGAGCCTGGTCAGACCACGCTGGAGGTGACCGTCTCCGGCTCGATCCGCCTGACCGCCCGGCCCTGATGCGCGCCCCCGTGTCGCGGCCGCCCCGGCCGCGAGGTCCCTCTTATTGCGCCGTCCAGCCGCCGTCCATGTTCCACGCCACGCCGCGCACATTGTTGGCGGCGGGCGAACAGAAAAATACCGCCAGCTCACCCAGTTCCTCGGGCGTGGTGAACTGCATCGACGGCTGCTTTTCGGCCAGCAGCAGCCGGGTGGCCTCCTCGTTGCTGATGCCCAGTGCCGCGGCCTTGGCGTCCACCTGCTTTTGCACCAGCGGCGTTAGCACCCACCCGGGGCAGATGGCGTTGCAGGTTACCCCCGTGGTGGCGGTCTCCAGCGCCACCACCTTGGTCAGTCCCACCAGGCCGTGCTTGGCCGCCACGTAGGCTGACTTTTGGGCCGAAGCTACCAGGCCGTGTACCGAGGCCACGTTGATGATGCGCCCCCAGTTGGCCGCCTTCATTGCCGGCAGCGCCAACCGGATGGTGTGAAAGGCGCTGCAGAGGTTGATGGCGATGATGGCGTCCCAGCGCTCGGGCGGGAACTCCTCAACCGGCGCCACGTGCTGGATGCCGGCATTGTTGACCAGGATGTCGACGCGGCCGAAGCGCTCGGCAGCGGCGCGCATCAGGTCCTCGATCTCGGCGGGTTGGCTCATGTCCGCGCCGTGGTAGAACACCGGCACGCCCAGCGCCTCGATCTGCTGGCGGGCGCCATCAACGTCGCCGAAGCCGTTGAGCACGATATTGGCACCCTGACGCGCCAAGGCTTTCGCAATGCCCAGACCAATGCCGCTGGTCGATCCCGTCACGAGGGCCGTCTTGTCTTTCAGCATGAGCCGCGCTCCATTTCCGATAGCATCACATTCGGTCGCGGACACGCCGCGCGCCGACCTGCGAACATTCTGTCACACACGCGCTCCATGGAACCGACCCTGCACCATCTGGCCGTTCCCGGCCCTCGGGCCCAACACGGGCAGCCACGCCGCGTGGCGTGGTGGGAGTGGAATGCCACCGGCACTGCGCACCCGGGCCATATCGTCGTCTGCGTGCACGGCCTGACGCGCCAGGCGCGCGACTTTGACGTGCTGGCCCGGGCCCTGGCGCCGCACGCCATGGTGGTGTGCATGGACGTGGCGGGGCGGGGCCACAGCGACTGGCTGGAAGACCCCATGGCCTACCAGATACCCACCTATGCGGCCGATGCCGCGGCGCTGCTGGCGCACCTGCGCCAGCGCCACGCCCAGGCCACCGGCAGCGCCGAGCCCCGCGCGCTGCGCATCGACTGGGTGGGCACGAGCATGGGGGGGCTGATCGGCATGGCGCTGGCCGCGCAGCCCGCCATCGGCTTGCGGCGGCTGGTTTTGAACGACGTCGGCCCGGTCATTGAGCCCGCGTCGCTGCAGCGCATTGCCCGGTACGTAGGGCAGCAGCCGGTGTGGCCCGACGAGGACGCTGCGGCCGATGCCCTGTGGGCGATTTCCCAGACCTTTGGCCCGCACACGCGCCAGCAGTGGCTGGCGCTGACGCGCCCGATGCTGCGTCCGGTCGAAGGCGGTTGGACGCTGCACTACGACCCGGCGATCGCGGTGCCCTTTCGCGCTCTGCTGGAGGCCACGCGCGCCGCGGATGCGGCCGCAGCCGAGCAGGCCGGGCGCGCCGCCGCCGAGGCCGGCAGCGCCAGCCTGTGGGCCCTCTACGATGCGATCACATGCCCGACGCTGCTGCTGCGTGGCGCCGAATCTGACCTGTTGTCGCCTGCCACCGCGCTGGCGATGACGCAGCGCGGCCCACGCGCGCGGCTGGTGGAGTTCGACGGCGTGGGCCACGCGCCGACGCTGGTGCAGCCCGAGCAGGTGCGGGTGGTGTGCGATTTTCTGCTGGCACCGTGATTACCCGCGCCATCCCCGACACCGCTGCGGCGGGGGCCAGCCCGGCCATCACCGCAGCGCTGGCCAATCCCACGGCCGATGAGCGCGCACTGCTGCGGGCGCGCGCCTTTGCCGAGCCGCTGCTCAGTGGCGAGGTGCTGGAAACCGGGGAGCCGGCGTTGGCGCACGCCGATGGCGTGGTCGAGATACTGCGTGCCATTGGCGCAAGCGCCGATCTGCAGGCGTGCGTCTATCTGGTCTACGGGTGCCCGTTTTTGGCTCGGCCACGCGAAGTGATTGCCAAGGCGTTTGGGGACTCCTACGCCGACGTGGCGCTGGAGACCAACAAGCTGGTGCAGCTGCAGCGGCAGGCCCGCCAGCGTGCGCAGGCGGCCAGCGCTGCGGCGCGCAGTGGCGACGCCCACCCGTCGGCGGCCGCGCAGACGGAAAACGTGCGCAAGATGCTGCTGGCGTTTTCGCGCGATCTGCGCGTGGTGCTGCTGCGGCTGGCGTCGCGCCTGCAGACGCTGCGCTACTTTGCGGCGGCCAAGCGCGAACCGGATGCCGCGCTGGCGGCCGAGTCGCTGCAGGTGTTTGCGCCGCTGGCCAACCGGCTGGGCATCTGGCAGCTCAAGTGGGAGCTGGAGGATCTGGCCTTTCGCTTTCTGGAGCCGGACACCTACAAGCACATCGCCCGGCTGCTGGATGAAAAGCGCATCGAGCGCGAGGCTGTGGTCGAGCAGGTGCGACAGCGCCTGGAGCGCGAGCTGCGCGCGCTGGGCCTGTGTGTGCAGGTACAGGGGCGCCCCAAGCACATCTACAGCATCGTCAAGAAAATGCGCGGCAAGGCGCTGGACTTCGACCAGGTGCACGACCTGCGCGCGCTGCGCGTCATCGTCGAGACGGTGGAGGAGTGCTACCGCGTGCTGGCCTGGGTGCACGACCACTTCACGCCCGTGCCCGAGGAGTTCGACGACTACATCGCCCGCCCCAAGCCCAACGGCTACCAATCGCTGCACACCGTGGTGTGCGACCAGCAGGGCCGCACGTTCGAAATCCAGATCCGCACGCGCGCCATGCACGAACACGCCGAGCATGGCGTGGCCGCCCACTGGGCCTACAAAGAGGCGGGCACCAAGGGCTATGCGGGCGTCAGTGCGGCCTCGTCCTACGACGCCAAGATTGCCGTGCTGCGCCAGCTGCTGGCCTGGCAGCGCGACCTCAGTGGCCTGTCGCATGGCCTGTTCGAGGACAGCATCTACGTGCTGACGCCGCAGGCCGCCATCGTCGAGCTGCCCAAGGGCGCCACGCCGGTGGACTTTGCCTATGCGGTGCACACCGACCTGGGCCACCGCTGCCGGGGTGCGCGTGTCGATGGCCAAATGGTGCCCTTGAATACGCCGCTGGCCACGGGGCAAACGGTGGAGATCATCGCCGCCAAGGAGGGCGGCCCCTCGCGCGACTGGCTCAACCACGAGGCGGGCTATCTGGTCAGCCACCGGGCCAAAAGCAAGGTGCGGGCGTGGTTCAATGCCCAGGCCGCCGCCGACCACATCGCGCGCGGGCGCGAGCAGGTCGAGCGGCTGCTGCAGCGTGAGGGCAAAACGGCGTTGAAACTGGAGGAGCTGGCGTTGGAGCTGGGCTTTGAGACGCCGGAGGACCTGTTCGAGGCGGTGGGCAAGGAGGCGCTGGCGCTGCGTCACATCGAACAGCACCTGCGGCCCGCCGAGCCGGCTGCTGCGCCCGACCAACTGGTGCTGAAAAAGACCCGCGCGGCGCCCACCGCGCGTGCGGGCGACGTGCTGGTAGTCGGGGTGGGCGCGCTGATGACCACGCTGGCGCGCTGCTGCAAGCCCGCGCCGCCCGACGACATTCGCGGCTTTGTCACCCGCGGCAAGGGCGTCAGCGTGCATCGCACCGACTGCCCTGACTTCCAGGCACTGGCGCAGCGCCAGCCCGAGCGGGTCATTGAGGTGCAGTGGGCCGTGACGGGGACAGGCATCCAAACGCCGCTGTATGCTGTCGACATTGGCGTGCAGGCGCTCGACAGGCAGGGACTATTGCGCGACATTTCGGAAACCTTTGCGCGCGAAAAGATCAATGTCATCGGCGTGCAAACGCAAACTGTCAAAGATGTAGCGTGGATGACGTTTACGATCGAGGTGCCTGACGCGCTGCGCGTGCAGCGCATCATGGCCATACTCAATGAGGTGTTGGGAGTTCAGCGCGTCTGGCGGCGTTGAGCACACCCTGACAACAAAGGAAAACCGATGTGGTCGTCCTGGTTTGTGTCGTCGCGTGATGCGGGTCCACTGGCGGTTGTGGTCTATGACCCTTGGCTCGTGACAGTGTCGGTCGCGCTTGCGTGTCTAGGTGGCATGGCGGCCATGCAGTTGGTCGCCATTGCGCGCCGTGCCGACCTCTATGGGCGGGTGTTGTCCCGCACCGCTTTTGGGCTGGCCACCGTGACGTTAGGCGGCAGTGTTTGGAGTATGCATTTTGTCGGAATGTTGGCGGTCGACATCTGTCAACCGGTTCGTTACGACGCGTGGATCACCGCGCTGTCCGTTGTACCCGCCTTGTTGGCATCGGCAGCCGGTTTGCGCCTGTATCTGACCACCGCTGTGGGTGATCAACCGCGGCGCATCCTCACGCCGCGTTTAATGTTGTCGGGCTTGGCGGTCGGCGCAGGCATTGGGGCCATGCACTACACCGGCATGACCGCAATGCGTATGGACAGCATTTTGCGCTACGACCCCTTGTGGTTTGTCCTTTCGATCGTGGTGGCGGTGGTGTTGGCAATTGCCGGTTTGGCTGCCTACACGCTGCTGCGCCGGCGTGCCCAGCGGCTGCCGCGCTGGGTGGCTTCTGCGGTTGCAGGTATTTTGCTCGGGCTGGCGATTTCGGGTATGCACTACACGGCCATGCAGGCCTCCTTGTTCATTGGCGAGACTAATCTTTTATATGTCCGTTGGTCTGATCGCCAGTGGGAATTGGCGTCAGGCGTTGCGCTGGCGACTGTGGTGGTATTCGGCGCCGCTTGGGGTACCTTGGGACTGGTTACCTATCGGGTCCTGTTGCTGCGGCTGCGCGACCGCGAGCAGCTGCTGCGCGATGTGGTGGATAACCTGCCGGGGGCAGTGATCCGCTTGCGGCTAGACGAGTCATTGACCCGCACGTTGGTTTCACGGGGGGTTGTCGAGCTGCTGGGGCGTGACCCCGAGGCCTACCGGCGGGGCGAGTGGACGCTGGAGTCTTGCATCGTTCCCGAAGATCGCCCCGTGTGGCACGACGGTCTACACCGAGCCCTCGATCAGCCTGGCCACTCGGCAGCATTCACAGTGCGCGCGGTGGACTCTAGGCAAGGCTTGAAATGGCTGGCGGTTCGGGTGCATTCGGTGCCGAGCGCCTTCGGGCAAGTACTGGACATTTTTCTGCTCGACGTCACCAGCGAAACGATGGCCCGTGAGCGCGAGCGGGTGCTGATCGCTGCGATTGACGCCGTCATTGGTCGAGCGCTGCTCAGCCCCGAGGGCGTCTTCACGTTTGTAAACGAGCACCTGGCTGCCACCCTGGGATATGAGCCTCACGAGCTGCTCAATCAGCCCCATGCGTTGTTGTGGTCGCCGGATACATCGTCTGTTGAGATGGAGGCGTTTTGGGCAGCGTTGCGGCGCGGTGAACCGCGTCCTGGCGAAATTCGCCGCCGTGCTAAAGATGGTTCGATCAGACACTTCAGCGCCTGGTATCAGCCCATCCGTGACGCCAACGGCCGCGTCACGGCCGTATTGAAGCTGGCCGTGGACATCACCGATCGGGTCAACACCCTCAACGCGCTACAACAGGCCCAGCGTGATCTGGAGCAAGCACTGTTGGCACGGAGTCAGTTTTTTGCTAACGTCAGCCACGAGATCCGCACTCCCATGAACAGCGTGGTAGGCTTTGGCGAGCTGCTGCGCGACAGTCTGCCCGAAGGTCCGCAGCGGGAGCAGGCCCGCCTCATCGTTGAGGCGGCGCGGTC
>Ga0209721_1000619_pt1 | contig 30372 bp, 29 predicted proteins | sample TshhotsprinmetaG_FD_184139 | JGI IMG/M metagenome (GOLD analysis project Ga0209721, IMG submission 184139) | Hot spring microbial communities from South Africa to study Microbial Dark Matter (Phase II) - Tshipise hot spring metaG (SPAdes)... | ecosystem: Environmental > Aquatic > Thermal springs...
CACGATATAGCCATCCAGGTTGCGGGCCGCGGCATGGACATTAGCGATGCGCTCGGTAGCCGAACCTGCATAGTAGGTGGTGGCCTCGGCCAGCAACTGGAGGTTCTCGGCTTTGGGTAGGTCGGCCGCCCGCACCAGCGCAGGTTTGGGAACCACGTTTAGGCTGTACTCGTTCTTGTCGGGGCGCAACAGCTCGTGCTCCAGTCGCTTGCGGGTCTCGGGCTGGTTCATCTTCCAACCTTCTACCTCGGGCCGTACCACCAGCTCACCTTGGCTGTTCACGATGTAGCGTGCATCCACCGGCAAGCGGTCGTGTCGGACTGCGATCTTGGCCAGGGTTTTGCCGAGGGCTTTGGCATTGATGCGGACTTCCTCCTGTACGTCTAGGAGCGCGGCCACTTCGTGGGCACTCAGGGTATGCCGGTGAACCCGGGTGCCACCAGCCTGCCGAGGTTCGGTGTAGACCAGGTTTACGGGCCGCAGCAGTTCGTTGGCTTTGCGGGCGACGGGTTCAAGCATGGGAGCGGTCAGCCTGGGGGTGATGGTCTTGGGAAAAAACTCGAGCACAGTCTGTTGTGGATGCCTGAGATAGGTTTCGATGGCGCTCTGGATGTCGAGCTTCAGACCGGCTTTTTCTGGCATTACCCTGAACTGTCCGTCCTGGAAGACCACCCTGGCATCGGTGGGGGGGTACTCGAGCGACCCAGCAATCTGCTGTAGGCGTTTTTCCAGAGCCTCTGGGTTCACACTGGGCACCAAAGGTACTTTGACTTGCCCCCGCAGCGCTGCGATGCGCTCGGCAAATTGGCTGCGCCCTACGGCAAAAGCCCGCTCGGCCGTGGCCCTGGCATCCGGTTTCCAGCCCAGCTCCACAGCCGAGACCTCGAGGGTTTCCTGCCCCGCTTTGAGGGTAAGCTGAGGTGGGGTTAGGTTTTGGGCTCTGGCGGCAATTCGGGCGGTGGCCTCATCCAGGGTCAGACCTCCTACCGAAATCCCCGCGGCCTCCACGCCGGCAAACACCCGCTCGCGGTGGTAGCGCTCAAATACAGCCCAACCCAGTATCAGCCCGGTCAATAGGCCCAAACCGACCAGCAGTCCCCGCCTCATCTAGGTTCGAGTATAGCCTTTGGATATTGGCCGGATGTGAAGGAATACTTCAAATCGTAGGACACGCACATAATCCTTAGCATCGAGCAGGTTTGCTCTTGAGTGCCCCGTCGAAGCAGGATAGGATGCCCGCATGTTGCTGCACGGGCGAGTGCAAACCATGACCGAGTGGGGGTTGGCGGAAGCTGTGTACCTCGAGGGAGACCGCATTGCCGATGTGGGTTTGCTGGAAGACCTTCGGGCCCGCTACCCCAGGGCTACCAGACAGGCTTTTGAGCAGATCACCCCAGGTCTCCACGAGGCCCATGCCCACCCCCAGCTATGGGGGCTGCAGCTGCAAAGCCTGGACTTAGAGGGGCTAAGCGAGCCGGAGGCGGTGGCACAGAAGGTAGCCGAGCAGGCCCGCAGCCTGCCCCCTGGCACCTGGATTCGCGGGGGTGGTTACCTGTTTCGCACCTATCCCAGCAGCGAGCTGCTTGACGCTGTTGCCCCGCAGCATCCGGTGTTTTTGCAAAGCCGCGACCGGCACTCGGCCTGGGTCAACCGCGAGGCCCTCAGGCTGGCCGCCATCCAACGCGAGACCCCCGACCCGCCCGGCGGGGTGATTGTGCGGTGGGGGGATGCCCAGCCCAGCGGCTACCTGCTCGAGTCGGCTCAGGGGTTGGTCGAGCGGGTGCTCCCACCGCCGGGCCTGGCCGACCTCGAGCGCGGCCTGCGGGACCTCTCGCGCCGGGGCTACACCGCCGTACACCACATGGGCTGGTGCCATTTTGGCCTTGCCGAGCGACTAGCCCAATCGGGACGCCTTCCGGTGCGCCTGTGGTGGGCACTCGACCGCGACCACTGGCGCGAGGCCCAGCCTGGCTGGCGAGGCGATTGCCTTGAAATCGCCGCCGTGAAGTTCTTCGCCGACGGAGCGCTGGGCAGCCGCACCGCCTGGATGACCGAGCCCTACCCCGATGGCTCGCACGGCCTGGTGCTCGACGATCCGGAACTGATCGAAAGTGAGGGCAGTGCGGCCTTGCAGGCGGGCTTTGGCCTGGTGGTACATGCCATCGGAACCCAGGCGGTGCGCCGGGTGCTGGAGATTTTTCGGCGTCTGAACTCATCGGCGCAGCGCATTTTTCGTATTGAACATGCTCAGCACGTGCGCGATCAGGAGTTGCCACAGTTGGCCGGCTTGAACCTAGCGATTTCCATGCAGCCCATGCATCTTTTAGGTGATGCCGAGCTGGTGCGTTTTCACCTGAGGGGTCACGAGCATGAGGCTTTCCGGCTGCGCGACCTATGGAATACCGGCCTGCCGCTGGCGTTTGGCTCGGATGCGCCGGTGATGAAGCCTTCGTTTGAGCTGAACCTGCGAGCCGCTACCCAGCACCCCCTCGACCCCAACCAGAACCTCACCCCCGAGGAAGTGCTCTGGGCCCATACCCGAGGGGCTGCGCTGGCGGCGGGTTGGCCCCAGCACGGTCAGATCCGCCCGGAGGCCTCCGCGGACCTGACCCTTTGGGAAAACGGGCGGCCCGTAGGGCGGGTGTTTGCGGGCGAGCTCGAGCTGTACTAGCGCCTCAGTCTTTGAGTTTCCGATTCGGAACCGGCCTGTAGAACAGCCGTATTTACTTTGGAGCAGCTTCTATGGGTCAGACCACTTTGCTGCCAGGCCGCCCTATCACGAAATTGAGGAAATTGCCGGACCCTTGTAGGACTCCAGGCCTCGAGGCTGATTGGCATTACCCCTTCTGCTCTGTTGCCAGCAGCCCGATGGCCTCTTGCTGACCGAGACCCCCAGTTCCGCCGAAATTGCGGCGGGCCTGGCTTTGGCTGCAGGGCTGCCTGGGGCACCGATTTACATGCCCAGCTCATCGCAGCCCTGAACGGCGGATGAACGTTACGGGACTCTGTAAGCGCATCCAAAGCAACTACCTCCTGAGGCTTGGTTGCACCGTGTGCGGCGCTATAAGGTGACGACAACCAAGGGCACCGAAGCTGCCGCGAGATGCCTTATGGGGACCTCGAGCTCGGGTGCGGATCGTGTTGCAGGGCCTCGGCCAATAAAACGGTGGGCAACTTTCTGTCCTCATTACCTGAATGCTCCGAATTTGTATTAGACCAGTTGAATACCAAATATCTTTGGGCTTATACTGCGCTCGACCCATTGCGGTTTGTCTTGTCGGGAATGGCGTCCATCTTCACCAGGAGGAAAAGGTATGAAGAGAAGTGACTTATGGACGGTCCTGTTGTGAGTGTGTTGTTTTCATCGGGGACGGCTTTCGCTCGGCAACCCACCCGCACCTCTTGGATCTGGCGGGTTGAGGATCGCAAGAGTACAGCCCCGCAGTTTGAAGCCCGAACTGGTATCCGTGTGGTCTACACCGTCACCCACAACCTCGAGCACAACACCGTTCTCTCCTCGGACCTGGCCGCTGGAACCGGCCCCGATATCTTCCATACCCGGACCGATGGGGGCTAAGCGATGGTCGAGCGTGTGACGGTACCGATTATCGCTGAGGGAGGCCTGAAGAGGTATTACGGGCCTCTGAACTTGGTGCCAGCGCGGTGGCGGTGGGTACCGCCCTCACCAACCCTGGAGAAATCATCCATCGTTTTGCGCAGGAGGTTCCGGCTTGAGTGTGCTGGGTATCGATGGTGGCGCCAGCAGTAGTAAGTGGGTGGTGTTGAATACACAGGGTTTGCTGTTGGCGCAAGGGCGCAGCTCTCCCATCACCGGGCATCTGTTCAGCGAGGAGATGCAGGCCCAGGCCTTTGGCGCTTTGGAGCGGCTGCTCTCGGAGGTCAGGCCCTATGCCCCGGTTGCAGTGGTTGCGGGTATCACGGGTCTGGATGCGCGGAGCCAAGAAGCCCTGCGGATGGGGGCTTACATTCAGCAAGGGCTGGGGTTGCCGGAGGGTCGGGTGCGCGTGTTCAACGATATAGATCTGGTTTATCGGACCAACTTTGCCCCTGGTGCGGGCATAGTGGTCTACGCAGGAACCGGTTCAATAGCCTACAGCATTGCTCTGGATGGCAGCGTTCATCGAGCGGGTGGGCACGGGTTTTTGATCGGTGACGAGGGGGCCGGTTTCTGGATCGGCAGGACAGCCCTACGCCAATTGTTGCGCTGGCAAGATTTGGGCCTGGACACCTGCTCATATCCGTTGGCTCGGCACCTGTACGCAACTCTAGGCGGCCAGGACTGGCCCTGCATCCGCGGGTATGTGTATGGGGGTGGGCGACAGGCGGTTGCGGCGCTGGCACCAGCAGTGGGTCGGGCTGCCGAAGATGGAGACGAGACGGCCAGGCAAATTTTGCTCCATGCTGGACGCGAGTTGGCTGACCTGGCCCTGACCTTGCAGCGACGCTTGGGGTTGCTTCCGGTGGTGCTGTGTGGGGGTGCTTTGCAGGTGAGTCCACTGATCGAGCAAGGGGCCAGAGAACTGCTGGAATTGACGGTTCAGCACGCTTCCAGCGCCGAGGCCGCTGCTCGTATGGCGCTGAATCTGGTATGAACTGAAGAGCTCAACTATGAACGACCTCCTGAGCACCGAGCAAATTAATCACATGTACCGGGACCTCGAGACCCGCTCGACCCCGCAGATTGTTCGAGCCCTGGTAGACGACCAGCTTCAAGCCGTTCAGTCGGCCCAGCAAGCGATACCCCAGATTGCCAAAGCTGCCGAACTGGCCGCCGAACGAATGCGAAGGGGCGGGCGACTGATTTATGTGGGTGCTGGGACCAGTGGACGCCTAGGACAGCTCGACGCCTCTGAGCTTTCACCTACTTTTTCCTGGCCTGCCGAGCGTGCCGTGGCCTGCGTTGCTGGAGGACGTAAGGCTCTCTGGGAAGCAGTGGAAGGAGCGGAGGACGACTTTGAAGCGGGCCGACGCGATCTGCTGGCTTCACAAGCCGGCCCTAACGATGTGGTTATTGGGGTTGCTGCCTCGGGAACCACTCCCTACCCACTGGGCGCTCTGGTGGAGGCAAAAGAAAAAGGAGCCCTGACCATCGGCATCGCCAACAACCCCGGCACCCCCCTGGTGTTACAAAGCGAAGTAGGTATCGTGCTGGATACCGGTCCAGAGGTAATTTCTGGTTCTACCCGACTGAAAGCCGGTACGGCGCAGAAGATCGCCCTCAATGCCTTCTCCAGCACGCTGATGGTGCTTCTGGGCAAGGTATATGGCAACCTGATGGTGGATCTGCAGGCGACCAACGCCAAGCTGGTTGCCCGAGCGGTGCGCCTTACCGTCACTGCTACGGAAGTTTCGCAAGGAGAGGCCAAGCAAGCCTTAGAAGCCTGCGGTTACAGCGTCAAGACAGCCATTGTGATGCTCAAAAAAGGTTTGAGCGCCCAGTCGGCACAGGCTTTGCTGGACAGGGTAGAGGGGAATGTACGGCGGGCGTTGGAGCAGTAGGATTCAGGGGCGCCGCCCTTCGAGCAAAAAGCCCTCCAGTGCTTGTCCGGCGTTGCGTACATGGGTGCGCATGGCTACCTCGACAGCCTCGAGGTCCTTATCCCGAACTGCTTGTAAGATGGCCTCGTGCTCGGCCCGCGATTTGGGAAGGCGCCCCGGAATGGCTGCCGAGCTATTGATGAGCATACGAATCTGCCCGTCTATGGTCTCGGCGGCAGCCAGCAAGCGCTTGCTGCCGGAGGCTTCCCAGAAACAACGATGGAAGGCCAGGTCGAGGTCGCCGTAGGTTTCGATATCGCGTTTTTCGGCAGCCTCGCATTGTTTCTTGAACAGGCGCTCGAGCTTCTTAAGCAGGGTTCTGCCGTTGTTTTGAACGGCCAGCCGCGCTGCCAGCCCCTCCAGCACCTCGCGCAGGCTGTAAATTTCGCGCACATCCTCGAGGCCAGGCTCCAATACAAAATAACCCCGATGCGGCACCGCCACCACCAGCCCTTCGCGCTCGAGGGCGCTCAGAGCCTCCTTGACGGGGGTCGGCGATAGCCCCAGGTCTTCGGCCAGTACCCGCACCACCAGCTTGCGCCCAGGGGGAATTTTGCGCCCAAGAATAGCCTGCCGCAAAGCCTTGTAGGCTTCACGGTTCAGAGTGGTTCGATTCAGAGCCATATTTGGTGATGTAATTTTAGCACATTGACCATAAAAGATTTTAGATATAAAATCTCGCCTAAAGCAAAGGAGGAGATGGTGGCACATAGGGCCCTAGCGCATAAAAGTACCGATGATGTGGCTGTAGCGGTCGCCGATCTGAAGGCCGGTGAAGAACTCAGCATCGCAAGCCTCGAGGGTGGAAAGGTGCACAAGGTCAAACTGCTCGAAGATGTTCCCCTGGGCCACAAGATTGCCCTCAAAGACATGCCCTCTGGCCACGTGGTGATCGAGTACGGCGAGAAGGTAGGCCAGATGACCCAGGCGGTCAAGAAGGGTGGCTATGTTCACGTCCACAACATCCGAACGCTGCGCTGGGATTACGGCAAAGCCTCGAAAGCCAAGAACTCGAGGAAAGGGGGTCGGCGATGAGGAAACCAGCCTCCAAAACCATGGCCCTCACCGGTTACCGCCGCACAAACGGGGCCGTGGGTGTACGCAACCATGTGCTCATTCTGCCGGTGGACGATCTGTCCAATTCGGCCTCCGAGGGCGTGGCCCGGCTCATCAACGGCGCCACGGCCCTGCCGCACCCCTACGGACGCTTGCAGTTTGGGGAAGACCTCGAGCTGACCTTCCGCACCCTTTCGGGCCACGGGGCCAACCCCAACGTATACGGGGTGGTGGTGATTGGCATTGAACCCAAGTGGACCGACCGGGTGGCCTCGGCCATCGCCAAGACCGGCAAGCCCGTCGAGACCTTCTCGATCGAGCGCCACGGTGACCTCAACGTGATTAATGCGGCCAGCCGGGCGGCCTACCGGATGGTGCAGGATGCCTCCGAGCTGCGCCGCGAGCCTATTCAGGTCTCTGAGCTGGTGCTCTCCATCAAGTGCGGCGAGTCAGATCCCACGCTAGGCCTGGCGGGCAACAAGGCCCAGGGCCGGGCGGTAGACCGGTTGGTGGATATGGGGGCCTCGGTGATATTTGGCGAGACCTCCGAGCTGACCGGTGGGGAGCACCTGATTGCCAACCGCTGTGCCACCCCTGCCCTCAAGCGCAAGTTCATGCAGATCTACAACGACTACATCCGGATGATCGAAGACCAGGGGGTGGACCTGCTGGGCTCGCAGCCCACCGAGGGCAATATTCGCGGGGGACTCTCCACCATCGAAGAAAAAGCCCTGGGCAACATCCAGAAGACCGGTTCACGTCCGGTCAATGCCGTTCTGAATTACGCCGAGCCGGTTAAACCCGGCCAGGGTCTGGTCTTCATGAACAGCTCTTCGGCGGGGGCCGAACAGGTCACCCTGTGTGCAGCGGGGGGTAGCGTGCTGCACTTCTTCACCACCGGCCAGGGCAACATCGTAGGCCATCCTATCATCCCGGTTATCAAGGTCTCGCCCAACCCCATCACCTGCTCGACCATGAGCGAGCACATCGATGTGAAGTTGCCCGATCTGCTGGTGGGCGATATCAACCTGGATCAGGCTGCCGACCGTATCCTGGAGGTGTTCATACGTACAGTCAACGGACGCATGACCGCTGCCGAGCTGTTGCGTCACAACGAGTTCGTGATTACCAAACTGTACCCCAGTGCCTGAGGCCGAAGGCCGGAAGCACTTGTCTCTGGCTCTATTCGCTATGATCATCGTTTGCGAGTTCATCACACCAAGCGGCCTAGAGCGCCTTAAGCAAGGCGGTCTGGAGGTGCTATACGACCCCAACCTCTGGAAAGACCGCGAGGCCCTCAAGGCCAAACTGAGCCACGCCACGGCCCTGGTGGTGCGCAACCAGACCCAGGTCAATGCCGATTTGCTTTCGGCAGCACCAAACCTCAAGGTGGTGGGGCGACTGGGCGTGGGGCTAGACAACATCGTCCAGTCCGACCTCAAAAGCTATGGCGTGCAGCTCTACTTCGCCCGCGGCATCAACGCGAATGGGGTGGCCGAGTACGTGCTGGCTGCGATGCTGCACCTGGCCCGCAACATCGCCGGGGGTGCGGCTCATGTGGCCGGGGGAGGCTGGAACCGGGGTGCTTTTGGAGGGTTTGAACTGGCCGGAAAAACCCTGGGACTCATCGGTCTGGGGGAGGTGGGGTTGCGGGTCGCCAAACGGGCCAGGGCCTTTGGTATGAAGGTAGTGGCCTCCGACCCCATGCGCCTGCCCTGGGAGAGCGCCGTAGAGGACCTGGAGATTCGGCTTACCTCCACCGCCGAGGTGTTGCGCTCGGCCCACTTTTTGTCGCTGCACGCCCCCCTCACGCCCGAGACCAGAGGGCTCATCCGGGCTGAGACCATCGCCAGCATGCCCAAAGGCGGCTATCTCATCAACACCGCCCGGGGTGAGCTGGTAGATCAGGGCGACCTGGTGGCGGCCCTGCGCTCGGGGCATCTGGCAGGCGCGGTTTTGGACGTGGTGGACCCCGAACCCCTGCCGACCGACCACCCCCTGCGGGGTGTGGATAACCTGTGGATAACCCCCCACGTGGCCGGTCTGACGGCCGAGGCCCAGGAAGCGGTGGGGCTGCGGGTGGCCGAGGGCGTTTTGAACCTCCTGGGGGTGGCATGAGGATTCCTTATCCCGAACTCAAGCGGGCGGTCTCGAGCCACTTCCACAACCTGGGCTTGGCCCTCGACCACGCCGACGAGTTCGCCGAGGTGATCCTCGAGGCCGAAATCGAAGGCAATCTGGGGCACGGCCTGACCCGTATTACCCAGTACACCAGCCAGCTCCGGGCGGGCGGCCTGAACGCCAAGCCCCAGATGCGCTTGGAACGAACCAGACCCAGCGTGGCAGTTCTCCATGCCGATGGCGCGCCGGGGCCGGTGGCTGGGCTCTTTGCTGTGCGGGCCCTGACCCAGATGGCTAAAGAACAGGGCAGCGCCACGCTGGCTGTTCGGAATGCAGGGCATACCGGCGTGCTATCGGCTTATGTGGGCCGTCTGGCCCGGCAGAACCTGGTTGCCCTGGCTTTTTCCAACACCCCCCCGGCCATCGCGCCAGGGCCCGTGCTGGGTACCAATCCCATCGCCCTGGGCGCGCCGGCCTCCCCCCAGCCGGTCATCGTGGACACCTCTATCTCGGTGGTGGCCCGGGGCAAGATCATCGCGGCCGCCAAAAAAGGCGAGCCCATCCCGCAGGGGTGGGCCCTCGACAAGGAGGGCCAGCCCACTACCGATGCCCAGGCTGCGCTCGAGGGTTCGCTGCTGCCTGTGGGGGAGGGAAAGGGCTTTGCTTTAGCCGTGCTGGTGGAAATCCTGGCCGGAGCCCTGGCGGGGGATGTGCTCTCACCCGACCTGCCCCTGCCCTGGATGCCGCCCGACCAGGCGGCCAAGCCGGGGCTGCTGCTACTGGCTTTCGATCCCTCGGCTTTCGGTAGCAGCTATGCCGCCAGGGTGGCCCAACTGATCCATGCTCTTGAAGCGGTGGGAGGCCGGATCCCCGGCGCCCGGCGAACCGCTTTGCGAGAAAAGGCTTTACAAGAAGGGGTTGTGGTTAACGAGACACTCCAGGTTGAACTCGGTAAACTAGGCTTGCGTCTACAAGGAGGAGGAAACACATGAGGAAGCTTTTCTGGCTGTTGGTTGCAGTTTTGGTCATGTCTGCCGCACTGGCTCAGCAGACCCGCCTGCGGGTGTTTGTGGGGGGGCAGCAGCGTCCGGATGTGATGCGGAAAATTTTTGACCTTTACCAGTCTAAAAACCCCGGCGTTCGAGTAGATCTGGAGGTGGGTGGAGCTACCTCCGATCAGCAGCAGCAGTACCTCACCACCGTGCTGGCCTCGCGCGACCCCAGCATTGACATTATCCTGATTGACGTGATCCGGCCCGCCCAGTATCTGGCCAGCCGCTGGGCCGACACCCTGGATAAGTACCTGCCAGCGGCTTCGCGTCAAAATCTCTTGCGGCAGTATCTCCCGGCCTACTCGCAGGCCAACGTAATCAACGGCCAACTGGTCGCTCTACCTGGCTTCGCCGACGCGATGTTCTTGTACTATCGCGCCGACCTGCTGGAAAAGTATGGCTTCCGGCCTCCAACCACCTGGGATGAGGCCATCCAACAGGCGCAGACCATCCTTCAGCGCGAGAACAACCCTAACCTCAACGGCATTGGTTTTATCGGGGCGCCTGCAGAGGGTACGGTCTGCACCTTCCTTTTGCCCGTCTGGGCGGCGGGCGGCGATGTGACCAACGCCCAAGGCCAGTTTAGCCTAACGGTCGAGCAGGCCCAGCGTGCCCTGCAGTTCTGGGTGGGCCTGATGGATCAGCGGGTTTCGCCGCCCAACATGGCCGAAAAGCCCCAGGACACCATCCGCAGCGAGATGCAGGCTGGACGCTGGGTGTTCGGCACCATGTTTGCCTACGCCTGGAACAGGTTCCAGAACGATGCCGACAGCCAGGTCAAGGGCAGGATTGGGGTTGTGCCGCTGCCGGCCTTCGCCGGTGGCCGCCAGGCGAGCTGCTTGGGGGGCTGGCAGTGGACCGTTTCCGACTTTAGCCGCAACAAAGCCCAGGCCCACAAACTGGTGCGCTTCTTGAGCAGCCCGGAGGTCTCGAAAATTCTGGCCATCGATGCTTCCAACCTACCGGTTTTCCCGGCGCTCTACCGCGACCCCGACATCTTGCGCGTGAACCCCTGGTTTGGCCAGGCTTTGCCGGTAGTACAGGCGGCTCGTGCACGTCCTCAGCACCCCCGCTACGCGGAGATCTCCGAGGTTATCCGGGTTACGACCAACCAGGTGCTGGCCCGGCAGAAAACCCCTGAGCAGGGTGCCCGGGAGATCGTGACCCGGTTGCAGGCTATCTACGGCGGCAGGTAAAGCTCATTGCGCCTGTCTTCCACGGGAAGCCACGCTTGATGTGGCTCGAGCCCCCAGGTTGGCTTCCCGTGGTTTTTAGGGAGGAGGTGACCCATGATCCAGCCCCAGTCCAGAATCCGCCGAAGCTTGGGTGATCTGAGTGAGCGCGCACTGGCCTTCTGGTTGTTGGTTCCAGCAGCCTTGCTCTTGGGGCTGGTGGCCCTTTATCCGGTAGGAAGGCTGCTCTACACCAGCCTTTTTCGCCGTCGCTTGACCGATGAGACTGGGAATAGTCCGGTTTTTGTGGGTCTGGATAATTTTGTACAGGCGTTTTCCGACGAGCGTTTTTGGACAGCTCTCTGGAACACCCTGCTGATTGTGCTGGTCACCGTGCCGGGTGCGCTGGTGGTGGGGCTTGGGCTGGCCTTACTGGCCAACCTGCCCTTCCGGGTTAAGTGGCCGGTTCGGCTGGGTTTGCTACTACCCTGGGCCTTGCCGTTGGTGTTCGCGGGACTAATCTTCAGATGGTTTTTTGATAGTCAGTATGGGGTTATCAACGATGTAATCGTGCGTCTGGGCGGCGAGCGCCTGCTCTGGGTGACCACCCCCGAGCTTCTTTTCTGGGCGATCTGTCTGAGCATCATCTGGAAAAGCAGCTCCTTTGTAGCCCTTATTTTGCTGGCCGGCTTGCAGGTGATTCCCAGAGAACTCTACGAGTCGGCGGCGGTAGATGGAGCCAACCGCTGGCAAAGCTTCTGGCGCATTACCCTGCCGCTGCTGCTGCCGGCCATCCTGGTCGCAGCGATTTTCCGCACCATTACAGCTTTCCAGACCTTTGACATCCCCTTTGCCATGCAGAATGGGGGCAGCTCCTTCGAGACCCTGGCCATGTACGTGCGCACCATGAGCATCGAGAACCTGAACTTTGGCTACGGCTCGGCGCTGGCGGTACTGATGTTCCTGATTAGCTTTGTGGTGACGCTGGTGTACCTGCGTTATGTGAGGGGGGCCGATGACTAAGCAAGAGGGCCTCGCGCTCTATCCCGTTGGCTCGGCGCAGGCAGGGAGGTCTGCATGAAGTGGGACCATCCACGGATATGGCTCTGGGTTGCTGCGGCCATAGTGGTGATCAATGGCTTCTTCCCGGCGGTGTGGATTCTGCTCACCTCCTTCAAAACCGAGGGTGAGCTGACCCGTATCCCCATCACCTGGCTGCCCGATAACCCGACCTTTCAGAATTACGTTCAGGCCTTTACCAACGCCCCGATCATGCGGTACTTCCTCAATAGCTTGATTGTGGCCGGTGGGGCTACGCTTTTATGCGTGTTTGTCTCGGCGTTGGCGGCCTATGCACTGGCCCGTCTGCGCATCCCCAACAAAACCCTGATTTTTTCTCTGCTGGTGGGGGTTTCAATGTTCCCCACGGTCACTTTGTTACTGCCTCTCTTCGAGATGGTGCTGGCCCTGGGGCTGCGCAACAACTACATTGCCCTGATTTTGCCCCATGCCGCGCTGTCTATTCCGGTAGCAACCCTGGTATTGGTGAGTTTTTTTCAAGGTATTCCCAAGGATCTGGAATCGGCGGCCATGGTAGACGGTTGTTCGCGATTAGGTGCCCTGTGGCGCATAGTGGTGCCGCTTTCCGCACCGGGGGTGTTTACAGCCAGCATCCTGGCCTTTGTAAATAGCTGGGACGAGTTTCTGCTGGCCCTGACCCTGATGCCTTCCCAGGCCATGCGTACCCTGCCGGTGGGGATCCAATTCTTGCAGGGGGAGTACAGCTTCCCCTGGCCGCTGATCTCGGCGGCGCTGGTCATCGCATTGGTCCCGGTAGCCCTGGTGATTGCGATTTTCCAGGAGCGGGTGGTGGGCGGTTTGACCCAAGGAGGCGTGAAGGGTTGATAGCCCATAACCTTTGGCCGATGGTGAGGAGAGCTGTTGGCGATCGTCTGTAAGGTATCAGTCAAGAGCTTATGTTGAGGATTGGTCTTGTTCCTATCGTGCGTCCGTTGTTTCGCGGCTCGAGGCTGGGCCTCGAGCGCACCTCGCGCCTAGCCGTAGAAGCCCTGGGCAGAGATCTGGGCTTCGAGGTGGCCTATGTTTCCGAACCGGTGGCCGATGCTGTCCAAGCGGAAGCCGCCGCCCGTGCAGCCCAGGCTGCCAAGCTGGATCTGTTGCTGGTGCAGCACGTCACTTTTGCCACCGGCGAGGTGTTTTTGCCCCTGCTGAACCTGCCCCTTCCGGTGGGGCTATGGGCCTTGCCCGAGGCCTGGGAGAGCGGCCCGCTGCCTCAAAATGCCATCTGCGGATTGAATCTGGGGGTTTCCCTGGCGGAAAAACCCGTCAAGTGGTTGTACGGGGCCGCCGAGGACCCCTGGTTCCAGGCCCGACTACACACCACCCTGAGGGCCCTGCGCGGGGCCAGGGCCCTGCGGGAGGGCCGGGTGCTGTGGCTGGGGGGTCATGCCCCTGGTTTTTATGCCTTTGAGGCCCTGCCTCAGACCGGGCTGCTGGTTGAAAAAGCCGAGCTGGACGAGCTATGGCAGGCTCTGGTAGCAGTTCCGGATGCCGCGGTGGAGGAGAGGGCTGCGGCCTTCAGCGAGCTTTCCGAGTATCCTGCCGAGGCGCTTCGCGAGAGCTTCCGCCTGGAGCTGGCTCTGGCCCAGCTGGCCCGGCCCTACGACGGGGTGGCCCTGCGCGAATGGCCTGAGATCCCCGATAGGGTTGGGGTGATGCCCTACGCGGCCATGGCCCGGCTTGCCGACCAGGGTTATCTGCTGGCCCCGGAAGGGGATGTGATGGGGCTGGCCTCCATGCTGGCGCTGCGGGCCATCTCTGGACAGCCCTCCATCCTGCTCGACATCTCGCACCTTTCCTCTAGAGGGGTGTTGCTCTGGCACGGGGGCGAGGCCCCACAGGTCTGGGCCGGGGGGCCCACCCGACTGGCCCCCCACTTCAACCGCAAGCTCCCAGCGGTGCGCGACATGGCGCTGCGGGCAGGGCCCGTTAGCGGACTGCGGCTGCTGCCAGGGAACCGGGCGGCGGTGTACGGCGGCGTGCTAAACGGCGAGAAGGGCTACGAGGGGGACTCGAGCTGGCTGACCCAGACCACCTGGGCCGGCTGGCCCCTGACCCCCCGTCAGTTCGTGGCCAGCTGGCTCAATCACCGCATCCCCCACCACCTGGCGGTGGGGATGGGGTCGCACGAGGAGGCCCTGCTGGAGATGTGCACCTGGCTGGGCCTCGAGGTGCTGCCCGCCCGCCCGGAGGAAAATAAACTGGTATGGTGAAGGTTCTCACCCTGGGCTGGGCCTGTCTGGACCAGCGCTACTACGTTGAGCAGTTTCCTCCTACCCACAGCCGCACCGGGGTACAGCGCTACCGTGAAGCCATTGGGGGCCCGGCGGCGGTAGCGGCCCAGGCGATCGCCCGGCTGGGGGCTGAGGCCCACCTGCTGAGCCGTCGGGGGGACGATGCAGTGGGGGAGCGCCTGCAAGAGATGCTCGAGGCCGAAGGGGTCAAAACCCATTTCCAGCTCGGCGCGGCCACACCGGTCTCGGCGGTGCTGGTCACGCCGGAGGGCGAACGCTACATCTTTCCCTACCGGCCCGCGCTGCCCGACGAACTGGTACTGAGCCTCGAGCGGCTGCTCAAGCATACCCAGGCAGTGCTTCTGGATGGGCGCTGGGCCTCGGCGGGGTACGGCCTGGGCCAGGCCGCCCGCGAACGGGGCATTCCGGTGGTTCTGGACCTGGACCGCGACCGCGACGAAGACTGGATGCTCACCCAGGTGGCCACCCATGTGGTGGCCTCTGAGGAGCTGGCCCACAAAAAAGGAGGGGTGGGTCCCCTGCTGGAGCAGCTGCAGGCCCTGGGGGTGTTCGCTGCGGTGACACTGGGGGCCGAGGGGGTGGCCCATGCCGGGGGGCGGGTTGCGGCCCACCGGGTGCACGTGCGCGATACCACCGGGGCAGGGGATGTGTTCCACGGGGCCTTTGCCCTGGCCATTGCCGAAGGCCGGTCAGAGGTCGCAGCCCTGGAGTTTGCCGCCGCGGTGGCGGCATTGCACTGTGCCCAAGCCAGTCCGCCGCGCCGCGCCGAGGTGCAGGCCTTGCTGGAGGGTTAGCTTGGGCTACTTCGAGACCTTGCGGGCCCGCTGGGGGCCAGGGCCCCTGCTGATGGTGGGGGCAGGGGTGTTGCTGCTGGATCAGGCAAACCGCGTGTTGCTGCAACAGCGTACCGACTCCCAGGACTGGGCTACGCCCGGCGGTGCTTGTGAGCTGGGGGAGAGCCTCGAGCAGACCGCGCGGCGTGAGCTTTTGGAAGAGACCGGCCTCGAGGTGGGTGAACTTCGGCTTTTTACCGTGCTCTCGGGCCCCCAGTACCGCTACCGCTACCCCAACGGCGACGAGGTGTACTACGTGTCGGCGATGTTCCTGGGGCGCTACCAGGGCGGGCCGCTACAGCCAGACCGCCTCGAGACCCAGGCGCTGGGGTTCTTCCCCCTGGACGCCCTGCCGCCCCTGCAGGGACCGGTGAATGCCCAGGCCCTCAAGCTGCTCAGACGAATGATCGAAGAAGGAGTTCTGACGTTATGAAGACCAGCCCTGCTAAAGCTCGAGCCTATGCCCGGATCGGAGATGGGGCCCTGCGTTTTGGTACCCTGGCCATCGACCAACGCCCACCCCTGATGCACCTGGTCGCCAAAGCCCTGTCCCGCGACCCCGAGAGTGTGGGCGCGGAAGTGGCCGAACTGAAGGGCCTCCTGGCCGAGACCCTGAGTCGTGGGGTGACCGGCATCCTGATTGACCCACACTACGCTTTTCCGGCGGCCATGCCTACCCTGCCACGTGAGACCGGCCTGATGCTGACCCTCGAGCACCACCGCTTCGAAACCGTGGAAGGGGGCTGGCGCAAGAGCGCGGTCATTCCAGGCTGGAGCGTGGAGCAAGCCGTGCGGATGGGGGCCGACGGCCTGAAGCTGCTGGCCTGGCACCGGCCCGATGCACCCCAGGAGATTATCGAGCACCAGCTGAACTTTGTGCGCGAGGTGGGCCAGCAGTGCAAGAAAGCCGACCGACTGTTCATTTTTGAGGTGCTGCCCTATCCGATTCCCGGCGAAGATACCGCCGCCTACAATGCCAAGCTGCGCCAGCTGTCGCTGGAGATTGCCGCCGCCTTTGCCGACCCTGGTTTTCACGTCGACCTGTACAAGCTGGCTTTCCCCGGTGCGGCGGATCGGGTGAAGGAGTTTGGCGGCAGCGGCTACTCGCTTGAAGACCTGGAGGCCGATATGCGCGAGTACACCAAGCTGCCTGCCCCCTGGCTGCTGCTTTCGGGGGGTCTGGGGGCCGACCAGTTTGTGCAGATGCTGGAAGCCGCCCTGAGCGCTGGGGCCCGTGGGTATCTGGCAGGCCGCGCGGTGTGGCAACACCCGCTGCGCTTCTACCCAGACATAGCCAGGGTACGCGAGGCTTTGCGCGAGGAGGGCCTCGAGACCCTCGACCGTTTGAACGAGCTACTGCGTACCATCAAGCCCATGTATCCTCAGGTGGACTGGAAGCTCGAGGGGGTGGCAGGGTAGGGGCTTACTCCCGCATCAGTCGGTAGTGAATGCCCGGAGCATCGACCCGGATCAGGTGCAAGACCGGCCCGGCCCCGGTCATCTCGAAGTAGGCCTCGAACACCTCGGTCTGGTTGTTGTAGCGGTTGGTCAGGCTCATCCGCCACTCGTTTAGGGTTGCGCGGCCCTGGTATTTTTGGGAGTAAAACTGCAGTGACCCCACAAAGCCGCTGGCCCCGGCGTGGGTAGAGGTGTAGGTGCCGTCGCGGTTAAAGGTGAAAACATCGGCCTTGGTCACCGCGTTCATCCCGGCATAAGCACCGGTGACGGAGTTGTAGTACTGGCCGGCTGCCGAACTGTTGGATGTCCACTTGCCAGTCAGGTCGGTGGCCTTGACCGCAAACTTGTTGTAACCGGTCATTTTGCCCACCGCTTCGATCTTGGGGAATTCCCTCTGGAAGGTTGTAATGTTGGGGGCCACGACCTGGATGGCGTAGCCCAGGCCTTTGTCAAACCCAATGTACAAGGCTACATGCTTGCGGGCACCGGTGGCAATTTCGGTAGCGCTGCCTTCCCCGAAGTAGAGGCAGAAGTAGCAGATGTCGTTCTTGAAGACCTTCAGTTCGTCCACCCGGTAGCGGGGGGCAACCAGTCGGCTCCAGTAGTAGCTCACCCGTTCGTGCTCGTTTCCCATAACCCACATGTTTTCGGGCAGTGGCATGCCGTAGTGCAGCAGCACCACCACCTGGCCCTTGGCAACCCGCACGAAGCCATTCTCGATGGTGGATACCCAACCGTCGTTGAAACGGTTGGTGGGCGTGGCGATGGTACGGGCATTGGCGGGGGCGTTGGCTGGAGGGCGGGCTATATTCACCGGGGGGGCCTGGGCAGTCTTGGGCTTGCTCAGCTTGAGGGAACTGTTGAAGCGGTCGAACACATCGAAGAGCTGCTCATTGGTGGTGATGTAGAGGATGCTGGCCACCCGTCCGTTGCCGGTAAAAGTAGAAAGCAGCACCACGTAGTTCAGCCCATCCTGCGAAGCGGCGATGCCGCCGGCTAGGTTCTGGTAGTCGCCGTTGGGCGGCCCCATCTCGGTGGTGGGTTCGTCAGAGAGTCCTAGGACCTCTTCCACCAGGCGTTTCCACTCACCCCGAAAGTTTTGCTGGGGGTTGCTGCCAGCGGGCACGCTGGCATACAGCACGATTGCACCGAAGGAATCTTTGGTTTGCAAGGACAGCATTATCCCGCCTTGCAGGTTGCTTTTCTTCCAGCCCTGCGGCGGGGTGTAATCGAAGATGTCGAAACTCTCGGCCAAAGCCTTGCCAAAGAACCCCAGAAGTAGAATTGCGCCCATCAAGCCACGAAGCAGTTTCATTGCAGCCCTCCTTGTTGCTACCAGCGTACAAGCCGGTGCATGACTGGAGCGTGACTGTGGGCTACTGCTGTGGACGCCACCGACCATTGGAGGCCGTTTATATTGCCCACCGCACGGGGATGGGAAGTGCGCTGGAGCTGCTCCATGCACGGCATGACGGGCGTCTGAAGGCAGGGGCGCCTCAAACAGTCTGGATGCCGCCCCTTTCGGCACAAGGCCGCGGTCCAACGCCAAGCAACCAGCAGCCATGGAGGCCGGGTGCTTCGGCCAGCACTAACTCAAGCTTAGGGTATGGTTGTCGGTGGCGGGCAGCTCGAGCAGCCGCTGCAATACAATTTCGCCGTGCTTGAGCAGATACATCAGGAACGGGTAGACCCGCTCCTGGGGGATGAGCCCGGGCGCCAGGTGGCGCTGCAAGCGGGCGAACTGCGTGCCAGTGGTGTTTTCGTGGTGCAAGGCATTGTCCAGAATCTTGCGCTGTAGGCGTTCTAACTCGTGCTGGACGCGCACCTGAGCTCGATGACGTGGGTGGGTGAGGGTGGGGTCGGCGAGCAAGGCCTGGATATGCTCAAACTCTTTGGTGATTCGCTCTAGATGAGCCTGTATGGCCAGAACTCGAGTTTCCTGCTGGGCCAGAGCGGCTTTGAAGGCACCCTCTGGGTCGGCCTGGAAAGCCCAGACCTCGAGCCCATATTTCTTCAACATGCGTTCGATAGGGGGTTCGAGGACGGTCACGCCCATGCGGCGGATTACAGCAGGAGGCTGCAACCCGTGCAAAGCATAAACTCCTCCCAGCTCGGCCACGTACTTGAGCTCGCCCGGCCCGACCACAAAACCTGCGGTGGGCAGCACGGTGTCTTGTAGTACCGGCCTCAAGCCAGCCGCGGGGGTGATGCGGGCAGGGTCTTGGGCTAGGATGGCTTGCAAGTCGGCAGGGGTGTAGCTTCGTTCTCCGTCCTCAAAAAGTCCGGCTCGGAAGCGCAGCAGTCGGCGAACCCGGTCGGGGCCTTCCAGAAACAGGTTGGTGGCGGCCTCGCCGCGTCCTAGGGCGGGCTCGAGGCCTACTGCTTTCATCGCGTGGGCGGTGCGGTTGATGGCCTCGGAAGAGGCCAGGGGGTCGGCTATCTCACGCATTAGGGCTGGCGCAAACAGCGAGGCCAGCTCGGGGGCCATCGGATCGAGGAGCACCAGGCCGTGGGGGCCAAGAAATTCCAACATCAAACGGGCAAAAACCTCGCTGTAGCTCCAGTTTCCTGCCAGGGCCCGGCAGATGCCCTCGCGGATGGTTGGCTGTCCGCCAAAGCGCTGCAAAAGGCTACAAACCTCGGCAAAGTAGGGTTCAAAACGGATACGCCCAGCCGGGTGGGCGGGTGGCAGCGTGAGCCTCAGGGCGTGGATCCGCTCTTCGAAATCCAGCAGCTCGAGGCTGGAAATTTCGTCGGTGTCGTGATCCTGCGAAGCCACCCAGAACACCGGGACCACCGGCTGGTCCTGGTGGCTGTGCTGCTGGGCCAGCCGGATGGCTGCGTAGGCTTTGTAGAAGGTGTAGGCGGGGCCGGTCAGCAGACCGGCCTGTTGCCCGCTCACGATGGCCCGGCTGTTGGGGTGGGCCAGCCTCTGGGCAGCCTCGAGGCTCGCCTGGGGCGCACCCAGCCGCCTCAGGTAGGCTACCAACCCGGTGCTCAGCTCCTGCCGTGGAGCGGCCCTGGATGTACGCAGTAGAGCCGGCAGATTTTCGATGCCGAATGGCAAAAACTGGCGCAGGGCGTCGGGCATAGCTAGGGGATTCTATCGTTGGTAGGCCGGCTACAGCGTAACTTGCGGCGGTATTGACTGAAGCCTCACAGCGAGACCTGTCTTAGCGCATCGGGCTTGAGGACCAGGATACGCCGATAGCCCAGCTCTATGGCATCGCGCATGGCCAACTCACCTAGTACCTTGGTGATGGTCTCGCGGGTAGAGCCCGCCAGGTGCGCCAGATCCTGGTGCGAGAGGGTTACTTCCAACCCCTCCTCGCCTTTGCGCATGGCCGAAAGCAGCGCTTTGGCCAGCCGGGGCAGCACCTCCTTGAAGCGCAGGTCGCGCAGGCGCTCCTCGGCTTTGCGCAGACGCCGGGAAAGCAAAAGCACAAAAGTGGCCTGGGCCTCTGGAAAGCGGCTGGTGAGGCGCAATAGATCTTCCCTCGAGGCCGCGAGCAGTTCAGAGTGGGTCAGCGGTTCGGCAAACACCCCATAGCGCTCCCCCGGCAGCAGCGCCCCCTCACCGAATATCTCGCCCGCTCCCACCACCGTCAGGGTAATCTCTTCTTCCTGGGGGCCAAGCTGAAACAGACGAACCCAGCCGTCCACCACGAAATACAGGGTATTGGCTTCATCCTCCGGGTAGCACACATAGCTGCTGCGCCGCGCCGTAAAACTGCGGAATACCCGTTCGGCTTCGGCCCTGGCCTCCGGGGGAAGCGTGGCGATGAACTCCGGGGTCATTCTTGTAATTTAGCTGGTCAAATGAGGAAACACTTCGGGTTGGGAATACAGATTGTAAGATGCCCTCGAGCTCTTCGGGCAAAAGTTTGTTCGACTGTTCCGCATCAGGCAGTGGATTTCTGTACCCGCCGCTCTATGTGTTACTTTGCACTGGGTTCAAACAAAGTGGGACAGGCTGGAGGGAGGGATCAACCCGGCAGCCTCGCTACGCCGGAAGAGCTCGGCTACGGCAGCCTCGCCCTCCGCCCCGACATCCAGAGAGAACTCGTTGACGTAGGTGCGAATATGCGCCCAGATCACCTCGTCTTGTAGCTCCTGAGCGTGCTGCTTGATGTAAGCCACGGTCTCCTCCGGGTGGGCATAGGCGTACTCGAGGCTCGAGCGCACAGCCTGGTCTAGAGCACGCAGGGTGGTTTCACCCAGGTCACGCCGGGCCAGGATGGCCCCCAGGGGCAGGGGCAGCCCGGTTTGGGCCTCCCACCACTCGCCCAGATCCAGCACCTTTTGCAGCCCGTGCAGGTGATAGGTGAAACGCGACTCGTGGATAATCAAACCAGCATCCACTTCGCCGCGCTGCACGCTGGGCATGATCTGGTCGTAGCGCATCTCAACCGGAACGAAGCCAGGGCCATACAGCGAGAGCAGCAGGTAAGCCGTGGTGTGGTGGCCGGGGATGGCGACTCGCTTATCCACAAGGCTATCCACAGGCCCTTTTGCTACCAGAAGCGGTCCCACGCCCCGCCCCAAGGCCCCGCCGGAGCGCAAAGCCACGTACTGCTCGCGCAGGCGTCCGTAGGCGGCGTAGCTGATTTTGGTTAGAGGGAGCCGGCCCTGCAGGGCCCAGAGGTTAAGGGTCTCGATGTCCTCCAACACCTCCGCTATTGCAAAAGGGGTTGCTACTTTGCCGTGCGCCAGAGCATAGAAGATGAAGGTATCGTTGGGGCAGAACGAGTAGCCAAGTTGCATGACGCTCATGGGTTCATGGTACCGGCTGGCCCTCGGGGTCAAAGTGAGCCCGGGTGCCTCGAGGATGGCAACCCTGACAATCCCGATGGGGGCAGGGTTGATACAAGGGTTGTGGAGTGCTTGTGCCCGGATGGGGGCTATTTCGCGGGGCTCTTGCTGCGGGGCTTTTTTCGGGTGGGTTTGCGGGAGGCCTCGAGGTTCAATTGGCCCGGTGGTGTGGCGTGGGGGGCCCTTCAGGGGATAGGGCGGCTTAGGTACTGGGGTTCAGGAATGGCTCGGGAGCATGAGAGAGGGGGAGCAGGGCAATACATTGCTCATGGCGAATCTTTCTTCACCAATCACTGATCATTGACCTCTTTCCTCGGCCCCTTGCTAGACTGAGCTGATGCGCTACCTGCGGATGCTGCGGCACTTCTGGGGGACGGCCCTGGCGGCGGAGCTCGAGTACCGAGGCAATTTTCTGGTGGCGGCCCTCTCGGCCATGGGCGGTGCAGCCGGGAGCCTATTTGGGATTTCGCTGCTCTACCAGGGGGGCTACCAGCCTGGCGGTTGGCGGTTCGAGGAAGCCCTGCTGGTGCTGGCAGCTTTCTTGATGCTGGATGGCTTCGCCTTCACCCTGCTCTCGCCTAACCTTAACCGCATCGTCGAGCAGGTGCAAAAAGGAACCCTCGACTTTGTCTTACTCAAGCCAATGGACGCTCAGTTCTGGCTCTCCCTTCGTACCATTTCGCCCTGGGGCCTGACCGATGGGTTGATTGGGTTGGGGTTATGGTTTTATGCAGGAAATCGTTTGGCTCTGGGTTTGACCGATTATCTGGTTGGCTTCGGGCTGCTGGGGGTGGCGTTCGTGATGCTCTATAGCCTGTGGTTCATCATCGGCACCAGCAGCATCTGGTTCGTTAAGGTGGCCAACGCCACCGAGGTACTGCGGGCCTTGATGGAAGCGGGGCGCTTCCCCATGCAGGCCTTCCCGGTGGCCTACCGTTTCATTTTTACTTTTGTGGTTCCGGTGGCCTTCCTGACCACCGTACCGGCCGAGGCGGCACTGGGCCGCCTGACCCTGCCGAACCTGGCCCTGGCCTGCTTGATCGCTCTGGGGCTGTTGCTATTCTCCAGGGTTTTCTGGCGCTATGCGCTGCGGAGCTACACCTCGGCCTCGAGCTGATGGCTACACCGCCGACTGCTCGACTTGCTGCAGGCTTTCTCGCCATACCGCCCGAAGCTTGCGCCAGACGGTGAACCCTAACAGCAAGGCGGTGCCCACCAGGGTCACCAAGATAACCACGAAACCGACCCCTTGAACCCACATCGCCACCAGGTTGAGGGCCAGGGTGATGATCCACAGGGTGACGGTGGTGCGGCGCTGGGAGAAGCCCCTGGCTAAGAGCCGGTGGTGGATATGGTCCTTTCCTGGGGTAGCCATGGGATTTTGCCGCTTGAGAAGCCGGCGGACAAACACCTGAGCGGTATCCAGGATGGGCAGCAGCAAAAACAAGGCTGTAGGTATCAGCGAAAAAAACGTGGTGACCTTGAGGCTGCCCAGCAACGCGGTAGCGGCCAGTACATAGCCGAAGAAATAGGCCCCGGCATCCCCCATGATGATCTTGGAGGGAAAGAAGTTGTGCCGTAAAAAACCCAGTGCTGCCCCGGCCAGCGCTGATAGCACTAGAGTAGCCGCTACCCACTGGGGGTTTTGAGCCGAGACGGCCAGCAAACTCATGGCGGTGATGAAGGCGATACCCCCGGCCAGTCCATCAACCCCATCCATCAGGTTGATCGCGTTGGTAATCCCGATGACCCACACCACCGTCAGCACAATACCCCAGAAGGGGTCTAAAGCCGTGCCGAACGCCGCGTGAAAGCGGATATCTACCGCCACCAGAAGCAGTGCCACCAAAAACTGCACCAGGAGCCGGAATAATGGGGGTAGTCCAAACTGGTCATCTACAAAGCCCACCAACACCAGAATGGCCCCACCCAGCAAAATGGCCAGCACCTGGACCTGCACTTCCTGAATCAGGATGGGACGCAGAGCGGTAGCTACGATGAGCGCTGCGACCACGCCCGCAAAAATGGCCAGACCTCCCGCATTGGGCAACGGCTCCTTATTCAGGCGACGGGCGTTGGGTTGATCGGCCCAGCCCACCTTGAGGGCAAACTGTCGCACCCTGGGCATAAATCGCCAGGTTACAGCCCAGGCCACCACAAACGTAAAAATTACAATCAACCAGCCCGAGCCGGTGGGGTTGGCGATGCCGATGGATTTGAGTAGGTCAATCATACCCGTAACCGCTATAGCTTATAGCCGATGGGTGAGGAATGGAGCAAGGCAAGGAGCCGAGTCGGTGGGTCGGCCCCACAGGAGCGGCAAGGCATCACTGTGCAGCAGGCTTACTTTGTGCCATAGATCCGGTCGCCTGCATCCCCCAAGCCCGGCACGATGTAGCCGTGGTCGTTGAGGTGGCTGTCCACGGCAGCAACCACGATTTCCACGTCGGGGTGGGTTTCTTGTACCCGCTGGATACCCTCTGGGGCCGCGATGACGCTCATCAGCTTGATGTGATGGGCCCCTTTGGATTTTAGGATCGAAAGGGCGTGCACCGCGCTGCCGGCAGTGGCCAGCATGGGGTCGGTGAGGAAGACCCGGCGATCGGCGATGTCGGCGGGAAGTTTACAGTAGTACTCCACCGGACTTAGGGTCTGAGGGTCGCGGTATAGCCCGATGTGTCCGACCTTGGCAGCCGGCACCAGCTTCAAGATGCCGTCGACCATGATCAGCCCGGCGCGCAAAATGGCGACCACGGCCAGTTTTTTGCCGGAGAGCATGTGGGCCGTCATGGCGGTCAGGGGGGTTTCGATGGTGACGGGGTCGAGCTCGAGGTCGCGCATGGCTTCGTACGCCATCAGCATGGTGACCTCTTCCATAAGCTCGCGGAACTCTTTGTTGCCGGTATGCTTGTCGCGAATAATGGCGAGCTTGTGCTGAATCAGGGGGTGGTCGACCACGGTCAGTTTCATGTTGAAAGAATCGTAACACTGCCTCGAGGGCAGGGGCAAATGCGGATCGATGGGTCAGCCGAGGGCATCCGGGCTGAAGTGTTGGTAGAACCTCAGGGCCTTGGGCATCTTATCGGCTACCGCAGCCTCGAAGCCAGAAGGGTCTTTGGTGCGAAACCAGTGCATGTCGTGGAGATAGGTCAGCGGTATCCAGAACCGCAAGCGAAGCCACAGCGGTCTGGGCTCGGGGTAGCGGCGAACGATGGTCTGCAACGCCTTTAGGGCCTCCTCTTCGCCCAACAAAACCAGCGTGCCGGTCGTCAGGATGGCCAGGTCTCGGGCAGGGTCGTCGGGCTGGGCCCGCACCCAGTCCACAACCAACGCATCGGGAACCGAGCGAGCCTGGGGGTGTTTGAGCAGGATGTTGCCTGCGTGGGGGTCCCGGTGGCAAAAAGCCTGGGGGGTTCCGGCGACTTCTTCTACGTGGGCTTGCAGCCAACGCACCAGCTGTTGGGCTTCGGGTAGGTCGTGGAGGGTTCCGCCAAATTGCATAAGCCGGTCGTGCAGGCGGCTCTGGCTGACCACACCGGGCTCGCGGATGGCGTGCAGCCGCACAAAAAACCGGGCCAGCCAGTCAAGGGCAGCCTCGGAGAATCGGTCGGGCGTGAAGTTGGCCCCAGGGTAGCGCTTGCTGACCAGGATGCCGTGGTGGTCTAGCGCAAAGGCCTCGACAACCCATTCCCCAAGACCGGCCTTGGTCATGTTCAGGGCCTCGAGGCGGGCCGCATAGATACCGCCGGGCTGCCAGGCTGTGGGGTTGGGCGGGTAGACCTTGAAGACCAGCCCATCGCCCGCAAAAGTACGGGCCTCGCCCCCCCCCACCAGCGGGGTCAGTTGCATCTGGAAGCGGGCCTCGAGGGCGGGCAGGATTTCCACCGACAACCAGAATACTCGAGGACGAGCGTACAACGAATCGCACTAATCCGAGGCGACCTGGGGGGTTGGCACGGGTGGCTCCGCTTTGGGCGCGGGTGTGGGGGCCAGCACTTTGGGCCAGGGGAAACGAATCAGCAGCAGGGCAGCCACAACGGTGAGCAGCCCCATCACGGCCACGCCCCAGCGCGCTCCTAGGGCGTCGATCAAGAAACCCGAAAGATAGGCTCCCAGCGGCCCTGAGCCCAGCAGGACCATCGAGTACACCGACATCACCCGCCCCCGGATGCGGTCGGGCGCGATGAGCTGAACGGTGGTGTTGGAGTTGAGCATGGTGGTAATCATGCCCAGCCCGCCGATGCTCAGCACCACCGCTACCCATAGCGTGGGCAGCGGAAAGGCCAGCGCCATCAGTGCCGACCCCAGGATTAGGCTGCCCAATACCGCGCGCATGGGGCGGGCCTTAGAGGCGATGGCCTGCACCACCGCGGCCACAATAGAACCCAGCCCTACCGCCGACATCAACAGCCCGAAGCCCTGGGCATCGAGGCCTAGCTCGAGCCGGGCGTAGGAAGGCACAATGGTCTGGAAGTTCATGCCCAGCAGGCTGGTCAGGCCCACCAGCAGCACCACCTGCCGCACCAACGGGTGCTGCCAGACGAAGCGCAAGCCCTCGAGGGCATCCTCCATGACCCCGCTGCGTTTGGGCTCGATGCTGTGGCTGGGGGTTGCAAACAAGACGGCAATCAGGGGTACGAAGGAAAGGGCATTGACCAGGTAGCTCCAGGAGAGGCCAAATCCCGCAATCAGCAGGCCCGCCAGGGCAGGCCCCACCAACCTCGAGGTGTTGAAGCCAAAGGCATTGAGGGCGATGGCCCCCGGATAGCGAACCTTACCGGCCAGCTCCACCGTGAAGGCCTGCCGTACCGGCAGGTCCATGGCGTTGAACATACCATATAGGAAAGCAAACACCAGCACGTACTCGTATCGCACCAGCCCGGTTACAATCAGGGTGAACATGCCAAAGGCCAGCACGGCCATGCCGCTCTGGGTGATAAAGAGTAGGTTGCGGCGGCTGTAGCGATCCGAAAGAACCCCAGCTGGGATTGAGAAGAGCAGCGAGGGCAAGAATTGCAGCGCCACGACCAGTCCCAGGCGCTCGGCGCTACCGGTCAGCTCGAGCACCAGCCACCCTTGAGTGGCCGCTTGCATCCATGTGCCAAGCTGGGAGAGGAACAGGGCAATCCAGTAGGTTCGATATCGGGGGTCACGTAGCAGCGACAAAGCGAGCACAAGCCTCATCATACTCCCAAACTGACCGGCGGGTCAGTTGGTGTAAACAAACCCATCGCCAAAGAGGAGTAGCGCAAGCGCTTGCAAGAACGACTGGATAACCCGGAAAAGCGCTGGAAATTCCGTATGGGCGACCTCGAGGACCGCAAACTGTGGGACCACTACCAGCTAGCCTTCACCGAGGCTATCCGCGAGACCAGCACCGAGTATGCCCCCTGGTATGTGATTCCAGCCCACAAGAACTGGTACCGCAACTGGCTGGTGGCCAGCATCCTGGTCGAGACCCTGGAGGGTCTGAAGATGCGGTACCCCCAGCCCGAGGCGGGGCTCCAGCGGGTCGTTATCGAGTAGGGGCGGCCCCTAGCCCCGCAGGTGAATACGGGCCTGGGTGATGGCAGTGCTGTGCGGGCCAGCGGCCAGAGCAAGCTCGAGGCCGGTTACCTCGGGGAGTTCCTCGACCAGCCGCGAGACCCGCAGCAAGATGTCCTGCAGACCCTCGAGGTCGGCCTTACCGCTCAGGGGAGCTAACATCTCAGCAGCCTCGACGTCGGTAAGTGGGGTAATGCGGATGCCCAGCTGCTGCTCGCCCAGGGGTAGGTTGCTGAGGGATAGGGTCAGCACAGGACCGAAGAGCGGGTCGTGTTGGACCCGCAGGGCCAGCGGGATGGTCGGGCCCTCTATGAAGCCCGTTTTCAGCCCAAAGTACCCCAGCAGCACCCTGGTTTGGGACTCCTTCAAGGCCCCCTTGGCCGCTCCCACCAGAGCCCGGGCCTGGTCTTCCGCCACCCCGTGGTCGGGAATTTCGCCCAGGGGGGCCTTGCGCCACTGTGCGTAGGTGTAGGCCGCTGCCAGGGCTCGCCCGGCCGACTCCGGGAAACGGTAAGAGGGCACCAGCTCTGACCCCAGCCGCACCCGGGGCCGCCCTGGGGTCATGAAGCATGTCAGGATGGGGATGTTCACGCCCTGGGCCCTGGCCTCAGCAATAGCCTGGCGCAGGGCCTCCCCCACCTCTTCCAAGGTGGCATAGCCCAGCGGCACGAACAGGGCGATGGCCGCATCGTAGCCGCTTTGGAGCAGGGCTTGGGCCGCGCTCAAGTAGTCCTCCGCCGAAGCCCTCGAGCCCAGGTCGCGCACCTCGGCCACAAGCCCCTCGGCCCTGAGGGCATCCTCGGCCAGGAAAGCAGGGCCGGAGGCGTTGGTCAGCAGAGCCACCCTGGGGCCCTCCGGCAACGGCTGGTGGGCCAGGATGGCGGCGATGTCGAAGAGCTCCTCGAGGTTCTCCGCCCGCACCACCCCGGTCTGCTTGAAGAGGGCCTCCACCACCGGATCACGCCCAGGCCGTACCACCAGGATGGGCTTCTTGCGCCCGACCCGGCGGGCCAGCCGGGCAAAGCGGCGGGGGTTCCCGAAGGATTCTACGTAGAGCAGAATCAAGCCGGTATCGGGGTCTTCTTCCCAGTACTGGATCAGGTCGTTGGAGGAAATATCAACTTTTGCCCCCAGCGAGATAAAGTTGGAGAATCCCAGGCCCATCTCGCGGGCATACTCCAGCACGGCCAGCCCTACGGCTCCACTCTGGCTCGACATGGCGATGCGCCCCCGCAGGGGCAGACGGGAGGCCAGCCCGGCGCAGAGCTGAATGTCGGGGCTGGTGGTCATCAGAGCCAGCGAGCCCGGCCCTACCAAGCGCATACCGTAGTGGCGGCAGGTTTCCACCAGGGCCTTAACCTGAGGTCCTTGCATATCGGTGGTGACTACCATCAAAGCCCGCACTCCCCGCTGCCCGCAGGCTTCGGCTGCCTCGAGCACCTTGTCGCGGGGGGTGGTGACGATGGCTAGATCCACCGGCCCTGGAACGGCTTTGATGGAGGTGTAGGCCAGCATCGAGCCCACCACCGGTACTTCGCCTGCCGCCGGCACGGCGGCTGGGTTCACCGGATAGACCGGGCCTTGAAAACGATTCAGGACCAGATGCTCCAGGATCTGATATCCAACGCTTTCCGGGTCGCGGGAGGCGCCCACCACCGCCACGCCCCTAGGGCGCAACACCGGCATCAGCGAGGCCACCGTGGCGACCCGCTCGCGCAGCTCGAATCGGGCGACCATCTCGGGGCTGGGCTCTATCTCGAAACTGACCTCGACCTCACCAGAGTCGGTGTGGGCTTCTACCTTGAAGCCGCTGGCCTTGAAAACATCGAGCATCTGCTTGTTTTCGGCCAGGGTAAAGGCGTGGAAACGGCGGATGCCTCGCTGGACCCCAATTAGTGCCAGTCGCTCCAGGAGCAGCGAGCCCAGACCCTTTCCCTGATACCAGTCGTCCACCAGAAAAGCCACCTCCGCCGAGGTAGAGCCGGTGCCCTCTTGTACGTACTCTCCGGTCGCGATGATGCGCTCGGGGTCTCCAGTTAGCACCACCAGGGTCACCTTGTCCTCGCCCTCGGGTTTTTTGAGCAGCAGGTCGGCGGCGGTCTCGGGCCTGACCTCGGAGAAAAACCGGAAGGTGCGGGCCTGGGGTGAAAGACGCTCGAGAAACTCCACAAACAAGGGCCGGTCCTCGGGGCGGGCCGGGCGCAGGGTAGCAGTGCGCCCATCCTTGAGCAGGATGGGGCCGGACTCGAGCGCATACTGCGGGGTAGGGGGGGGGATGTAGCGTTCGGGCATACAACCTTCCTGTGCACCAGCATAGCGCCAAACTGGCGATGGATGGCTCTTTACAACGGTCTGTGGTAGGTTTGCGTAATTTGGGCGGCCCAAGTCCCAGTTTAGGAGCAAAAAGTCATATTTTTTGCTTGAAGTCTACTGTATGGTCGTATACTGGACAGAGGAGGTCGGCTATTTACGGCCATGAAATTGCGCGATTTAGCACTGCGGCTCGCCAAGCCTTTTTTGATTGAGGGCCCTGCCCGCGAGCGTAGCCTGAATGAGCTGAAGCTGCTCTTTTACCAGACCACAGAGCCCATTGAAGGTCGTTTTTACAAGTCCAAAACGCCCCAGGCAGAAGAGATTTTCCGTCACATCATCGGCATCGAACGCTGGGGCCAACGCCGCTTGCAGGTGGCTTTTGGAGCCCCTTTGCTCGAGGACGTGCACCACACCTACAAACCCCCCGAAGGCCTCGACAAATACCAGTTGCTGCGGGAGTTTCGCAATACCCGTCTGCAAACCATCGAGCTTACAGACAAACTCAAGGGCACCATAATGCCCCAGTACATTCCGCACAACGACCTGGGGCCTCTTTCCACCCGAGGCTGGTTGTACTACCTCTACCTGCACGCCAACTTCGAGAGCCGGCGAATGCGCTAGGCGCCAGGCCGTAAGGACCGCCAGCTGCATTCCCCTTTTTTCTTGTGACAGTCTGTAACCTGTAGCCATGCGGGTGAAAGCTAAGTTCTGGCTTGAGTCCAACCAAGGGGATTTTTTGCTGGGGCCCGGCACCCTGCGCCTGCTGCTGGCCGTGGCCGAGCAGGGCAGCATCAAGGCGGGGGCTAAAGCCGCTGGCCTAAGCTACCGGGCCGCCTGGGAGCGCCTAAAGAAGGCCGAGGAGGGGTTGGGCTTCGCACTGCTGGAGCGTTTTTCGGGAGGAGAAGGCGGCGGGGGAAGCAGCCTGACCGCCGAAGCGCTCGAGCTCATCGAGCGCTACCGTCAATTCCTGCGGCAAGCCGAAAATGCCCTCGAGGCTTCGTTTGCTGCAGCTTTTGCCGATTGGAAAAACACTCATGATTGACTGTAAAGTGTTATATGTAAAGCGTACAAATGCTCATTTTTAGAAGTACAAACTACAATAGATGCGCGGTTACAT
>Ga0209721_1000620_pt1 | contig 30290 bp, 26 predicted proteins | sample TshhotsprinmetaG_FD_184139 | JGI IMG/M metagenome (GOLD analysis project Ga0209721, IMG submission 184139) | Hot spring microbial communities from South Africa to study Microbial Dark Matter (Phase II) - Tshipise hot spring metaG (SPAdes)... | ecosystem: Environmental > Aquatic > Thermal springs...
AAAAAACTTGCCCATACGAGTCCCTGGAGGGCGGATCGTCCGCCCTACAGCCCGCGGGGGTGTATGGGTTTTGGCGCTGGCGGCCTGCGGCCGCCAGCGCCAAAACCCTTCCGCCCCACCTGACACCGATGCAGCGGACGCGCACGGGCATCATATGCCGGCCCCCCTATAGTGTAACACATTCTTGTAAATCAGGGAACGTGCTACCCCCAGCATGGGCAAGTTCCATCACCCCCAGCGAGCAAAGGGGAAAGCACAAGCCGCACAGGGCGCAATTTGGCGATGCCCCTGACCTGTGGTACAATCTACCCGAAATGGTCCCGGATTTCCACATTCATACCCGTCTCTCCTTTGACAGCCAGGCCGCGCCGGATGCGGTCTGCCAGGCTGCCATTGCCCGCGGGATGCGGGAATTCGCCATCACCGACCACGCCGATATGAACCCGCTGGACGGGGGATACGGCCATTTCCGACCCGAAGAGCAGTGGGCAACCCTGATGGAATGTCGCGCCCGCTGGAACGGGCGGATCACCATCCGCGCTGGCCTGGAATACGGAGAGCCCCATCTCTTCGGGGAAACCCTCTCGGCCATCCTCTCCGCCCACGAGTACGACGTCGTGCTGGGCTCCATCCACTGGATCGGTGACCGGCCGGTGGAGACCGCTGAGTTCTTCCACGGCATAGACCTGGAGGAAGGGATTCACCTCTACCTGGCGGAACTGGCGCGCGTGGCCGAAGAGGCCGACTACGACGTCCTGGCCCATCCCGACATTGTCCGCCGGGCGGTTTTTCACCATCTCGGCTGGACGGAACTGGACTGGTCCCCCTACGAAGCCCCGATGCGGCGGGTCCTGCGCGCGGTGGCCCGGCGGGGGAAAGCCATAGAGGTCAACACCTCCTACCAGCGGCGCGGGATGGGGCCGCCGGGCCCTTCCGTCCAGGTCCTGCGCTGGTTCTGGGAGGAGGGCGGCCGATTCGTCACCCTGGGCTCCGACGCCCACCGCCCGGAAGATGTCGGCGCCGATTTTGCGATCGCCCTGGGCATGCTTCGCGCCGCCGGGCTGGATAGCGTGACCGTCTTCCGGCGACGCAAGCCATACCTCATCCGGATTCAGGAGTCCCTATGACCGCACTTCAGGCCATCCTCCTGGGCCTCCTTCAGGGGGCCACCGAGTTCCTCCCCATCAGCAGTTCGGGCCACCTGGTCCTCGTTCCCTGGCTTTTGAACTGGCCCATCCCCAGCCTGGCCTTTGACACACTGGTCCACTGGGGGACGGCCGTCGCCGTCATCAGTTACTTCTGGCGGGACTGGCTGGCGCTGGTCCGGGGGGCGTGGCAGGGGATACGCGCGCGCTCTCTGAGCGACCCCCATACCCGACTGGTACTCTTTCTCGTTCTGGCGACGGTGCCCGGAGCGCTGGCGGGGGCACTCCTGGAGGATTTCTTTGAGGAGATGTTCGCCCGACCGGCCGCTGCCGCGGGCTTTCTCCTGGTGACGGCGGCGATCCTGACGGCAGCCGAATCGGGCTGGAGACGTCTTGCTTCTTCCGATAACACGCTCCGCCCTCTTCCGGCCCTCTCCTGGGCCGACGCGCTGGCGATCGGAGTGGCCCAGGCCGTCGCCATCCTGCCGGGGATCTCCCGCTCCGGCGCGACCATCGCCGCCGGCCTGGGGCGAGGATTGGACCGGGACGCCGCCGCCCGCTTCAGTTTTCTCCTCTCCACCCCCATCATCCTGGGCGCGGGCGCGATGCAGATGCTCCAACTGGCCCGGTCGGGAGAACTGGCGGGCGAGGCCCCCATGCTGCTCATCGGTTTTCTGACGGCGCTCCTCTCCGGCGCGGTCAGCATCCATTTCCTGCTCCGCTACATTCGGCGGCGGCCCCTCTACCCCTTCGCCCTGTACTGCGTCCTGTTCGGCATCCTGGGCCTGACGGTCGCCCTGCTGCGGGGGTGAGGATTGGGCGTTTCCCGCTACTTGCTCCTGGCGCTCCTGGCCCTGCTGCTGGCGGCCTGTGCGCCCCAGCCGTTGACCGTCACGCCGCAACCGGCGACCCTGCAACTGGCTGTCTCCGACGCATGTGCCGAACCGGTACAGGCGCTGGCCCTGGCCTACCACAAGCAGAAACCGTGGGTAGCCATTGAGACGGTCGTCTTCAACGACGCGGTCGTCCGGGAGCGGTTGCGGGACGGCGCGGCCGACGGGGCGGCCCTCATCTGGGCAGGGGAGGACAATTTCTGGACCCATCCCTTCATTCAGGACGCGCTGGCGGTCATCGTCCACCCCGATGTGCCAGTGGACGGCCTCACCCTGGGGCAGTTGCGGGAGATTCTTCGGGGACGGATCGGCGAATGGCCCGACGGCACTCCCATCCAGGTGGTCAGTCGGGAGGAGGGGGCGGGAACCTTCTCCCTCATCCGGGCGACAGTGCTGGGGAACTGGGACCTGACCCTGACGGCGCGGGTCGTCTCCGACGACGGGAGTATGATAGAGACGGTGGCCCACACTCCTGGGGCAATCGGGTATATCCCGCTTCACCGCGTCGCAGGCGATGTGCGCCCGCTGGCGCTGGAGGGGATTTCGCCTGCTCCGTCGCCCGACTACCCCCTTTCCTGCTCCTGCCTCTGGGCCGCAGCGGCCGAACCGACGGGCGCGCTGCGGGACTGGTTCGCCTGGACGCTGGGGCCCCAGGGCCAATCGGTCGCCGAACAGACCCGGTAGGGTGCGGAGGAGCAGGGGAGCGGAGGAGCGGAGGAGCAGGGGGGCGGAGGGGCGGAGGAGCGGTCTTCGCCTACTTGCCCACTGCAAACCTGCATACTTGCGTACTTGCCCACTTGTATGCACCTGGCCTTAGTTCACGATTGGCTCAATCAACGCGGGGGCGCCGAGGACGTCCTGGAGACCCTGGTGGCGATGTTCCCCGATGCCCCGGTCTATACGTCCATCTACTGGCGGGACGGTATGCCGGAGGCCTATCGCGCCTGGGACATCCACCCCACGTGGATGGACCGTTTGCCAGGCGTCTATCGCCACCACCAACCCTATTTGCTTCTGTACCCGCTGGCGTTTTCCGGCCTGGACCTCTCTGGTTATCCGCTGGTGCTGAGCAACAAATCCGGCTTCTGCCACGGGGTACGGACGGGAGAGGCCGTCCACATCTGCTACTGCCTGACGCCGACTCGCTTTGTCTGGGACTTTGAGGGGTACGCGGAACGGGAAGCGCTGCCAGGGGCACTCAAACAGGCGCTGCGCCCGCTGATCGCCCTTCTTCGCCGCTGGGACTGGCGGGCCGCTCAGCGGGTCACCCATTTTATCGCCATCTCCCGGGAGGTGCAGGCGCGCATCCGGCACTTCTACGGACGGGATTCCGTCATCATCTACCCGCCGGTGGACACCACCCGCTTCCGCCCCGCCCCCGCTCACGAGGATTACTACCTTATCGTCTCCCGGCTGGTCCCGTACCGGCGGATAGACCTGGCAGTTCAGGCGTTCAACCGACTCCGCCTGCCTCTGGTCATCGCCGGGGATGGACGGGACCGCCCCCGGCTGGAATCTATGGCCGGGCCGACGGTCACCTTTCTGGGGCGCGTGCCGGATGAGTCCCTGCCCGACCTCTTCGCCCGCTGTCGGGCCTACGTCCTGCCCGGCGTGGAGGATTTCGGCATCGCGCCGGTGCAGGCCCAGGCCGCAGGCCGGCCCGTCATCGCCTGCGGCGCGGGCGGGGCGCTGGATACGGTCATCCCCGGCCGGACCGGCGCGTTTTTCCACGAACCGACGCCGGAGGCGCTGGCGGAGGCGGTCCGGTCCTTTGACCCGGAGGCCGTTGACCCTCAGGACTGCGTCCGCAACGCGGCCCGCTTTGACCGACGCGTATTTCAGGAGCAACTGCTGAATTTCCTGCGTCAGGTGGCTGGATAGAGAGGGGGCAGAATGGAACTGCGCAGATTCATCCGGATACTGCTGCGGCGCTGGTGGCTGGTCGCGGCGCCGGTACTGGTGGTACTGGCCCATCTGGTCGTCACGTACCGGACGCCGCCGACGACCTACCAGGTGGTGATGCGCTTCGCCGCCGGGACGACCCCGGCCGGGCTGAGCGTGGACTACGACCGCTACTACGCCTGGCTCACGTCAGAGTACATCGCCAACGGACTGGCCGACATCGCCCGCACGCGGCTCTTTGCCGAAAGGGTGGCAGCACGGTTGATGGAAGAGGGCCTCCAAGTGGACGCCGGAGCGGTCCAGGGGGCCATCGCCACCGATAACGCCCAATCCATTATGGTGGTCTACCTGACCTGGCCCGACCCTCAGCAGGCGGTGATGGTCGCACAGGCGGTGGCGACGGAACTGATAAAAAACGGCGCGGCCTATTTCCCCCAGATTCCCCGACCGGAGGAGGTCGGGCCGATGGTTCGGTTGCTGGATGAGCCGATCCCCGTTCCCGTTCCCCCCGGCCTGCGCGCCCAGATGCTGGGACCCGCCATCCGGCTGGCGCTGGCGCTGGGAGTGGGGGTCGGGCTGGCGCTGGTCTGGCACTACCTGGACCCCACCGTCCGCGAGGAGGCGGAACTGGAAGCGATGGGGGTACGGGTGCTGGCGAGGATTCCGCGATCCAAAACGTGAAGCGTAAAGCGTAAAACGCAAAGCGTAAAGCGTAAAACGTAAATATAAAAAGAGGGGTTTGGGACGGCGGATTGATTGCCCCCAAACCCCCTGCGCGGAGCGACCCCGAAGGACTCCTCTAATGCCTGGCCCGATACCCCTCCAGGGCCTTGTTGATCTCCGCCACAACTGCCGGGACAAAAATCAGTGGCGCGATCACTCCCCACTCCCGCCAGCCCAGCGGCACCGTCTCAAAAATGGGACGCATAAAGGGCACGTAGATCACCGCCAGAAATAGGAGTAAGGAAGCGCCCACTGCGTACTGCATATAGCGGTTGGTGAACACCCCCAGCCGGAAGAGCGGATACCGTTCCGAACGGATTACGTATGCCACGGGGAGTTCGGCCAGCGTCAGGGTGGCAAAGGCCATCGTCCGGGCCAGTTCCAGATGGTCCTCGCTCCATGCCATCCCGATGAAAAAGGCAGTCAGGACCACCGCGGTGAGCACCAGCGTCAGTACGATAACCCCCCGCACCATCGGCCGATTGATGACCGGTTCCCTGGGCGGACGGGGCGGAACCTCCATCACGTCCGGGTCCCCCTTTTCCATCCCCAGCGCCAGCGCCGGAGCGCCGTCGGTCAACAGGTTCAGCCAGAGCAACTGGATGGGCGTCAACGGGGGCAGGTAGCCCGCCAGAGTGGCGATGAAAATCGTCAGAATCTCCGCCATATTGCAGGAGAGCAGGAAGTAGACGAACTTACGGATGTTGGCATAGATGATGCGGCCCTGCTCTATGGCGGAAACGATGGAGGCGTAGTTGTCATCGGTGAGGACCATGTCGGCCACTTCTTTGGTGACGTCCGTGCCGGTGATCCCCATCGCCACCCCGATGTCGGCCCGCTTCAGGGCCGGCGCGTCGTTGACGCCGTCCCCGGTCATCGCCACAATGTGACCATGGGACTTCAGCGCCTCCACGATGCGTACCTTGTGCTGCGGGCTCACCCGGGCGAACACGTCTATCCGCTCAATGCGCTCCCGCAACTCCTCGTCCGTCATCTGGTCCAGTTCGGCCCCGGTGACGACCTGCCCGACCGGCCGCAGAAGGTGGATATCGCGGGCAATGGCCTGAGCGGTAGCGGGGTAATCGCCGGTAATCATAATGGTACGGATGCCCGCGCCGCGCGCTTTCTCCACCGCCGGACGCACCTCCGGCCGCGCCGGGTCCCGCATCGCCACCAGCCCGATAAAGGTCAGGTCCCGCTCCAGTTCCTCCGCATCGGGCGTATGCTCGGGATTCAGCGCTCCTTCGGGCAGCAGCCGACAGGCCACCGCCAGAACCCGTAGCGCCTCCCGTCCGAAATCCCGATTCACGTTCTCAATATGCTGACGCCGGGCCGGAGTCATCGGGACGCTGATGCCGTCCTGCAGGATGTGGGTACAGCGCGGCAGAACGCTATCCGGTGCGCCCTTTACGTAGACGACGTACCCGCCGGGGCGTTCCCCCTCCGGCCCGCGCAGGGGACGACCGTCCATCTGGTGAACCGTCGCCATCCGCTTCCGGTCAGAATCAAAGGGGATTTCCGCCACCCGCGGCATCTGGGATTCCACTTCCTCCCGCCACAGCCCCGCTTTCGCGGCTGCGACGACCAGCGCTCCCTCGGTGGGGTCGCCTACCATCCGGTACCCGTCGCCATCCTTCTCCAGTTGGGCATCGGAACAGAGCAATCCGCCCCGCAGAAGGGCCATCAGGTCAGGATGGTCGCGGGGGTCCACCACCCGCCCGTCGGTAGAAAATCCGCCCACCGGTTGATAGCCCTCCCCGGCAACATCCACCCGCGTATTGCCCACGTAGAGACGGGCAACAGTCATCTGGTTCTGAGTCAGGGTGCCGGTCTTATCGGAGCAGATGGCCGTGGCGGAGCCCAGGGTCTCTACGGCCGGCAGGCGGCGGATCAGGGCGTTGCGGCGCACCATCTCCCGCATCCCCAGCGCCAGGCAGATGGTCACCACGGCGGGTAGCCCTTCCGGCACCGCCGCAATGGCCAGACTGACGGCCGTGAGAAAGAGTTCCACGACCATAGGAAGATATTGCTGGAAGTATGCCGCCGGACCCGCCCGGAAAAGCAGCCCCAGGTCGGTATCCCGGATCAGCGTCTCCAGGAAGACGATACCGCAGATGATCAGGGCGCCAATGCCCAGCCAGCGGCCCAGTTGGTCCAGGCGACGCTGGAGCGGCGTGAGTTCCTCCTCGTAGGACTGGAGCATCTCGGCGATGAGGCCGATCTGGGTGCGCATTCCGGTCGCCGTCACTACTCCCTTCCCCCGTCCGTAGGTGACGACCGACCCCATGAAAGCCGTGTTAACCCGGTCGCCCAGGCCGGCGTCCGGAGCAAGGACGACATCGGCCCGCTTCTCCACCGCCACCGACTCGCCGGTGAGGGACGCTTCATCCACGCGCAGGTTGATGGCCTCCAGAAGCCGCAGGTCCGCGGGGACGTAGTTGCCGGCCTCCAGGAAGACGATGTCGCCGGGGACCAGTTCACGGGCCGGGATGGTCACGCGGTGACCATCCCGCACGACGCGCGCGTCGGGGGCTGCCATCTTCTTCAGGGCCGCCAGCGCTTCCTCCGCCCGTCGCTCCTGGATCACTCCCAGAATCGCGTTGAGGAGCACGATGGCGATGATGGCGATCGCTTCTTCAATTTCCCCCAGTGCCAGGGAAATGAGCGCAGCGACAATGAGGATAAGGATGAGGAAGTTGTTGAACTGGTCCAGGAGCATCCGCCAGAAACCGGGGCGGGGACGCTCGGCCAGTTCGTTGAAGCCATATTGAGAAAGTCTACGACGGGCCTCCTCGGTGGTAAGGCCCTTTTCTGGATCGGTTTGTAATGCCTCAGTCGTTTCTTTCACCGAATGGGTGTGCCATGCACCCTGTTGGGTCATTCAATCCTCCATCTACTGCCACAAAGCCCCAATTCCCCAGTTCAAGGCAGGTCTATGACCGATGTCTTCGGCCGACCGCCGGTGGGTCACAGACCCGCCGGGAGCAAAGGCCTCCATCTCCACGAAAACTCAATAGTAGTTAGTTAAATAACCACGTCAATTATACCCCTGTCAGGAATTTTGTCAAACCCGCTACTGTTTGATGACCATTCCCATCGAATCTATCTCCCGCAGGAGGCGCAGTTCCTCCGCCGTGGGCGGCATGCTCTCCGGCACCTCGTCGGGAACGAGAATTTCAAACTCGCTGTTCGCCTGGATTTCCTCCACGGTGACCCCCGGATGGCGGCTGATCAGCCGCAGGCGCAGGGTCGTCTCGTCAAACCCGTACACTCCCAACTGGGTGATCACCCGGTACGGACCGGTCCCCGCCGCAAGCCCGGCCGCCTCTCGGGCGCCGGGCCCGGTCAGGTAGCCGGGGGTGGTCAGGAAGTCCAGTCTGTTCAGGAAACGCCGCCGGTCCTGGCGCATAATGATAATCGTCCGCCAGCAGAGGGAACCGATGTCGTTGGCCCCGCCGCTGCCGGGCAGGCGCGCCGTGGGACGTTCCCAGTCCCCGATGACCGTCGTGTTGATGTTGCCGTAGGAGTCAATGGCCGCCGCGCCCAGGAAGCCGTAGTCAATGTACCCGTTCTGCAGGAAACTCATCACGTCGTGCATAGACGACGCGGCGACGGCCCGATGGAAGGTGCGCGAGTCCCCCACCGAGATGGGAAGCGCCGGTACCTGGGGGCCGATCCCGCCGGCCTCAAAAATGATGAGCAGATTCGGAGCATACGTGCGCTGGGCCAGCATCGCCGCAATCATCGGCAGGCCCGTCCCCACAAAGACCGATTTCCCGTCCTCCAGCAGCCGCGCCGCCACGCAGACTATCAATTCCGTCGGAGTGTAGTCCATCTTCTCCGCCACGGTCATCCCTCCTGCATCCGGTCCCGCAGGTTTTCTATCCGCCGGAGTTCGTTCAGTTTGCGCACACCCCCCACCCGCTCCAGGTACTCCTCAAAGTCCCGCACGCCGAAGACGTATTTTTCAAAGTACGCCCGGGCTCCCTCCTCTGTTCGGGAGACGGTCAGCCATTCCCGGATGTGCTCTTCGTCAAAGTAGTACAGATAGGGCATCTGGGTCGGGTGGGCGCCGTAGGGGACCTCGCAGACCGCGTCCACCACGAAGAACGGGATCGCCGTCCGGTCGGGCTGACGGCGGATGGTCTCCTCGTCCACGATCTCCTCGGTCGTCACGATGACCCGCTGGGCCGCCCGCGCCAGTTCAAAATCCTCCACCAGGATACCGTCTATCTGGGCGTTGCCGTACTTGTCGCAGCGGTGGACGTGAAACAGGGCCACATCGGGATAGCAGGCCGGCAGCAGGCAGACCGGTTTGCCGCTCCAGGGGTCGCGCACGATCTTGGCCGAACTTTTCTCAAAGGTGTCGGTGCCCAGCAGGTTGCGCGACGGGATGAAGGGAATCCCCATCGCCGCGGCCAGGAAGCGCCACTGGTATCCGGCGTTGCTGATCTCGGCGACCACCCGGCACCGCCCGCTCTCCACCGCCCGGCGGCTGGCGGGGGAAAGGCCGCGCAGTTCGTGCCCGAAGGAGTAGGCGACCTCCACCCGGTTCACGCACCCGGCGGCGACGAGGATATCTATGTCGTGGACGGCGGTCTTGCCCGCCATCGTCAGGTTGCGCCGCCCCTGGCGGACAATCTCGTAGATGAGTGCCATCGGCACGCGGACATGGCCGAATCCCCCCACGGCGATGAAATCTCCGTCCCGGATGAAGCGCCCCACCGCCTCGGAGACGGACATGCGCTTATCCTTGAGTTCGCGGGACTTGTTCTCCCGCACCCATTGCCGGTGCTCGTCCGGGTCGCGCCAGCCGACCAGTTCCCCCCGACCCTCGCACAGGATTTCCATACGGTATGCCTCCGTTGTGCGGATGGGGAAAGTGTTATCACAGAGAGGCGTTTTTGTCAAGTGAGGGGACTGAGGTTCGGGCTTGCGCAGTAATTCGCCCTGTGTGGGAAAGGGGTGGGGTGTGGGGTTGTGGGGGCGGCGAAGCCGCCCCCACAACCCCACTTTCTCCTTGACTTCGCGGGTACGCTGCTCCCCGAAAGGGATTTGCTGCGCAAGCCCCTGAGGTTCAGACATAAGTTCGGACGAGGAAAGGGGTTTCGGGGCAGGCGGCCGGCTTCGCCGCCCCACACAAAAATCAGCCCAAAACATTCAACGGGGACGGCATTCTGTCCTTTCCCCCGCCAGAAACAGCGACTGAAGCCTCTGGGGGCCTTGGGCCAATGGTTGGCCTTCGCCGACCTGCAGGGGCGACCATTCGCCGCCGCACAGGCCGATGCTCGGCGCGGCAGGGATGCCCCCTCACCCCCGCTACTTTTCGGAGTGATTGCCGGCGCTCGCTATGGTGGTGAGTTCTGCCCACAGAAACAAACTTAACTAACCAGTAGGAAGATTCTAGTATTTTCTCTCCACAAAGAAAGGGTGGGCAGACGGAAACACTGTCTGCCCACCCTGTTGTTGGCCTGAACCGGATTTACCCCTCTGCCGCCTCCTTCAGCGCTTCCACCAGCATGTCTATCTCCTGGCGGGGGTTCATCTCCGTCACGCAGAGCAGCATGTGATTCTGGAGATGGGGGTAATCCCGTCCCAGGTCGTAGCCGCCGATGATGCCCCACTCGTCCAGCAGATAATCGTTGATCTCCTTCACCGGCCGGGGGCAGCGGACGACGAACTCTTTGAAGAACGGCTTGTCCCGCAGGACGGAGTAGGCATCCAGTTCGTCAATCCGGTCGGCGGCGTAGTGGGCTTTGTGGTAGCAGAGTTCCGCCACCCGGCGCATTCCACACCGCCCCAGCGCGGCCATATAGACCGCCGCCGCCAGCGCGACCAGCCCCTGGTTGGTGCAGATGTTGGACGTCGCCTTCTCCCGACGGATGTGTTGCTCGCGGGTGGAGAGGGTCAGGACGAACCCCCGCTTCCCCTCCACATCCACCGTCTGCCCGACCAGCCGCCCGGCCATCCGGCGGACGTGCTCCATCCGGGTGGCGAAGAAGCCCAGATACGGCCCCCCGAAGTTCAGCCCGGCGCCCATGCTCTGTCCCTCGCCGACGACAACGTCGGCGCCGAACTCTCCTGGGGGCTTGAGCATCCCCAGCGCGATAGGGTCGGCCACAACGACGAGAAGCGCGCCCGCCGCATGGGCTGCCTCCGCATACGGCCGCAGGTCCTCAATCTGGCCCAGGAAGTTGGGGTACTGGACGATGAGGCAGGCGGTCTCTCCGTCCAGCAGTTCCGTCACCGGGCGGGAACCGTCCCCCTGATCCCCCACGATGTTGAGGCCCATCCCCTGGGTGTAGGTACGGACAACGGCGCGGTATTCGGGATGAACATAGGGGGAGGCGACGATTTTGCGGCGTTTCAGGCGGTGGACGTTGATAGCGGTGATGACCGCCTCCGCGGTCGCCGTCGCCCCGTCGTAGTGGGAGGCGTTGGAGACCTCCATGCCGGTCAGGTCGCAGATCATCGTCTGGTACTCAAAGATGGCCTGGAGGGTCCCCTGGCTGACTTCGGGCTGGTAGGGGGTGTAGGCGGTGTAGAACTCCCCTCGGCGCAGAACGGTGTCCACCACAGCCGGGACATAATGGCGATAGGCACCGGCGCCCAGGAAGCAGGGGCCTTCGGCGGTGGTGAAGTTGACCGTCGCCAGCGCCTCCACCTCCCAGCGCGCTTCCATTTCGGAAATGGCGGGCGGGAGGTTCAGGTCGGGGAAAAGCACCCGTTCGGGGACATCCTGGAACAATTCCTCCACCGACTTCACGCCGATGGCTGCCAGCATGGCTTTGCGGTCTTCGTCGGAATGGGGGATAAAAGGCATTGTTCACCTCCGAACAGTTCCACGTTGGGAGGGACTAATAGGTAATCTCCAGCAGTCCCTCCGCAATTTGCCGCAGTGCGCTGGCGGGCATTTCCGCCAGTTTCATCGCAATCTCTATGTAACTCCGGTTGATCGGTTTGGAGACGAATTCTCGGACCTCCGGCGGCAACTCCCGGAAAGTACGCAGGGCCCGCTGCTCTTCTTCCCACTCCCCAATGGGACCGGCCTGGTCCAGGAAGTACTCCAGGGAACGGTTCAGGGCACCTGCCAGCACTTCCAGTTCCGCCAGTGGGATGGGCCGTTCACCGTATTCGTAGGCGGTGATCCGGTTGACCGAACAGTCCAGCAGTTTCGCCAGGTCTTTGCGACTTTTCCCCGCTTCCTGCCGCGCCTTCTGCAGGAGAGCGCCGACAAGCCGGTGACGAAGGGCCAGGATTTCCTGTACAGGCGGGGGCATCTGCTCGCCGAGCAACTGGGGGTCATGATTCCAGAAGTGGTTCACTGGAACATCCAGGAAGAACGCCAGCACTTCCAGTTCTGGCAGGGAGATGGATTTGCGGCCTTCCTCATAGGCGGTGATAGTGCTCACGGGCACACCCAGGAGCGTTGCACATTCCTGTTTGGTTCTGCCGGCCCTGACCCGCGCGTCCCGCAGCAGGATGCCGATGATCCGGTTCCGTATTACAAGGGCCTCGTTTTCCATATCCAATCCTCCAGCGATCTCCCCGGGAGGTTTCCCTATGCTCATTATAGCAGGGCTTGCGCAGTAATTCGCCTTGCGTGGGAAAGGGGGTGGGGTGTGGGGTTTGTGGGGGCGGCGAAGCCGCCCCCACAAACCCCGCCCTCCCCTCTTTTATGGGCACGCTGCTCCCCGAAAGAGATTTGCTGCACAAGCCCCATTATAGCACAAAGTGATTTGACCACAAACCGGGGATGCGGTATACTTGGGGACACACTCGGACCGGGATTGGGAGGAAATTGCCCATCCCGGTACTTTCTGGAGGTGCAGGAATGACAAAAGAATTTCCCGGAAGGGGGCGGGTAGCGGTATTACGCACGCGGCCGGAGACGGTTTTAGAGGACTACGCCCGTCTGGTGGAACTGGCGGGTTTCCGCCAGGCACTGCCGCCGGATAAAGAGACCATCCTGAAAATCAACATCTCCTGGCAGACGTGGTATCCGGCCTGTTCCACCACTCCCTGGCAACTGGAGGGGGTGATCCGCGCCCTGCTGGCCGCGGGATACCGCAATCTGATCGGCGCACAAAACAACACGGTGGTGGTAGACGCTTATGTGGGCGAGCGGAACAACAAGCACCTGTACGTGGTGCAGAAGTACGGCGTCCGGAATGTCCATCTCTATGAGCCCCAGTACCGCTGGGTGCGCTACGAGCCCAAACGGCCCTTCCTGGTGCTGGACAAGGTCTACCCGGAGGGGGTGCACATCCCCGAAATCCTCATCGGGCGGAACATCATCCAGTTGCCCACGGTGAAAACCCACGTCTTCACCACCATCACCGGCGCGATGAAGAACGCCTTTGGCGGGCTTTTGGGGACAAAGCGGCACTGGACCCACTCGGTGATCCACGAGACGCTGGTGGACCTCCTGATGATCCAGCAGGACATCCATCCGGGGCTTTTCGCCGTGATGGATGGTACCTTTGCCGGGGACGGTCCCGGCCCGCGGGCGATGCGCTGGCATGAGAAAGACGTCATCCTGGCCTCGGCCGACCAGGTGGCGATTGACGCCATTTCCGCCCATATGCAGGGCTTTGACCCGCTTTCCATCCCCTTTATCCGCATTGCCCACGAGATGGGGCTGGGGGTAGGCGACCCGCGGGAGATAGAGATCGTCGGCGAGGACCCCGAGTGGGTGTTCTCTCAGAACTGGGGCTTTGTTCAGGAGGACACTTTTGCCAGTCGTGGGCAGAAGATGATTTACCACGGCCCGCTCAAGCCCTTTGAGAAACTTCTCCTGCGCACACCGCTGGTCCCCTGGTCCTACTTTGCCTCCAACTTCTATCACAACGTCTACTGGTACCCCTTCGTGGGGCGCAAGCGGGTGGAGGCGGCGCTGCAGACCAAGTGGGGCCGTCTGTTCACCGAGTACGGCGCGGAAGCCGGGTTTGAGGGCGTGGTGATGCCCGGGATGGAGCCCCGGACGGTGACGACCGCTGCGCTGGGCCTGGCGCTGCTGACGGCGGGGTTGGTCGCCGGAATCTGGTGGTTGGGGAGGAAGGGGATAGGGAGGAAGTAGACAAGTAGGCAAGTAGGCAAGTAGGCAAGTAGACAAGTAGGCAAGTAGACAAGTAGACAAGTAGGCAAGTAGGCAAGTAGAAAGGGGGCAGGCGAGAAATAAGGGCGACGCACCTTCCTGGAGGGCGTCGCCCTTTTCTTTGAAACGAGGTTACGGATCTACTTTTCTACTTTTTACGCTTTACGTTGTACTTTTTACTTCAGAAAATCTTTGAGTCGCCGCGCGTGGGCCGGGTGGCGGAGACGGCTGAGGGCCTGGGCCTCAATCTGGCGCACCCGCTCGCGCGTCACCCCCAGTTTCTTTCCTACCTCTTCCAGCGTGTACGTCTCGCCGTCCACTAATCCGTAGCGGAGCTGGAGCACGCGCACTTCCCGGGGCGGGAGTTCCTGGAGAATATCCATAATAACGTCCCGCAGCATGGAGGCACTGACGGCCTCCACGGGTACCACGGCGCTCTCATCCTCAATGAAGTCTCCCAGGGCACTTTCTTCTTCGTCGTCGGTGGGCATATCCAGGCTCAGGGGACGGCGGGCGAAAGTGATCATCTGCTCCGCTTTCTGGGTCGGGATGTCCAGCGCCTGAGCCAGTTCCTCGCTGGAGGGCTCGCGTCCCAGTTCCTGGGTCAGCCGGTGGGAGACCCGCAGCAGGCGATTGATCTGATCGCCCATGTGAACGGGGACGCGAATGGTGCGGGACTGGTCGGCAATGGCCCGGGTGACCGCCTGGCGAATCCACCACGTGGCATAGGTGGAGAACTTATGTCCCAGGCGGTAGTTGAACTTGTTGGCCGCGCGGATCAGGCCGATGTTCCCCTCCTGAATGAGGTCCAGGAAGGAGACCCCCCGGCCGATGTACTTCTTGGCCACGGAGATGACCAGCCGGGCATTGGCGCGGATGAGATGGTCCCGCGCGGCCAGGCCGTCCTCCACCAGCGCCTGCAGTTCCCGACGCCGTTCCGGGTCCAGCCCGTTTTTGCGGAGTTCCTTTTCGGCCATGCGGCCGCGCTCCATCCGCTTGGCGAGTTCTATCTCCTCTTCCTGGGTGAGCAGAGGAACCTGTCCGATTTCTTTCAGGTAGAGGCCGATGGTGTCATCAATCTCCACCGCGCGGAAGTACGTCTCCTCGTCCGCGGTGATGACCCCTTCCCGCTCTATGGCCTCCTCTTCTTCCTCCAGTTCCTCTTCTTCGGGGACCTCTAATCCCAGTTCCTCCGGCTCACCAACAGGGATACCGGCGCTCATCAGGAGCGCGAAAATTTCTTCCAGCTGGTCTAAATTCTCCTCGGCCTCCGGGAAGATGTTCAGGATGTCGTCAAACGTGACATAGCCCTGGGCGCGGCCGAGGGCCAGGAGATGGTCCACACCGATCTCCTCTGGCTGATCCGGGGTTTCTTGCGGTTCTTCTTCCAGGAAGATTTCTTCTTCAACCATCATTGTCATACCCAAGATCAATATACACCAGTTCCCGTAAAAAGCAACGGGTTGTTGATTCTCATAAAGTCGTATCACCCGGTCTTTAACAAAGTCTCACAAAGTCGTATCCCATCCCTTGCCCTGGTGGGAGTCCGAGTGTTCGTTCCGAGGTTTTCTTTGTTGCCAGGGATTCCCTTTATCCCCCTCACCCCCCTTGCCCCCCTCTCCCCCTTGCCCTGACGGGCGGGGGAGAGGGGGGAAGAGAGGGGTTTTTGGGGCGGCGGCGAAGCCGCCGCCCCAAAAACCCCATTTCCATCCCCCTCCCCGTGCGGCGAAGCCGCAATGGGGAGGGGGTAGGGGGGAGGGGAAATGTCAATCCTCCAGAAGATCGCACCCTTCTGGAATCACAAGCCAGATTCAACCCATAGGGGTGGTATGACTTTTTGAGACTTCGCCGGAAGGCGGTGATACGACTTTACGAGATTCAACAGGGTGTGTTGCCTTACGGATGCATTTCCGTTCTATGGTAAGTTATACCAATTGCATTTGGGCATATCAGATTTGTAGCCCTGGTTTATTAAGCCCTTCCCCCCTTGCCCCCCTCCCCGTTGAGGGCGGACGGATCGTCCGCCCCTACGGCCGCACGGGGAGGAAAGGACAAGGACAAGCCTTGCCCTTACAGGGGGTTTTGGTGCTGGCGGCCTTCGGCCGCCAGCACCAAAACCCATAATTTTTCTCCTACTTTTTTCACGGGCGCGCTGCTCCTCCGAGACGATTTGCTGCACAAGCCCGCTTGTGCCCCCCCTGCTCTCTTCCCTGCCTTACGGATATCATTATACACCCGATTGGTGTTTTTGTTGCAACGAGTTGTCGGGGGCAGACTTAAGCGCCGCGGGAAACGCGCGGGCTTACCCTTTGCGCTCTCCGAGAAGGAGAGAGCTCAGATGCAATCCGGCAGCCTTCACCGCCCGAAGAGTTTCCTCTCCTATCGCTACATCCACCCGCTCCAGTGCATCGTAAACCTGCTCTGCAGGCGCAATCATCAGGGCCCGTTCCAGCATGGACTGGAATTGGCTGCGGCATGCTTCCATATCGGCGGGAAGGCCGGATTTCTGATCCGTGCGACACACGTCTATCAATTTCTTAAACTGTGTTGACCATTCCTCACCGATTGCCGTCCCGCCAAAACGGGCGCACAGGACGGAAAGTGTGCTGCCGACGGTTTCCAGGTATGTCTCGCACAGTGTTTCTGGACTCGTAATCTCACCATTACCGCGTATCGCTTGGGCCAGCAGAGTCTCCAGAGGGGGCCGCTCCCCGGGATGGAGAGGGATTTCAGCCTCGCCAGGAACCAGCAACCAGTAAATTTCTGTGGCGGCTCCCGGTTCTTGAAAGGCCTGAAGGGTGTATAGTTGCCCCCCCAGAATCACTCTTCGGGGTTGGGCATATCCTCTTCGGAGAACTTCTCCAACGATTTCCTGATCCAGGTTGGTTTTTATCCCCAGAATGTTCCCGACAAATTCGCCTGTGGACTCCCCAATTTCGGAGATTTGGAGAACCGGCAGCAGGCGAGGATCAACGAAAAAGGCCCGCCCACCACTATCGGAGATCAGCACACCGACCGCTCGGGAGACGGGTTGAGCCCCGCGCGCCAGCGCTTCCTCCACGTGAATTGTCGGGAAAGGTAGAGCCCAGCGCAAATACAGACCGATCAATATGAGCAAATACGACGCAATATAAAGCAGGTCAAATATCACGCTGGCCAGAGTTACCTGATCGTTCGGATAGTAAAGATTGTTCCATGTCGCGTAGAAGAAAATCTGGTTGGCCAAAATATTTGTCCAGAGACCTACGGCAAGGACGATCCATCTCCGGCCGAGAAATCCTTCCAGAAGGCCCAGGGTCAGCATTGTCGCCCCCGAGAGGAGCACAATATGAGTTGTTTCGTATAGCAGGCTGACCCCAAGTTCCGCAGGGTTTCGCCGCCATTGAGGAAGCATAGGCCCGATAACAAAATACCCGGCCCAGATCACAAATACAAGGATCAAGGCGATGGTCAAGACTCGTTTCCATCCCCGCAGAACAATTCGGAGAAACCCTACTTGAGAGGCGAAGAAAATCGCCAGGGTGATATCCCCGATCAAGTAGAAAAGGTCTGCCAGAGACGGGTATATGTCCAGTTTCAGCACGAACTCGTAGACTGACCAGAGGATTTCTCCGATGGCCCAGCATCCGAAGGCAGCGATCAGGGTTCCCCAGAGGCGGCGCGCGTACCGGCCTTTGGGGAGAGACCGGTAGATGCGGGAGGAGATCCCTGTTGCCATCATCGCCAGGACGATCGGATAACCGTTAGAGACGATGTTGATCAGAGGGAGGCGATCGGGAAAGAAAGCGAACACAAACAGCGCGCTCAGCAGGACCAGTCCCGCGAAAGCAATGACCGGACCAATGGTCTTATAGGTTTGGGTGTTCATTGGAGCCTCCCATTATTCCCGCTGAGTACATTAAAGAGGTTTATGCACCGCCGTCCGGCAAGCCGAGCGCAGCGAGGCGAAGCCTGCCCGATGCGCACTTATCCTGCCATCTACGGCGCTGCGGATGGCGCCGGTTCAGGGCCTATCGCTGGAAGGCCAGGTGTCGGCGTGGGCGGCGTCGCCAGAGGGGGCTCCTGGAGAATACGTAGCGCCTCCTCCAGCAAGTAGTCTGTCACCATCATCACCGGCCCCGGGCCGTTCTGTGTCTTCCGGACGTAGTAAGCGCCACCCGGATGGCGCGCCCCCACCTCCAGCCCCATACTCCGCGCGCCTGCCCAGATGGTCACCCGATAGGTGGGATTCTGAAGGCCATATGCCTCCAGGTCCTCCGGAGCGGGATTCTCTATCGTCCGCCGGATCATCAGTTGAGAGAGCGTATAGGCCAGGGAATCGCAGGTGGCAGCGTCGGCCGGGCCGGTGATCGGCTGCGTCACCTGCCAACCCTCCCCTCCCTTCTCCACTCTCGTCACCGTTCCGGAGATGAGATCAGTCACCTCAATCGCCGTAATCTCCTGGCCCTCTTCCGGCGTCCAGACGTACTGGGTCTCCTCCGGCTTCTCGGCGATCTTGCGGACTTCCAGCAGGTAGTAAGCCACCCCGACGATGACCGCCAGGATCAGCAGCGTAAGCCAGGTGCGTTGTGTCCCCTTCATCGCCGAACCCTCCGCGCTGCCCAGACGATGCCCCCGATCCCCAGGACCAGCAGGGGCAGGAGAATGACCAGCACCAGGAACAGAGCGTTGCGCACCAGATTGCTCCGAATGGTCACGTACCGGGCGATGTCTTCGTTGGGCCGCAGGGAGATCAGCGTCTCATCCTGGGTGAGCCAGTTCAGGGTGTTCATAAAGAGGTCGCCGTTCGCCAGGTCTTTCACGGCGACATTGGTGCAGAAGTGGACGTCTCCGAAGAGGGCCAGGCGGGCGCCGGTCTCGCGATTTTCCAGGGTGGCGACCAGGTCCAGCGGCCCCCGTGTGTCCTCTCCTTCGGTGTACTGAGGCCACTCCTGAGGGATGCGCGAGAGTTCATCCCGCGAGGTCTCTCCCCAACTGTCCGCGCTGGTACGGATCAGGGCGGTGTAAGTGGGCCGGGCCGTCGTCGTTTCGGTCACCTCCTCCGGAGGCGCAACCTGGGCGATGGAGCGGGCCTCCACAAAATAGACCATCGCGCCCGGCATTCCCTGACCGACGGGATGGGTAGCAATGGGCGAAGCGGCCGGAACGGTCGGCATCGGGTAGGCGTAGTTGGCGATGTCTATGACCACGTCCTGCCGGAAGGAGACCCCCCATTCCTTTTCCAGCCACTCGTTCAGGGCCGGGGATTCGTCCTCCGGGGCGATTGCCGGATCCATCAGGATCATCGCCGACCCGCCACCGTCCACGTAGGCCGTTAGTCGCTCCACTTCCTCCGGCTTCATGGCCTGCAATGGTCCCACCAGCACCACCGCGCGGGCATCCGACGGTACGGTGGCCGTGATCAGCAGGTTCAGCGGGGCCACCTCTAACCCTTCCTGCTCCATCCTCTCCTTCAGGGTGCTCAGCCCGAAATCGCCCCAGTCGTCCAGGGCGGGTTCGCCGTGACCGGTGATAAAGTAGACTTTCGGCTTCTCCTTCCGCGCCAGGCGCACCAGCGCGCTGGTGATTTCTATCTCGGTCGCGGCGTGGATCGTCTCCTTCCGGTCCCCGTAGACGATGAAGATGGTGGGACGCCAGACATCGGTGACGCCCCATTCCTGGGCCCGGGCGAATTCCACCTCCGGGTCGTGGAACTCCACCTGCAGGTCGGGGTAATGGTAACGGTACTGGTCCAGCAGGTCAGCGGCGCGCTCCCGTCCGCCGATGCTCCCCGGGAAGAACGCGACGACCCGGATGGGCCCCTGGAACAGGTGCAGAGTGTCTATGGTCTGAGGAGAGAGGGACAGGGTACGGTTCGCCGTCACGTCAATCCGATACGGGTGGCGGTCGGCGAGAAAGTTGGCCACGCCCAGGACGGCCAGCAGGGCCAGCGTCATCAGCAGGGCGTTGGAACCGTAGCGGACCTGGCGACTGGTCACCCAGGTGCGGGTGCGCACGGGCTCCAGGATAATGAAGGCCAGCAGCAATGCCCCGGCGATCCCGAAGGCCAGTTCGTTCCATAGCGTCAGCCGTCGCTCCACCAGCAGCGACCCGATGCCGACCAGGAGTGCCACCAGCGCCAGGGCCAGCAGGATGTTGCCGATGCGCGTTCGCTGTTGTTCGTTCATGCGCGCCACCTCCGCGCCTCCAAGATGCGGGTTGTGACGAAGAGGAGAAAGGCGGTCATACTCAGACAGTAGATGATATCGCGCGTGTCCAGCGCGCCGCTGAGGAACGTGTCCAGATGCTGGCGCAGGTCCAGGATTTTCAGAATCTGGATCAGGCGGGGGCTGCTGGACGGGTCGTAGGTGGGGATACCGGCGAAGAACCACAGGAGCAGGTTGCCCGCCACGCCCAGCACCGCGGCGACAATCTGGTTCTCCGTCAGCGCCGAGGCCAGCAACCCCACCGCGGTCAGGACGGCGCCGAAGAGGAGCAATCCCAGATAACTGCTCCATATCGGTCCCCAGTCCGGATTGCCGAAGATTTCCAGGGTCAGCGGGTAGAGCAGGGTGGGGAGAACCATCAGCAGGTAGAGCGCGAATCCGGCGAAGAATTTCCCCATCACCAGTTCCCACTCCTTGACCGGCGAGGTGAGGACCAGTTCCAGGGTGCCCATGCGGCGCTCCTGGGCCAGCAGGCGCATGGTGATCAGCGGCGCGGCGAAGACGAAGACGACGACCATAAACTCCACGGTGTAGCGGACCGTGGGGATGTCCCGATACGTGACCATCCAGTTCAGGGTGAACCAGAAGTAGAGGCCGCTGATGAGCAGGAAGGCCGCGGTGACCAGGTAGGCGATGGGGGAGACCAGGAAGGACTGCAGTTCCCGTTTGGCGATGGCGAACATGTTACGCATGGGATTCCTCCTGGGAAGCGGGTTCCTCGCGGGTGAGTTGAAGGAAAATTTCCTCCAGGCTCATACCGACGGGGCGCAGTTCCAGAAGTCCCCAGCCGCCCCGGACCACCGTCTCGGCGATGGCAGTGCGGATGTCCATCCCCGGGGTGGAGGTGATCTCGTAGCGGCCGTCGCCGGCGGATTCCACGGCGCGGACTCCGGGGACGGCGGTCAGCGCGTCGGCCACTTCCGGCGCTGGACGGGCGACCTGGATGGCCAGGCGCTCCGCTCCCTGCAGGCGCTGGCTCAGCCCGGCCGGGGTGTCTTCGGCGACAATGCGGCCTTTGTGGATGATGAGCACCCGCGTGCAGACCTGGCTGGCCTCCGGGAGGATATGGGTGCTTATAAGGATGGTACGGGTCTGCCCCAGTTCCCGGATCAGTTCCCGCACTTCAATGATCTGGCGCGGGTCCAGACCGATGGTCGGCTCATCTAAGATGAGCACGTCGGGCCGATGGAGCAGGGCCTGGGCCAGCCCCACCCGCTGACGGTAGCCCTTGGAGAGGGTAGCAATGATGTCGTTGGCCCGATCCTCTATGTGGCAAAGTTCCATTGCCTCATTGACGGCCCGACGGCGGTCCTTCACGCCGCGGATCTCGGCCATAAAGTGCAGGTAGCCGCGAACGGTCATCTCCGGGTAGAGGGGCACCGTCTCCGGCATGTATCCGATGTGGCGGCGGGCTTCAATGGACTGGGTGAAGATGTCGTATCCGGCGATGCGCGCCGTCCCTTCGGTCGAGGGAAGGTATCCGGTCAGCACCCGCATCGTGGTGGTCTTCCCGGCGCCGTTGGGCCCCAGGAAGCCCACGATTTCCCCCTTCTCCACCCGAAAGGTCAGATTCTCTATCGCGGTGACCGGACCGTATCGTTTGGTGAGTCCTTCGGCTTCTATCATTCGCTGCTCCCTGGAACGAGTTCGCTGGTTCTCTGGTCTGAAAATAAACTGCGGTTCGGCTCGTGGGTGGTCACTCCGATAAGTAGTGATAAACCTGATCGTCCGATTCTATGCCGGTTTCATTTGCCCCCCTTACTCCCTCCCCTGCCCCTACAACCCCACGGGGAGGGGGAGAAGAACGGGGATTTTGCGGGGCGGCGGCTTCGCCGCCGCCCCGCAAAACCCCTCTCTATCCCCCCTCTCCCCCACCCGCAGGGCAGGGGGAGAGGGGGGACCAAGGGGGGTGAGGGGGCATTTGCCCAGAATCACCACTCACCGGAGTGACTACCGGCTCGTGGTGTCCAGGACACTATTTTCATATGTGGTGCCCTTGGGGGCATGTTAAACTACATAGTTCTCTGAATATGGCACAAACGGCGATATTTGTCAAGCGGGCATCGCGCAAAGGAACGGCCCGGGGGCGCTCTGCTTCGTTCAGGAGACAGCCCGGCGGTATACTTCCAGCGTGCGGCGGGCGGTCTCTTTCCAGGTAAAGCGGGCGGCGTGGGCAGGACCGTCTGCCCGCAGGCGAGCGCGCAGGTCTGGGTCGCTCAGCCCCCGCGCCAGCCCGGTGGCGATGTCTTCGGGGTCGTCGGGGTTGACGATAACTGCCGCTGCGCCAGCGACTTCCGGGAGCGATCCCCGGTCGGAGATGAGGACGGGGGTGCCGCAGGCCATCGCTTCCAATACGGGCAGGCCGAACCCCTCGTAGAACGAGGGCATCGCCAGCAGCGCTGCGCCGTTGTAGAGGGCTGGGAGGTCGGCATCGGGGGTGTCGGGCAGAAACCGGAGGTGTTCCTGCAAGCGGAGCGTCTCCACCTGGCGGTCAATCTCTTCGTATAGCCATCCGCGGCTTCCGACGATGACCAGTGGCACGGAGACCTCTCGTCGGTCCAGGAGAATCCGATACGCCCGGAGCAGGCCGGGCAGGTTCTTGCGGGGCTCCAGAGTCCCCACGAACAGAACGTATCCCGGGTGCAGGTTATACCGGCTCAGGGTCTCCTGCACGACGGCGGGGGGAAGCGGCCGGAAGGCTGGGAGCACCCCTTCGTATGTGACGGTCACTTTCTCCGAAGGCACTCCCAGGAGGCGGATCAGATCGGCGCGGGTGGTCTCCGAAACGGCAAGGATGTGGTCGGCACGGGCGACGGCCCAGGCGATCTGGTCGTTGTAGTATCGGCGGCTCTCCGCGGTGAGAAATTGGGGGTAATACAGAAAGTTCAGGTCGTGGACGGTGATGACGAAACGGCAAGCGCCGAAGGCCGGGGGGATGAAATCCGGGCTGTGCAGCAGGTCCAGGCGCAGCGGCGCGATCTCCACTCCCAGTGCCCACCGTTCCAGCCGGTGGTGGCAGGGGGTCCACATTGTGGCGCGACGAAAGTTCGCTCCGGCCTCCCGGCGCGTCCGATCCCGCCGGTGGCGCAGGACGCGGTAATCGGTCTCCGGGTCCAGATCGGCCAGGGCCGAGAGCAGATGCCGGGTATAGTTGCTGATCCCACCCCGGCGGTAGGCGATGAGTCGGGCATCTATTCCAATGCGCACGGGGGAAATTATAGCGAGGGTCGGACAGGTGTCAAGGAGGCTGGGGGCGTCCTTTTCGTTCGCCGTTCGTTTTCTCTTGCCAGACTCCCCTGGCCGAGTATAATGGGGGAGGGTTGAAGGCAGAACCTTCAGCCGCGGACGCTGCTCCGGCGACCGCGCAGGCAGTTGCTCGGCACAATGAAATTCTTCGTGTCCTTTGTGTGGCCCTTTGTGCTCTTTGTGGCAAAAACTTCCCGGAAAGGAATCCGATGATCCGTGCCGGTGTGGTGACCATCAGCGATAAGGGGTACGCGGGCGAGCGGGAGGACGTCAGCGGGCAATTGCTGACCGACCTCCTGCGCGGGATGGGGGCGGAGGTCGTCGCCCGGACCATTGTGCCCGACGAACCGGAACAGATTCAACAGACTCTCATCCATCTGGCCGACGACCTGCGCCTGGATGTGGTCCTGACGACCGGCGGGACGGGGTTCACGCCCCGCGATCACACCCCCGAGGCGACGCGCGCCGTCCTGGACCGGGAGACGCCCGGACTGGCGGAGATGCTGCGCTGGGAGGGGTATCGGCGCACCCCCCTGGCGGTCCTCTCCCGCGGCGTCGCCGGGCTGCGCGGTCGGACCCTGATCATCAACCTTCCCGGAAGCCCGCGCGCGGTGCAGGAGGGGATGGAAGTGCTGGCCCCTCTCCTGCCCCATGCGGTCAAAATGGCCCGCGGCGAGGATACCGAACATCACGGAGGCGCGCATGCAGGATGACCGCCGACCTGTCCTGAGCGTGGAAGAGGCGCTGGAGCGGATTCTGGCGACGGTCCGCGCGCTGGATGCCGAGCGGGTGCCCATTCTGGAGGCCGTCGGGCGGGTGCTGGCGGAGGAGGTGACGGCAGACCGGGACATCCCCCCGCACACCAATTCGGCGATGGACGGGTACGCCGTGCGCGGGGCGGATGTGGCCCGGGTGCCGGTCCGCCTGCGGGTTGTCGGGGAGGCGGCGGCGGGCCGCCCCTGCTCTGTAGAGGTGATGCCCGGCGCGGCGGTGCGCATTATGACCGGCGCGCCGATGCCCGCAGGCGCCGATACCGTCGTCCCCTTTGAGCAGACCCACGCGGACGGGGAATGGGTGGAAGTCCTGAAAGCCACCGCTCCCGGCGCCAACGTCCGCCCCGTCGGGGAGGACGTGCGCGCGGGGGAGACGGTACTCTCGCCGGGGGCCGTCCTGCGCCCGCAGGAGATCGGCATGCTGGCCGCGCTGGGCCGGACCGAGGTGATGGTCATCCGGCGGCCGCGTGTGGCGATTCTGGCTACCGGCGACGAGGTCGTCCCGCCCTGGGAGACCCCCGGCCCGGGGCAGATTCGGGACGCCAACTCCTACACCGTCGCCGCTCAGGTGCAGCGGTACGGCGGCATCCCCCTGCTCCTGGGGGTGGCCCGGGATGAGGAGGCGCTCATCCGGGACGGGCTGCGCCGCGCGCTGGCGGAGCGGGCCGATATCATCATCACCTCCGGCGGTGTCTCCGTCGGCGATTTTGACCTGGTCAAGCAGGTACTGGCGACCGAAGGGGAAATCCGTTTCTGGTCGCTGAACATGAAGCCGGGGCGACCGCTGGCTTTCGGAGTGGTGGGCGGGGTGCCGCTGGTCGGGTTGCCGGGGAATCCCGTCGCGGCGATGATTGCCACCGAACTCTTCGTCCGACCGGCGCTCCGGAAGATGCAGGGGTTCACCCGGTGGCCCTGGCCCGAGGTGCGCGCCCGCCTGGCTGACCCGATCGCCCGCAAGGACGGCCGTCGCCACTACCTGCGGGTCCGCCTGCGGGAGACGCCCGATGGCCTGGAGGCGACGCTCACCGGCGACCAGGGCTCCGGCATCCTGAAGTCGCTGGTCCAGGCCGACGGTCTCGCCGTCATCCCCGAAGATGCCGGGTCTCTCCCGGCGGGGGCAGAAGTACGGGTGTTGTTGCTGACGTAAGTCGCGAGGGGAGAAATGGGCACCGATTTTCTCGGATGGGTGGCTGCCGCTGCGCTGGTGGTCGCCGTACTCTATCTGTTGAGGACCCCGCGCCGTTCCAGAGGCCGACTGATCGCCTGGGGGGTGGTCCTGGCCTACGGTGCAGCGCTTGCCTGGCTGATGGGGAGCGAAACCCTGCGCCCCCTTGTAGTTCGGGGGGATTGGATGCGGGCCGGGCACACTGCTTTCGGACTGGCGCTGATTTTTATCGGCCTCGGGGGTTTTGTCTACGGCGGCATGAGTTGTGCAGCCCGGTTTATGTGCTTTTCAGCGGATGAGAAGGTTCAGGCGAATCTGGTCGTCATTCAAAATCGCCAGCATTACACTCCCCAACTTGTCCGCGCGGCGCGGCGGGAGAATCTCCGTGCCTGGCTCGGGTGTTTTTATCCCGGCATCCTCTGGCTGTTTCTCGGGCTGGGGATGATAGGGATAGGGGGATGGTTGGTGAAGTGAGGGAGTATGGAGTATGGAGTACGGAGTAGGGAGTAGGGGGGTGGGCTTGGGCCTGTAAGTGTTCGTGTTATTGGGCTGGAGGTCTGCCTGGTTTCTGGAGACGGCGGGGAAGAGCAGGGGAATCCATATCAGGGCAAACAGGGAAAAATGGGGAAGTCCATGGGACGAAAAGAAGGACGGTCGCCGTATTCGGATATTGACCTCTCCCGCTGGCGGGAGTACGACTACATCTGGACGGACTCGCTCTGGCTCATTGAGGCGCGCGACCGCACGGGGGGGCATCAACTGGATTACCACGGCAACTTCGTCCCCCAGATTGCCACCCAGACCTATCTGCGCTACACGCGGGAGGATGAGATTGTCCTGGACCTCTTTCTCGGTTCCGGGACGAGCGCCATAGAAGCGGTGCGGCTGAACCGCCGTTTCGTCGGGGTGGAACTGAAACCGGAACTGGTGGAGTACGTGCGGGGGAAGATACCGCCCCTGTTCCTGGACCGGCGCGTCCACATCCTGCAGGGAGACAGCACGCAGGAGGAGACGGTCCGCCGGGTGCGGGAGGTGCTGGGGACGATGGGCGCCGAGGCGGCCCAGTTGCTCATCCTGCATCCGCCGTATCACGACATCATCCGTTTCTCCCAGGACCCCGCCGACCTCTCCAACGCGCCCGACTTGGAGACGTTCCTGGATCAGTTTGAGACAGTCGCCCGTCACGGGTATGACCTTCTGGAGCGGGGGCGGTTCGCAGTGCTGGTCATCGGCGACAAGTACGCCGACGGAGAACTGGTCCCGCTGGGATTCTACTGCCTGGAGCGTATGCAGCGGGTGGGGTTCCGGCCCAAGGCGATTGTGGTCAAGAACATCACTGGCAACGAACGGGGCAAGGGGCGGGCCAGCAACCTCTGGCGCTACCGGGCCTTGGCGGGGGGGTACTACATATTTAAGCATGAGTATGTGATGGTGTTTTTTAAAAGTAAAGCGTGAAACGTAAAAACGTAAAGCGTAAAACGTAAAACGTAAAAACGTAAAGCGTAAAGCGTGAAGCGCAGGCTGGTATATACCCTGTTTGGTTCTGGCTGCTACGCTGATCATAAATTCCCTATACCCGATTCCCAATACCCAGTACCCAACCATGACCCTGGACTTTCTTTCCCGATTCCCCTTGCCCGAGTACCGGACCGCGCTGGTTGTGGGGTTGCTGCTGGGCGCGGCGCTTTCCGTATGGGTCGGGCGGCGCGGGGGGCTGGCGCCGCTGTTGGTGCTGGACGGCGCGCTGGCGGCGGCCATTGGAGGTCTGCTGCTGGGGCGCGCCGTCTACGTGGGGGCACACCTGCCCTATTTCCAGGAGAATCCGGAGCGGGTGTTGGCGTTCTGGCGGGGAGGTCTTTCAGCGCCGGGTGTTGTCTTCGGCGGAATGGTCGGTGTAGGGGTGCTGGCGTGGCTTCGCCGACGCGACCCCCGCCCCCTGTGGGACGCGCTGGCGCCGGGCGCGGCGGTCGTACTGATCGCGGCGTACCTGGGATGCCTGCGGGCCGGGTGCGCCTGCGGGCGAGAGACCTGGCCGGATCAGGGCATCCTCTGGAGTCTCAGCGCAGAACTGCCGGACCTCTACGGCCTGCGCGCCCCGCGCATCGCCGTGCAGGTTCTGGGAGTGGGGTGGGGGGCGTTGATGCTCGCGGCGACCCTGTGGGCGGCCCGTCGCCGGGGCGCGGGCGCGCGCTGGCTTCTCCTCTACGGCATCGGTGAGTTCGCCCTGGGGTTCCTGCGGGGAGATGCGACCCCGGTGGTCGGCCCCCTATCCGCGCTGCAGGTGGCGGGCCTGGGGATCGCGTTGCTCGGAACTCTCCTGTTTGCCCTCTCTCAACCCCCTCGTACCAGGTAATGAATCAGCCCGCAGACCGCCCCGCCCAGGACTAACCACACCGTGTCGGCGCGGAAGCGGAGCAGGGCGACCAGCCCGGCCAACAGGATCAGCCCCGTCCAGATGTCCACAATCGCGGCCCGAAAGAGGGCGATCGCCACGGAGAGGATCAGCGCCACTGCCGCCGCGTTCACCCCGCGCAGGAAGGCCTGGGCGACCGCCGAACGGCGCAGTCGCGGGACCCAGGGCCCTACCAGTGCCACGATGAGGAAAGAGGGTAGGAAGACCCCCACTGTCGCGATGAGAGCGCCGGGTAAACCGGACACCAGGTAGCCGATGAAGGTGGCGGAGGAGAGCACCGGCCCCGGCGTCATCTGGCCCACGGCGATGGCGTCTATCAACTGCTGCGGGGTGAGCCAGCCGTAGCGATCCACCACGTCGTGCCGGATGAAGGCGAAGAGCACCATCCCGCTGCCGAAGATCAGCGAGCCTACTTTAAGGAAAAAGAGGCCCAACTGGACCAACCGACCGTCGGCCCAGAAAAGGGGAAGGGTCAACTGGCCGAGTAGGAGGCCGGGGAGAGCCACCAGCAGAGGGCCGGTTTTGTGCCGCGGCGCGTAGAGAAGGATGCCCGCCACCCCGGCCGTCAGCAGCACGATGACCTCATTGGCGCCCAGCAGAGCGGCTGCCAGAGAGGCCACCGCCAGCCCGACGGCCCGCCAGTCCCGCAGTGCGGCCCGCCCCAGGCGGTACGTGGCGGTCAGGATAATCGCGATCACTGCCGGATTGATGCCGTAGAAGAGCGCGGCGGCCTGGGGGAGCGCGCCGAAGCGGACGTAGACCCAACTGAGCACTAAGGTGATGAGAACGGCGGGGAGGATGAAAGACGCTCCCCCGACCACCAGCCCGGGCCAGCCGGCCCGGACGAATCCGATGTGGCTGGCCATCTCTACGGCGTTGGGGCCGGGAACCAGATTGGTCGCCGCCAGCAGGTCTAAGAAATGCTCCCGGCTCAGCCATCCCCGACGGCTGACCGTTTCCTGCTCCATCAGGGCGATATGGGCCGCCGGTCCCCCGAAACTGATCGCTCCCAGTTTCAGGAACAGAGCGCAGACTTCCAGCAGCCGATGGCGGTATTTTTCGGACATTTTGCTTTTGGTCGGGTAATTGTATGGGGCAATAGGTTGCCCTTTTGTGAATTGACAATGGCAAATTTTAAGTTAAAAAACAAAAATTGGCAGCTGTACCCTTTGAAAAGGCCGCTGGCAGGGCAAAAGCCAACGGACTATCGCCTTGGCGGCGCAAAATGGGCGGTTTTCAGCCCCCCTCACCCCCCTTACCCCCCTCTCCCCCTTGCCCTGACGGGCGGGGGAGAGGGGGGACAGAGCCATCTTTTCTCCCCCCTCCCCGTGCGGCGGTAGGGGCGGACGATCCGTCCGCCCTCAACGGGGAGGGGGGCAGGGGGGTGGGGCCCGATCTCTTTCGGCTCACCAGGGGACCTCTTTCGGCCGAAAGCCGAATTGGGTTATACCATTTATACTTTTAACGCAGAGTTTGTCATTATAATTTAGAATCTGCCATTGTCAATGTAGTTACGTCCTTTTTCGTCTGCCGTGAGCGGTCAGGCTGGGCTTAAAAAGGGCGCTGAAGCGCTCTTTTCTTTCGGATTTCGTTCCCTCCGCCCAAGCGCGCGTAATCATATCCGAGGCTGCCCATTTGCGCAAATGCCAGAGATGTGTAATAATCCGGTAAAATCACTCCGATCCGCGGAGATGAGCGGGGGTCCCTGCTGCATCGGAGGGTCTACGGGAGGAAACGGATGACGGTTTCGCGCGAGAAAACTGTAGAGTTCATGATTTCAACCCTTTTACAGGCCGAAACTGCGGCGCAGACCTTCTACCTGTGGCTGATGGACGCCTTCGCCCACGAGCCGGATGCCGCCCAGGTCTGGTGGAAAATGGGGGCAGACGAGGCGGCCCACATCCGGCTGCTGGAGCGGGTCCTGAACTCTCTGCCTCCGGAGCAACGGCTTTCTCTGGTCGACCCCTTGATGTTAGAAAAAGCGATCGCCGCTGCTCGCTTCTCTCCGCATAGGGCGCTGGAGAGGATCGTCACCCTGGAGGATGCTTATCAGGTGGCGCATTCTCTGGAAAATTCCGAACTCAACGCCGTCTTTGAGTTCGTCCTGACCGAGTATTTCCCGAAGCCCTTGAAACGTGACTTTGTGCACAACATGCTGCGGGAACACGTTGACCGTCTGAACGGTCTGCGGACGACGGAGTGGCGGCGGAGCATCCTGGCGCAGAAAGGGGAGGGGGCCGTAGCAGAATGAGGGGGGCGCAATACCTGCTTCCCCAATCTCCGGATGGTTCCTCTGGACGAAGCCTTGGCCCGGGAGACCGCGCGGGTGCGGGCGATCACGGGCCTGCGTACGCCCGATGCGACCCAGGTGGCTACAGCACGGTTGGCAGGCGCGGATGCCATCGCGACCAATTGACAACGGCAAATTTTAAGTTATAAACAAAAATTAGCGGCTGCGCCCCTGGAAAAGGCCGCTGGAAGGGCAAAAGCCAGACGGACTATCGCCTTGGCGGCGCAAAATGGGCGGTTTTCAGCCCCCCTCACCCCCCTTACCCCCCTCTCCCCCTTGCCCTGACGGGCGGGGGAGAGGGGGGACAGAGCCATCTTTTCTCCCCCCTCCCCGTGCGGCGGTAGGGGCGGACGATCCGTCCGCCCTCAACGGGGAGGGGGGCAGGGGGGTGGGGCCCGATCTCTTTCGGCTCACCAGGGGACCTCTTTCGGCCGGAA
>Ga0209721_1000622_pt1 | contig 30282 bp, 20 predicted proteins | sample TshhotsprinmetaG_FD_184139 | JGI IMG/M metagenome (GOLD analysis project Ga0209721, IMG submission 184139) | Hot spring microbial communities from South Africa to study Microbial Dark Matter (Phase II) - Tshipise hot spring metaG (SPAdes)... | ecosystem: Environmental > Aquatic > Thermal springs...
CATCGCACACCCCCACCCTCGCGCCCCCACGCCCCCATCGCATACCCCCACCCTTGCGCCCCGGATCCGCGCACCACCACCCTCCGCGCAACCCCGACACTTCAACACTCAGACAGATACGCAAAAGTTGACCTGTTCCGATAAAAACTTAACTTTTTTGCACAACAAATTGACATTTCAAACCGACCTGTTTACAATACAGACAGAATCGGAAACTAATCACAAGGGAGTATGCCGTGGCTCGGATTTACAACTCGATTACCGAATTGATCGGCAACACGCCATTGGTGCGACTTAATCGCGTCAACGATACCCAGGCAACCGTCGTCGCCAAGCTTGAATTTTTCAATCCTGCCAGCTCAGTTAAAGACCGTATCGGCCTCGCAATGATCGACGCCGCCGAACGGGAAGGTTTGATCCGTCCCGGCGAGACGGTTATTATCGAGCCAACCAGCGGCAACACCGGTATCGGGCTGGCGTTAGTTGCCGCTGCGCGCGGCTACCGCCTGATCCTGACCATGCCCGAAACGATGAGTATCGAGCGACGCAAGCTCCTGCGCGGGTTTGGCGCCGAACTGGTGCTGACGCCGGGTAGTGAGGGTATGCGAGGCGCGATTGCCCGCGCTGAAGAGCTGCTGGCAGAGATTCCCAATAGCTTTATGCCGCAACAGTTCAAGAATCCGGCCAATCCGGCCATTCATCGCGCCACAACTGCCGAAGAGATCTGGCGCGATACCGATGGTCAGGTCGATATTGTTGTCGGCGGCGTCGGCACTGGCGGTACCCTGACCGGTATTGGCGAAGTGCTGAAGCCACGCCGTCCCAGCCTGCGCATTGTGGCCGTTGAGCCAGAAGCTTCACCAGTGTTATCGGGTGGCAAGCCCGGCCCACACAAGATTCAAGGGATTGGCGCCGGTTTTGTTCCCGATGTGCTCAATACCAGCATCCTTGACGAGATCCAGCAGGTGAGCAACGAAGATGCCTTTGCAATGGCCCGCCGCCTGGCCCGCGAAGAAGGCTTGATGGTCGGTATTTCCAGCGGGGCAGCCGCGACTGCCGCGCTCCGGGTGGCCCGTCGCCCCGAAAATGCCGGCAAGCTGATTGTCTTTATCGTGCCTTCTAACGGTGAACGTTATCTTTCTACACCTTTGTTTGCCGAAGAGTAGGGAAGAAGTAGTACAAAGACGCAAAGAAAACCGATAACGTTGCTAGCAAGCAATCCAAACACCATGTCGCATTTCTCTTTGCGTCTTTGCTTCATCAGGCTATCAGGCGAGGCTATTCCTCCCCATCTTCGTCTTGTCGCCCACCGCTATCAAGAAAGATAATTTCATCGGCGCGCACATAAGTGCGAAAGCGGGTCTGTCCGCTTTCATTGTCTTGCCATTTGTCGGTGCGCAAACTACCCATCACCATCACCCGGCGACCTTTTTGCAGATAATTGCCACATATCTCGGCCAACCGCTCCCATGCTTCTACCGTCGTCCATTCGGTTTCGCTCGTCCGTTTGCCCTGGTCATCATTAGCGCCGGGCCGATTGGTAGCCAGATTAAACCGGCAAAACGAAATGCCATTCCCAATCTGCTTCACCTCAGGATCGTTGCCAAGCCGCCCGATCAGCTCCACTCGATTCATCGTTCCCCGAAAGCTGCGCATGTTCTGCTCCTTTCCTGCGCTCACCGCGAAAACGTCTTACATGAAGTAAACCGCGCCACACAAGCAAAAGTTGCGCGGTTTTTTCAAATGATCCCCCAGGAATGCGCATATCAGATTCATTGAGACCGTTCATACCGATAGGGAGCGAGTATAATAGAATTATGACAAATCCGGATCAAACCAACTATCTACAGCCAAACTTAGCAGGTGTTACTTCACCTACTGCTACCATCCTTGCGCTCAGCAAGGCTGTGCTCTCTTCGCTTGACCTGCCAGAAGTTCTTCGCCAGGTTCTCGCCGCCACGCGCGAATTAAGCGGAGCCGATGTCGTCACCATCTGGCTGCTTGACGAACAGAGTGAATGGTTATCATGCGCTGCCATTCTTGGCCTGGAAGATCCTCCTGAGATTGAGCGGACGTTCCGTTTACGGTTAGGTGAAGGGGTTGCGGGTTGGACTGTTGCTCACCGTCAAATCTTGCAGTTGATCAATCCTCGTCACGATCCACGCTACGTGCCAATGCTCAATCGCCACCCCGATGTGATTATGGCGATCCCTTTGACCGCGCGTGAACATTGCTTTGGCGCGCTCAGCCTGGCGCGTTTTGGCCTGGCCGCGCCGTTTAGTCACGAGGTGATCGAGACTACGACGATCTTTGCCGATCTGGCTGCAATTGCGATTGATAACGCAACGTCTGCTCAAATCCTGCGCCGGGCTACTGCGCGTGAGCGAATTCTGGCGTTCAGCGCAGAGTCTGATCAGGCCGAACGATTGATCCTGCACGAACTGACCGCAGTGCTGGGAGCCGAACCACGTTTGATTAACGCTACCCCATACAACCAGCTTTTCGATCACACCGGTCGAGCAATCGAGCTGAGCGAGCTTGATCGCTGGCGAAGCGAAGGCGCACTGATTACCGATTTACTCCTCGATGGTCTGCCGGCATGGCTTGTTGTCTATGCGTCTGGACGCTACTGGGGCAAAGGCGATGCCGATTTGTTGACATTTGCAGCCAGTCAGATTATGTATGCTCGCCGACGCGCTTACGAACGCCGCGCCCATGCCCGCGCTGAAGCGCTGAGTAATCTGGTCGCCTTGACCAATGCTCGTATCGACCAGGCCAGCGTGCTCGATCACATACTTGCTGAATTGCACCGCTTTGTTCATTTCGACTCGGCCTGCGTCTTCGTCGTTCACGATAAAGAGTATGTCCGCCTGATTGCGCAGCGCGGCCTGCGCAGCCAGTTTGATCAGATCACGCTCTATGCCGGCCCGGGTTCGCTCATCAAAGAGTTGTGTCGATTGGGCAGCGCTATGTATCATCCCGATGTGCAGACCGTGCCGAGCTGGCAAAAAGTGCCTGATAGTGACATCATTCGCTCCTGGATCGGCGTTCCACTTCGGGTTGACCAGACCATTATCGGCGTGCTGACCATCGACAAATGGACACCTGATGCCTTCACTGCTGAAGACGTTGCCGCGGCTCAAATGTTTGGTGAGCAGGTAGCTGTAGTAATCAACAATGTTCGCCTGTTGCGCGAAGCGCAAGAACGGGCACGCCAATTCCAGGTGTTGCAACAGTTTAGTGTTCGCATTGGCGCGCTGCGTTCGATCGATCAGTTGCTCGACGAAGCTTCCGAGTTGCTTCACCGGTCGTTTGGCTACTATCAGGTGCTTATTGGCGTGATCGAAGGCGAGAACCTGGTTATTCATGCGGCGCGCGGCCATCTGATGCACCAGCGGCCCTGGCAACAGATCTTCCCACCCTTGCCAATTACATCAGGCATTAGTGGATGGGTCATTCATCACGCTCAGCCGGCGATTGTCAACGATGTGACGCGAGATGAACGTTACGTTCACCATCCAAGCCTGCCGAAAACGGCGGCTGAGATGATTGTGCCGGTTTTGGTCGATGGCCAGGTGTTTGCTGTCATTATTATTGAAAGTGAGATCAAAGGCATCTTTAGTCAGAGCGATCTCGATCTGGTTATGGCAATGGCCCATCTGATTGGTGTAACCATTGCCAACATTCATCACGATAGCGAATTGCAACGCGCGCGCGAGCAGTTGATTGAACGCGATCGCCTTCGCGCGCTCGGTGAATTGTCAAGCGGTGTGGCGCACGATTTCAACAATCTATTGGCAAGCATTCTCGGTCACGTGCAATTATTGTTAACCGAGTATGATGATCCACACTTGCGCGAAGGGTTGCGCGCGATCGAACTGGCAGCGCTCGACGGTGCAGCTACGGTCAGGCGACTGCAAGGCTTTGCTCAGACCAGTCAATCGACCCCGAATAGCGCTGTTGATTTGAACCAGGTCGTCGAGGAGAGTCTGGCACTTACTCGACCGCGCTGGCGCGATGAAGCGCAAAGTCGTGGGATCATGATCAATGTGCGCACCGAGTTAGCGCCGCTGCCGATTATCGCCGGTAATGCGCCTGCGCTGCGTGAACTGGTCATCAATCTGGTGTTGAATGCAATTGATGCCATGCCAGATGGCGGTACAATTACCCTGCGCACTGCATTGGCGCCGTCTAACCTGTTGGGAGAGGCTGCCGTGATGCTGTCGATTCAAGATACCGGTATTGGGATTGATCCATCACTACACGAACGGATCTTTGCCCCCTTTTTTTCCACAAAGGGCGCGCGAGGAACCGGAATGGGACTGGCCATCGCTCGTGGTATTGCGCAACAACACGGAGGGAAGATTACACTGGAAAGTGAACCTGGTCGGGGTAGTACCTTTTACATCTGGTTACCGATAGGTCAGCCGCCAATAGAAGAACAGCCAGCCGCGCTCGCTCTGCCTGTGCCTCGCATGCGAATCCTGGTTGTTGATGATGAGGAAGCGGTACGCAAGGTGCTGGCTCGCATCTTGAAACGCGCTGGTCATAGCGTTGATGAAGCTGTCTCAGGTGAAGAGGCGCTGGCGCAACTATCCCCCGGTTGCTATCAGATTATCTACACTGACCTGGGAATGCCCGGCATGTCCGGCTGGGAGCTGGTTGCCCATATCCGACAAGTTGATCCGACCACGCGCATTGTGCTGGTAACAGGTTGGAGTGATCAGATCGAGCTGGCCGAAGCGCGGACACGCGGCGTTGATTCGATCCTGCCCAAGCCATTTACAATCCAGCAAGTGTTGACATTGATGAGTAGTTTATTTCCGGCACCGAATCAATGAGAGTGACTCTTATGCGCTTCTGGTGGCAATCGTTTCGCTATGCCTTACGCTGGCTGCTGATCGGCCTGATCTTGCTCACCGGCCTGACATTGTGGGCCGTAGCCGAACCCCTCCCCCAACCGCCGACATTGAGCGCCGATGCGATAATTGTGGCTGCTACCGCGCCGCTTGACGTGGAAATGAGTGTCCAACTGACCGATCTGATCAATACCGGCGTAGCGCCACTCGCATATCTGGCCGGTTCGCATGCTGAACTGGTGGCCACTGATATAACCCACCGCGGCGTTCCACCCGAACGGCTGCGCGTGCTGGCCGATCCATACGCTTTGCTGTCTACCGTCAACACCGCCGGCCATCGACGCCTGATTATTGCAGCGCCACCATCTCACCGCCTCACCCTGGTGCGACAGGCACAAACCATGGGATTTGCCGTCGCTCCGCTGACCGGCGAGCCACCGCTGACCCTCAACGAGCGAATAGCCGCGACACTTCTCTACTGGCGTACATTGCTGGTATGGCGCGCCAGTTGACTCAATTATTCGCGCAGCACAGCTTAGCGGCAATCTTCAGGGTCATGCTTCTGTCTACCCAAGATAATATCGCTCGCCGGCACATGCGCGGCAGAATGGCTGGCCGTCGCGCATCACCTCACGGGCATTGATAATCTCTTCGCCACACCCGGCACAAATAGCGCGTAAACCATTTCGGCTAATGATCGCTTTTAGATCGAGGTTGAGAGTAACTGGCCGCGCAATAAGGAGTTCAGTTACTGGCATCCGTTGATAGGCAACCAGGTAGGAATGCCAGCGGCTGCGTTCGTTAGGAGCGTGGCGACGAGCTAGCTCGCGTACATCGGCGCGGGGCGCAATCCGCCAGGCCTGACCGGTCTGAATGTCAACGAAGGTAGCAGCGACCTTCCCTTCATCGACCAGCCGCATCGTCCGCCGGCCCAGCCAGCACCCGGTTGCCACACTGACGCCATCGGCAAAGCAACCGTCGGTTTCCACGAAAACGTACAAACGCTTGGTAGTAGTCTGAGGTAGTGTCAGACCGAGCAATTCTCCGGCATACATTCCCATCCGCGCCCCTAACACCTGTCGCGGGCAGAGGTGACGATGCATCGCTGCCGATTGACGCAAGAAGCCGGCAAGCGGTTCAGTCGCCACCAACCACTGGGACGTGGTCGTATCGACCAATTCATCAACCGACACAGACATCCTCCCTGGAGAGTTAGCAAAGCCTCAACACGAGGCTGCCTTGATCAGATAAAAACCGGGAATGATCACACTGATTTGCTCTGATTGCCTGTTCAACCACAACTACCCTGAGACGACTGACGCTCGCCTGCATGCGCCGTGGGAACTGAAACCAGTTTCTTCTGGCGCAGGATGGCTACCCATCATTGCAATTCTAGCGCCTGATACCAGGCAATCAGCGCCAAAACTGCGACTCCGCGATGTGCCCGATTGTAGAAACGTGTTGCTTAGCAAACAGTGCCACAGGCGTCTATCCAGCGAGATCGCTTAGTGCGCTCCAGGTATGTAGCTAACCAATAACCCGGCTGAATCCATTTGTATGATACCAGATGTTTGCCCGTTTCTACAATCAACGGGAATGACCGGACCGCTTTAGAAGGCATTGTCTCAGGCCAGTGAGCCTTAATTTCTTCCAACCACCATGCCGGTCTGCCGGGCATCGGATCTCGCAATCCGGTGCCGTAATGTGTCGGATCGCGCCTTGCCGTAAAGCTGCTATCCGGGTCACGATACCTGACCACTGATCAGAATGCTACCGGTTGGCGCCGGACTTCCGGGGGCCGGTTCGGCGGTAATAGCGAATGTTGTCCCGCTTTGCGGCAACAGACCGGGTAGACGGACTATTCCATAGCCATTCGCGTCAACGGTGAAAATGCCACCGCTCGTCGGCGCAGCCGCGCCTTCAATCAACCAGAGCTGGTACACCTGACTCGCCGGCAGAGAGGGTAACGTGGCAATCACAACCAGATCACCTGCTTCATCCCGCACCACCACGCCCTGCCCCAACTCGCCGGTAAGCGTCGCCAGCGGGGCCGAAGCGGTCAGCAAGACTGCCAGTTGTTGCGCAGCAATCTGGGCAGTAGCGACCTGGGAAAGAGCCTGATCGCGCTGTTGACGAACGACGTTTAATTCCGTATTGAATCCGTTGATGACGCCGACGGCAATCAGTAAGAGCACGCCAAGGGTCACAACCAGAATGTTTTTTGCTTCCAGCCACGACCACAAGCGCTTCCCCGGTGAACCGGCAAACGACCTGCGAACTGTCGGGCTACGACCGACGGCGTAATCCAGGGTACGCTGCCGCAGTTCTGGCGGCAACGATGGACGTTCGAGCGCCTGCGGCAAGAGATCGGCAGCCAACCGTAGCTCGGCCAGTGTCTGCTGAAGTTCTGGTTGTTCCATTAACAAATGTTGCACGCGCGCGCGCTCTGTCGAATCGAGCGCATCGAGCGCATAGGCTGCCAGCAATTCAGTTATGTCATCAGGATGCTCTCGAGAAGAGCCCATATCATTGCTCCACCAGTGTTCGCAAGACATCACGCAGTCGGGTTAAACCCAGCCGGATTCTAGTCTTGATCGTGCCAATCGGTTCGCCTAATCGTTTGGCAATTTCCATCTGGGTCAAACCACCGTAATATGCCATTTCTATCGCCTGCCGTTGCGCCTGCGGAAGATCGGCCAACGCGGCGCGCACAGTTTCTTGCAATGCGCGCTGCTCAAGATCATCGTCTATTTTTGTAGCCGCAGGCGGCATTGCGCTCACATCAATACCCGTCACCTCACGACTCCGTCCTCGCTCTCGTTTGCTGCGCAGCGCATCGATAGCGCGATGACGGGTAATACCGATAATCCAACCGCTGACTGCGCCTGACTGACGGCGAAATCCACCGGCGGTTTGCCAGATATTTTGGAAGACATCTTGCATCACCTCTTCGGCAGTCTGTCGATCGGCAGTCACCCGCAGCGCAATCGCGTAGACCAGCGCAGCATAGCGGTCATACAACTCACCGAGCGCTGCCTCTTCGCGCTGCACTATCAGATCGATGAGCAGATCATCGGCAAGATCGCGTAAGCCGGAACGATGAGGCTGTTCGGATGCCATTGGAAGCCAAACCTTTTGCCTGATCTCAATCACGAGCGAATTGTATTATACAGGAATACCTGCTTCATCCATCACACATCACGCAAATAAGCCTGTCAGGCGTATCTACCTGACAGGCCCGGTCATAACATTCGACCGAGGTTAAAAGACATTGGTATACGGTTCAGTGCGATCAGACTTCACCCCACCCAGCGCTGCCATGATCTGCGCTGCGCTTGGCGCTGTTACCGGCCCGATGAATCCCATTCCACCCTGCAAGAATGGCGCCAGCGTCGGCACCGCATCAGAAACATTGTAGTAAATCGGCAATGGCAACGGCAAATTATTCGGCGCGAAACCGCCAATCTCGCGCACCAGGGCAAGGTGCTGCGCTTCACTGCACGCATGCTGGGCAGTGGTGCCGGCCAGCCGATCGGCGCCGAGTTCGGCAAAGCGGCGGGTGGCGGCAAGGTAGGCGCCCACAAAAGCCGTTTCTGCGTCCGCGCCCACTTTGACAAAGAGTGCCGGATCGGTTAGCAGATTGGCCGGCACGTAGAATTGATTGGTCAACGCCCGTCCACCATTGGCTACCAGGAAATCGAGATGGTATTTCTCGGCATCCAACGCCAGCTTGAGGTAGAGAATATCTTCGTCATCGAGCTTGAATTTGGCCGCCGTTAGAGCGGCGTAGTAAAACGTTGTCGCCAACGTTTCTGCCGTGGCAGCCAGATTGAGAATCAGTTGCGGATCATCCTTTCGATCATGGTCTGCCGCAGCCGACTCGATTCCGAAAAGGTTGGCAAAACTCGCCATCATTAGTCCACCACCCAGACCAACTGCGCCTTTCAGCAGACCCCGACGCGAGAAGGTGCCTGATGTACGTTGTTTGGTAGTCACACTTCCTCCTCATCTCATATTCGTCCCGGCGCATACCCTCGCATGCGTCCTCACCTATCTATGCGAACGTCGAACGGCCTTTGGATCTCTCCGATCGCAAATGATTTGAACGAAATGAGACGGAAGACCGGTTTCAGGCGATAATACTTTCTCAACCGCAGGTTCTCGCGCGTCCAGCCTGTATTCGAGCGCATATCCGGACACTCCGTATTGTATATGCCAGGGGCAAGCTCAATGTCATTTCGTTCCAGATCGCCTTACCCCAAACCTCCCCTCTACCGGAAACCCGGATCGAACAGCGCGTCTCAAATGATGTGAACAGTGGCACGCTACCTGAACCCGTTACACCGGTCATGACGCTATTCACCGGGTTATGATCGGGATAAACACCGTGGCCTCATCGGTCGCCATTACAGGCAGGAAGGGACAAACCAGCGCATAGGTCTGCGGCGCTTGTGGCACGCTCGTTCCTGAAACCTGTACTGTCCAGGTTCCACTTATCGCATCCGCAATCACAACCTGCTCAATCGTGTCCACATTATTCGTCCCGGTCGTTGCTGGCGCAGCCGGACTCGTCTTGTCGAGCACCCACGGCTGATAGGTTGTACTGTCTGGAGCGACCAGCGCCAGATCGAGATTGTTGATCAGCGTTGAACTGGCCGAAATGGTAGCCGGCACATCATCCCAGGCCAGAGTGCATTTCAGCGGACCACCGCTGTGAGTGAGCGAGTACGTTTTCGTTTCGCCATTGACAATTGACTCGACCTTGATATATGCCGACTGAGCAGGACTTGCCGTTGCGGTAATGAGGCGAACGGCTGCCAGCGCATCAACGTGACCATAGCCAAACCGGTAATCTGGACCGGGATTGCCCAGATCTTCTGCCGTATGAATGAGAACGGCGCGCAATGTAGCCGGCAAAGGATCAGTGTTGTAGGTTCCATTATACGCTTCGAGCATCAGCCCCAGAATCCCCGACACCGCCGGCGCGGCCATCGATGTGCCACACCATGAATCGCCACCATAGGTTTGGCCGGGCAGGGTAGACCAGATCGCCTGCTCACCACCGGCTTCACACCCCGGCGCCACTATGGTTGGGTTGACTCTCCCATCTTCGGTGGGGCCGAATGAACTAAAATTGGTCATCGATTTGTCGTCTGAATTGGTTGCTCCTACCGCAATAACATTCTTGCCCATGGCGCCACCACTCGCGGTACGCCATCCATCAGGACAGTACGATTGTTCGTTTCCATTGGCGAAAACAACTTGCACCGGTCTGGTGATCGTTTCCGAGAAATTCCCGTATACCAGCGCATCATATGCTGCTGCGGTCTCATCGTAGACGCCGAGTACTGTCAGATCACAGTTGCCGGGATCAGGCCCCCAAGAATTCTGTGCAATATCAAGGTTGTAAGTCTGAATAGCCTGAATTACCTCTTGCGCAGATTCATCGACATCATATGACAGGACAGTTGCCTGATCAGCGTGACCGCGCAGATCGCGACCGGTCGGACTGCCTGAGCCACTCCCGGCAGCAGTTCCAGCAACATGGGTTGCGTGATCGTTAGTTCCGGCAGCTCCGCCGCATCCATTGCTGGTTGAGGCAAGATCGCCAATGGTGAGTCGACCGGCAAAACCGGGATGATTCGCTTCCACCCAGCCACAATCCCACACCCCAATCACGATACTCCCCGGCGCAGTCGCCGGATTTCCATGCAAACCGGCTGCATGAACCTGATCGGTTTTGGTTGCCTGTCGGCCACCGTCGTTCTTCTGCTCAAACGGCCCCGGCCAGGCATCAAGCCAGAAGATCGAGTCGAGCTGCGTCAACGCGCGCAGTGCAGTCGCATCCGGGAGCAAGGCCAGCAGGTAGTTACGCTCAGGCACTTCCTTCTCAACCACTCCGCCAACTGACTGCACCGCATCTGTCACAACAGTCAGCCGAACGTCAGCGTAGGTTGCCACCAACACCGGGAGCGGACGTTGATCAAGGAAGCGAAGCAAACGCGGCGACAACTTATCATTCGGCTGGATAGCGATAATCGAGCGCATTTCTGCCGGTAGAGCTGACCGATCCAACCAGGCTCGCGGGATCGATGCATACCACGCATGATCAGGCACATACGACAAGAGCGTCATGCCCAATTGCGCCAGTTGGTTTCGTTGTCGATCGGTTGGATGGCGTTCAAACTGTATCAACACGTGAATCCGATCGTCGGTGAGCGACGCGGCCTGAGCTGTCAACAGGAACCGCTCTCTGGCCGAAAAACCGACAGGAGGGATAAACTGGCGTGAGCGCAATCTGATCGGTAAACCGGATGGCGCACCGAACAAGATGGCCGGCACAGTGACAATTAGCAGACAGACGATCAACAGGACAGATACCGGCGACCAGCTTTGCCTGGACATACCTTCCCTCCAGCTTTACAATGCGAATCTGCTCGATGATCCCTTTTGCTCCTGGCGCCTCCACCAGCGTGATTCTGCCTGCTATCAACCCGATGAAAGTGCGTTCAACGACAACCGACAAGCACAAGTTCCCGGTATCGTCAATATCGAGAGGAGATTCCTCCTACACCCTCGATAGTAATGAACACGCGCAACAGAAACATTACAACGACTCACGAGCCATGACCGGATGAGCGATCACAGCAAATGACCCTCGCCTGAGGCAACAAAATCACACCGGCAATCTACTGTCTGCTAAAGCCGATGACCCACGCTTGAGATTGTTTCAAACCGATTGGGAAAGTGGCAGGATGACGCCAGAACCATCGGAAGTGTTCTGAAACAGGTAAAACCAGTTCAGGACTTGATCACGGCGCTTCTTGATCTGCGCGCCAACCGATGCATGTAAATCAGGCATAGACTGGCTGCCGGCTATTCAGTTCCAGCCTTCTCACGCGCAGAAACAAGTGTTGCCGGAACGTCTCATCAAAAGCGAACGGTGCGCAATGCGTAGTTAATCCCTTCTTGAAGGGTGGCTTTGGTTGTCATGTCGCGCAATTCGGCCCCAATATACACCAGCGTCTGCGCGATCTCCGGACTAATCCCGGTCAAGATTACCTGCGCTCCCAGCAAGCTGGCCGCTCGAGCGGCCCGGATCAGCGCCCCGGCAACCTGCGTATCAACCACTTTCACGCCGGTAATGTCAATAATTGCCTCTCTGGCCCGGTGTTCGGCAATTCCATTGAGCAATGTCTCCATGATATGCTGCGCCCGCGCCGTATCGATTGCGCCGATAAGTGGCATCACTACCACACCATTGGCAATCGGCATTAGCGGCGTGCTCAACTCGCGCAGAGTCGCTTGTTGGGCAGCAATAATCTGTTCCTGCATGGCATTGCGCTCGCGTTCAGTCTGTCGCTGCTCGGTTACGTTGCGCGAAAGCACCAATACCTCTGCATTGCTCGCCACCATGCGCGCCTCATACGCCTCTTCGCGGCCATCCACGACAATTTGATAATCGAACTGCTGGAGTTCACCTGTCTGCCGAAGTAGTTCGAGGTGATGCAGCACCTGCGCAGCCAGAGATGGCGGCAAAACCTCGGCAACCTTGCGACCGAGAAACGCTTCAGGCGGCATGATCAGCGTGCCACTCCGATCGGGTTTGTAATCCAGAAAGACGCCATCCTGGCTCAGCACAAACATCAGATCGGGCATTGCCTCAAGCAACGCCCGATTCCGCTGCTCGCTGAAACGCAACTCGGCTTCGGCGCGCAACTGTTGAGTCATGTCGCGATTTATCGAAGCATAGCCGGTCAGATTGCCGTCGCGATCCCGCAATGCCAGCGCAGAGGCCTGCGCCGTTACCAGTTCACCGTCGGCGCGCCGATAGCGAATCGTTGCTCGCGGCGCCAAGCCCTGCCTGACCTGAGCTTCCACCTGTCCGAGAATTTCCAGGTCAGGCGGATGAATCAGCTCAACAACCGAAGTTCCCAATAACGTTGCGCAACCAATCATCTCCGCAAATGCGGGATTTACATAGGTCAGAATCAAACGCTCATCGGCAATCGCTATGCCATCTGGAGCGTTGTCAACCAGCAACTTGAACGTTTGCAGCTCCGCTTCCTGCCGGCGCAGCGCCGTTATGTCTTCGTATATACCAAGGACGCCGATGACCACGCCATTGCGCTGCAACGGCGACTTACCGGTGCGAAGCCAGATAACCGAGCCGTCGGCCCGCTGTAAAGGTTCCTCGATTCCGAAGCGTGGCCCCGACTCCATCACGGCGAGATCATCGCGACGGTAGTCGCTCGCCCGATCGCGCCACGGGAGATCGAAATCGGTCAAACCGATCACCTGTTCATAGGATTGCAACCCACAATCTTGCAGAAACCGACGATTGCAACCAAGAAAGCGACCTTCGCGATCTTTCCAGAAGACTGCTTGCGGCAGGTTGTCAATCACCATTTGCAACCAGGCGCGGCTCTCCTGAGCGGCGGCGCGGGTCGCGTGCAGCTCGCCAATATCGTGGGCAATTGAATAAATCTTGACGATCTGTCCCTGCTCATCATAATGCAACGACATTGCCCACAACAAATGGAATACTCGCCCATCGCGATGCACTGCCCGGTTTTCTACCATCACCGAACGTCGGCCCTGCTGAGTCCATTCAAGAAAACCCTGTTGCATCACTTCCCGATCATCCGGATGGATGAAATCGAGCGCGTCCCGTCCGATCACTTCTGCTGGCGCATAGCCAAAATAGCGCTCAGTCGCCGGATTCACGTAGGTAAAAACGCCGCGCGCATCCACTTCAGTGACGAGTTGATCGGTGGTTTCGACGATTTGTTGATAGCGTTCTAACCTGAGCACTTGTTCGCGCAACCGGACATTTTCCGCCATAAGCGCAGCCATATCGCCTGTAGCCATACCGATGCTCCTGTGGATAAACGCTAACGGATCAGGTTTGTGGACAAACTCAATGATTTTGAGTATATCAAACGTGAATATTCACCGCAATTGGATGTAACGTCTTTTACGGTCAGGACATCGAACCTCAATCGCGATCGGTTTGTGATCTTCAGTACGCTTTTCTAAATTGAGTGCGCTAAAGAACGTCTCTGTCAATGTCGCCACCCGGCGCCAGAGCGCCATCACAACCCATCAGTCAGGCATACCCGCCAGCCGTGTTGTCTGTGCGTCGCCACTGTTTGGTCACTACGCGGGCGAGCAGAAACTTGATTCGGATTAGAAGTGTGATAAGAGCTGGCCACGAAATGCGCCAACCGACCAGAACAACTACGCTATGCGCGCAGGCTCGCGAGCAAGACATAGAAGGTCAACCCGTGGATCTACCCGTTGTCAGCGTCACTTGCCAGGCCCGTTCACTCATCGACAGAGAAAATCGATTAAGTCACGCTTCGCGATCCAGTGACCACAAACCACTTCCCAGCTTAATATCTGCCGTGCCCAGATATGCCAGTGTCAACTCCCACGATACGAAGCCCCCTTAGATCGAAACGGTGTTTCAGCAACTTATCAGAATATCCATCGTTGCAAATCAGCGCCCTCACTTTATACAGATCACATGTTCGTTACCTGAACAAGCCGGTTCACTCCTCGGTTTAGGCAAAAACTCTTGACAGTTCTGGTCATCTTAACAAGGCGAAATGGTGAAATGAGCCACTCCAATGGCTAGACTGCGCACCATGTACCTGTCGCTATTGACAAACTGCGCAAAGTATATTACTATTTCTATACTTTTGCGACGCTACGCTGTGATTGATGATTCCGTTCACACACAGTGTCAACGCCGATGAGAAGCTGAAGCCAGACTGATACGTAACTGATAACGCCTCCCTCAAAAGTCAGCTTCGCTTCCCAAGCTGTTGACCGTCAGCCCCACCATGAGCGTGGATATAACCCAATAATCAGGCTGACCGGTCGACAGACAGAAAGAGGAAAGACGCTCCATGATTGAGCTACATCACGATCGCTCAGGTGATCTACTCCCGCTCGAACTGCAACGACTTCGTGAACGCGCCGTTCACTATCGGAGTAGATACAGGCAACGCTCGCGACCATTTGCCACAATTAGAGCTATTATTCCTTCTACGCCAGATTTGCAACGCTGGCTCAGCCAACTTCCCTCCCGCTATCTACTTCATTCCGTTGTCTCCCTCTTCTTACCAATTGCCCTGCTCCTTGGTCAATTGCCATTGCGACCGGCGCAGCCAACGCCAACATTGCCTACCGCTGTGCCATCTGTCGCTGAGGGAGATGTGCCGCTCATCATTCTTGGCCCAATTAATCTTGACCTTGCGGCTACCGGTGAGGAAATTGGCGACCCACCGCTCTCTGATGAGGCGTTACCGGTACCATTGACCATCGTTTCCCGCAGCGAAGTGACAGCGCCGCTTATCGTACCGGCAACGATTGTGGCCGATGTGGTCAAGGTGCGCAATGGCCCTGGGCTGGCTTATGATGACATTGCCCGCCTCACTGCCGGCGCAACTATCGAAGTTGTTGGTCGCCATGGCGAGTGGCTCCAATTCCGCACGACAGACGACCCAAGCCTGCGCTGGATTGCTGCCGAGCTGGTTGATTTGCCAGAAGCAGTCTTCTATAACCTGAAACCGGTAGACGATGCCGCCATTCCCCCACCACCACCGCCGAAGGTAGCGACTGTCCGCGAAGATGGGCTTAACCTGCGTGATGGCCCTGGCACGAACTATGTCAGTATGAAGCGGTTGACTGTCGGTCAGGAGTTGTCACTGGTCGAACAGTATAATGGCTGGTTCCTGGTCGAGACGGGTGGATTGTTCGGCTGGGTAACGTCTGAGTTCCTCAATATCGCTCCCGGTGTGGTCGAACGAGTGCCAACCGCAGTGACAATCCCCGATCCCAATCCGCCACTGGTTGGTTCAGTGCTGGAAAACTCGGTGAATCTCCGCAAGGGCCCTGGCTCTGCGTATGATCGGATCGGATCGGTCAACGCCGGCACTGAAGTTAAGTTGCTGGCCCGCCATAAGGATTGGTACCGGGTCGAACTACCTTCTGGCACGAAGGCATGGATTTATGCCGAATTGCTGGGTGTTACGCCGATGGCAGCTCGCCGCGTACCCTACACCAACGATATTCCGGCATTGCCCAACCGCAACCGGCTGGTCAGCAATGGCCCGGTCAATATTCCGGCCAGTGGCGACGTGGCCAGCTATGCTGTGCAGTTCGTTGGCTATCGCTACGTTTGGGGAGGTTCCAGTCCACGCACCGGTTTTGATTGCAGTGGTCTGACATCGTATGTCTATCGCCAGTTTGGCGTTAATCTCCCGCGCAGCGCCGCCAGTCAGTTTAATACACGCTATGGCGCTCTGATCGGGAGCATGAGCAATCTGGCTCCCGGTGACCTGTTATTCTTCGCAAATACTGGTGGTCGCCGTGGTATTTCTCACGTAGCTATCTATATTGGCAATGGGCAGATGGTACATGCAATGACGCCAAGGTATGGCGTGCAGATTTCGGGTATCTGGGGATCGTACTGGACAAGTCGCTTTGTAGGTGCGATTCGGCCATATCGCTAGAAAAACGATTGTTTATCAGGGATCAGGGGCGACACCAATGTCGCCCCTGGTTCATTTCACTACCTCGCTCAAGGCCACAATGACCGCACGCGCCAGATCAATCCGCATCAGCCAGTTGCGCGGATCGGCATCAAAGCGATCTAGCCATGCCTGTGCGCCACCCAGGATTGCCACTTCATCGAGATAACGATCGAGAGTTTCAAATTCGAGACCTTCAGTTGCGCGATACACTAGCTTCAGCCCTGCCTGCTGCGCCAATTGCAACCAGGTACAATCGGCGCCGATGCTGTCATCTCGACTGGTCGTGACGATAAGTTCGGCAGCCCGTCGCGACAAACCGCGCGCTGCCGCCATCACGTCCCATGCCTGCCCGGTGATCCGCGCAAAGAATTCATTCACGACCGTTTCCGTAGCTACCTGTGCCCGTGGATGGCTGGCGAGCGCGCGCGGTGTGCGACCTAATACGGTCAGATCGGCAGCCGGCAAAGCCTGTATGGTGGCAGCTAATTCATCTGGCCAGCACTCGACCCAGTGTAATACCCGATCAAGATCACAGAAGAGCAGCCATTCGGCTTTCGGAAAAGCTGTTAAGGCAAGCTGTACCGCGCCGCGTCGCCAGCGTCCAAGATGCAAATGCCCGATCGGTTGGTCGGCTGAACCAACCTCGAATGCAATATCGGCCCGCGCTAGCCATTCCCGCGTGGACAGCGCGCTGGTTGGCGTCAGTAAAATTGCAATCCCGCCAAACAGGTCACGCAGAGGGGGAAAGGTTCGCGCCATCTGGTCGTAGATCCTTCCATCGGGATCGTGATGGGTGGCAGCCAGCACAATGTTCATCGCAAGTCCCTCGCTTCTGATTGAAAAAGAAACACCCCGCCAGGAGGCGGGGTGTCAGATTGGTCAGACTGCTGGTGAAGTTGCGTAACAACGTACTGTAAATTGAATACCTCTCCGACAAAACGATCAACTACAGGCAAGATTGCGACTGCAACGTTAGCTATGATGCTGCTGGAATAATGGCTGAGATGCTGCTACGATGTCTGCTGGGATGAGTGGCGAATGCTAATCAATTACCGTTTTGTCAATTTGGCAGCCTGACCATATTCAGACGGACAGCTACAAAACACGCTACAATTTCCGTCTGATAACAGATTACTGCTCAGGCAACAGAGTCGCAATAGTGTGATAGTCCTATTTGAACGAAGACATGGTACTATTTCCGATCACCCCAAAAGTACTATATTCCTACCGGCAATGTTGCCCGCTGAACCCTAATAACCGGCGCCTCCATTAACTGGCGCTGCGCGCGGCATCCACAAACCGCCTGACCCGATTGACATCAACCGGATTGGCAATCTCGCCGTCTTGTTTGATGCTGCTGCCAACAATAACCCCATCGGCTACCCGCATAAACGCGGCAATATTCTGTTCGGTTGTGCCACTACCGAGCAGGATCGGTGTATCACCAGCTAATGCGCGCGCCTGTTCTACCTTTGCCAGGTCAGGCGCATCACCGGTCATACGCCCCGAAATAATCAGCGCATCAGCGCCGAAAAAGCGTGTCCACTCGATATGTGTCGCCAGATCAATTCCAGGGAAACGCACCGAATGCTTCTTGTCAACATCGGCAAAGATTTTGATCGACTCGGCATGTAACTCTTTGCGACGGCGCATCAGATCGGCAGCGCAGCCTTCGTCCCAGCTACCAGCATCCCAAACACCGGCGCCGGTAAACATACAGACGCGAATAAAGCTGGCGCCGGCGGCAATCGCGATCCCAAGCAGCGCGACACCCCCATTATGCACCAGATTGACACCTAACGGTAGTTCCGGCACTGCTTGCCGCACCGCGTGCGCCACTACCGCCTGAGCAGCAATACTCTCGGGCTGCACGTGTGGGCCGGCGCGGAAGGGAATATCCCACATATTTTCAACGATCAGGCCATCACAACCACCTTCAGCCAACGCTTCAGCATCGCGAATCGCATGGTCGATAATGGTCTGCATCCCATAGCCAGTGTAACCGGGTGCGCCGGGCAATGGCCAGCAGTGTACCATCCCGATGACCGGTTTGCTGGTGCGGAATATCTCTCGTAGATCACGCAATCGTAACCGATCGAGCTGCTCTTTCCAGAGTGGTGGCATAAAAGTATCTCCTGCTATAGTGGCGGGCGAGTCAGAGTGCATCGGCTACCTTCGCTGCGATATACTCATCGACCGAAAGGGTAGCTACTCTGACTCACTGAAAGCGTATGATGAGATGATACTAGCGGCTATCGTATCCTCGACGCGCACTTGTTACCTGACCCATAGACCAGACTCAAGTGGATGATGGCCAGAGATGAGCGATAATGTCTGCGCTCAATCGACTGCGCACTTCAGCGCCAGACGGGATCGCTTCAACTGCGCCATAGCGCATAGCCGTTAATGCTCCCATGAGATTGGCGAGCGTAGCGCTTTGCGAGAGATCGAGCCCGCGCGCCAGCCCCCAGGCATACGCGGCGCTGAACGCATCACCGCAGGCGGTCGTGTCAACCACCGGCACTGCTGGCGGCAACACGTCGAGTCGACGGCCATCGACGCTGGCCACACTACACCCCTGTGCGCCTCGTTTGATCGCCACGTGGCGCACTCCCGATCCGATCAAGCTATCGAGCGCCTGCGCAACACTCTGACCCGGCAACAATGCGCGCAATTCATCCTCATTCATGGTCAACAACCAGAGCTGCGGGAGCAGGCGCATAATCAGCCGACGCGCCACTCGCACTGCCGGCAAACAGAGATCGAGCGCGATAACGCACCGCTGCTCGATGGCCATCTCCATCGCCTGCAAAGCTGCCGAACGCTGCGGATCGTCAAGCAAGGCATGCGCGCCAACCAGCAGCATCTGACTCGCCCGAATGAGTGATGGTGTTAACGTTGACGCATCACAATAGATATTCGCCCCGCGAAAACTGAGAAAACTCCGCTGACCGCCAGGAGTAACCACAATCCCACAGAGACCGGTAGCTGCGCCCGGATCGATCTGGATCGCGCTCACCTGAACACCATGAGCTTGCGCTGTTTGCAATGCAAAAGAACCGGCAAGATCATTGCCCACACGCCCTATAACGTAGGGTGTCGCTCCCAACCGGGCAACCGCAACTGCCATATTGAGACCGGATCCACCACCGCTCCAATGTGCTGCCGTCGCCGGATTGTCATCGCCCTCACGGGGAAAATGCGGCAACACAAAGCCCAGATCGACATTGACATCGCCCAACGTCGTCACCACTCGCCGCGTTTCCGCCTCCATCGTCATCCTTTACATGTTGCAGTCAGCTCCGCTTCCGTGTACAATTCTACCCTAGAGTCGAAAACATCGCGCTGCCAATGCCAACGAAATCGACTCTTATCCCGCAGCACAGGCCAGGCTCGCCGCTATGGAAGAGATCCTCATTGTTGACGATAACGAGCAGATAGGCCGTATGCTGGCCAATAGCGTGCTTCCCGAACTGGGATACCGCGCCACGATTGCGTTGACCGGCCAGGGAGGGTTAGATCGGCTCCGCGTTCGTCAACCTGATCTGATCCTGCTCGACCTCCAACTGCCCGACATGAACGGGCTTGATTTTCTGCGCATCTTAACCCGAGACGGTATCGATATACCGGTCATCTTGATGACTGCGCATGGTTCCGAAATGATCGCCGTGGAAGCGTTTCGGCTTGGCGCGCGCAATTATCTGATCAAACCATTTTCTGATTCCGAAGCCCGTCAGGTGATCGATCAGGCGCTCCGCGAGCGTCGCTTGCAGCGAGAGCGTGATCGCCTGATGGCCCTCTTGCAACAGCGCGTGCAAGAGTTGACGGTCTTGACCCGCGTCGGTAAGTCAGTGACGGCGCTGATGGATCAGCGCCAGTTGCTCGATCGGATCGTAGAAGCCGCAGTCTACATCACCCAGGCTGAAGAAGGGCTGCTTTGTGAACTCGATGAACAGCGCAGAAACCTTGTCTTGCGAGCGCAGCGCAATATCACCGCGTCGCCGCTTGCGAACCTGAATGTCACCGATTCGCTGATTGCGCAAGCGTTGCGGAGCGGTAAGCCTTTGCGCCTGAGCAGCTCGACTACCGGTGAACCGATCATCATCGTCCCGGATATGACTGTACAGGCAACGCTGCAAGTTCCATTGCAATTCGGCGATCGGGTGATCGGGGTATTGGTCGTTAATAACCGCCGCGCAAACCGCCCATTCAATGAGAGTGATCAGTATCTGCTCGCCGCATTGGCCGATTATGCCGCTATTGCGATTGAAAATGCCAGGCTTTATCAGGCAGCGCGCAACAGTGAAGCGCGTTACCGCGCCATTTTTTCCACGGCGTCTGACATGATCCTGACCCTGGATACCGAATGGCGTATTGTCAACTGCAATCAGAGCGGCGCTCGCATGCTTGCAGATGAAGCAGATGCTTTGATCGGTCAACCCTTGCAACGCTGGTGCCTGCCGCAGGAGTGGTCGATGATCGCGCAGACCCTGCAACGAGTGACAAATGGCGTTCCACAACCCCCGTTTACCGTTTCCCTTCAGCGGTCAACCAACGAACTTGCTGTAGTAGAGATGAGCGCCCAACGCCTCGATCTTGATACGCAGGTGGTCATCGTCTGCATTGGTCGTGATCTGACCGAACGCCGGCGCCTTGAGCAACAGTTGATTCAGTCAGATAAGCTATCAGCGCTAGGCCAATTGGTTGCCGGAGTCGCGCACGAACTGAACAATCCGCTCACCAGCATTTCAGGATACGCGCAATTGTTGCTGCGCAACCGTCAGTTAGATGAAGACGCGCGCGCCGATCTAGAACAGGTGCGCCAGCAAGCCGAGCGAGCTGGTCGCATTGTGCGCAATCTGCTCATGTTTGCGCGTGAACATAAGCCCGAACGCCTGGTCGTGCAGATCAACGATGTTGTGCATAGCGCGCTAGCGCTCCAGGTCTATCAATTGCGGGTCGATAATATTGCAGTGAAACTGGAACTTGATCCCGATCTGCCGTCAACGGTGGCCGATCCGCATCAGTTACAACAGGTGTTGTTGAACCTGATCACGAATGCTCGTCAGGCAATGAACGAAATTGGCGGTGGTACCCTTACGATCCGAACCACTTTGCGCGAAACACTTGACGGACAGGCGATTGAAATCGCCGTCACCGATACCGGCGTAGGTATTCCAAAGCATCATCTCGACAAGATCTTTAACCCGTTTTTTACCACCAAACCGGTTGGGCAGGGTACCGGCCTGGGTCTTTCGATCTGTTATGGCATCATTCAGGAACATCAAGGCCAGATCTGGGCTGAAAGCCAGGTAGGGATTGGCACCACCATCTTCATTCGCCTGCCGCTCGTTACACCCCAGGCCGATAACGAGACGCCGCTCAGCCCGGCTATTAAACCAGAAAGCATGCCACCGCAACGAGTCCTGGTCGTGGATGACGAAGAATCGGTGCGCCGGATGCTCCAGCGTCTGCTCGGCGAACTCGGTCATCACGTTACCACTGTTGAAGATGTCGATGCCGCGCTGATCGAGCTGGCACATCACGCCTATGATCTGATCATTACCGATCTGCGCATGCCACGAAAGAGCGGGTTTGATCTCAGCGATGCAATTAGTCACTCCCATCCCCACCTCAGTGATCGAATCATCTTTATCAGCGGTGACACCCTAAGTACACTCCAACCACAACAGAAAGAATATCTTCAGGGTCGATTGCTAAGCAAGCCTTTTTCTATTCCACAACTGACAGAACTGTTGCGTAATCTTCCCAAACAGCGAACGATCAATTCGCCCGAACACCCCTGAACTGTGCTATGGTAAGATCAACATTTGTGAGCAATGGCCCGTCGGCAATGGCGCCGACAATGAGCCAGGGATTGAATGCCGGCACAGGAAAAACCATGGATCCATTTATCGCCCAGTCCGTTGCCGCGATTGCGGCCGACACGGTCTCAGGCGCGGTGGAAATTGCCCAAAAATGTGCGGAAGTGCTGGCGCGCGCGGCGCGCAGCCGACCAATGGCTAATCGGGTCGATGTGCAACACGAGGTGCTGGTTGTCGGACGCGCCTTGATGCGCAGCCATCCGACAATGGCGCCGCTCGTGAATCTGGTTAATGGCCTGCTCTGGCGGTTGGAAGAGACAAATGATAGCGAGACTGCCCAACGATTGGTCGATGAAGCGACAAACGATTTTCGTCGTCGTTTACACGTTCACGAAGCGGCAATTGCCGAGACGACACTGCGTCTGATCGGCGAAGAAGCAACCATCCTGACAATTGGGCGAAGTACGACTGTGCGCGCCGCATTACGCCATGCTCAACGCGCCGGACGGCGACCAAGGGTCATTTGCACTGAAAGCCGACCGGCTGGCGAGGGTCGCATGCTGGCCGGCGAGCTGGCTGCAAGTGGAATCAACATTACGCTGATCACAGACGCCTCAGCGGCAACGCAGGTGGCACAGTGTCATCTGGTGCTGGTTGGCGCCGATCTGATCAGCAGCGATGGGTTGATCAATCGCGTTGGCACCTATCCGCTGGCGCTGGCAGCTCATGCTACCGGCGTCCCAATGTATACACTCTGCTCGAGCGAGAAGCTCCTGCCACCAGGATACCGCTTGCCGCCTCAACAACCACCGCCACCCAACCAGCTCTGGCCTGAAGCGCCACCGCTGGTAACCGTGCATACCGCTTACTCAGACCGCACACCGCTTGATTTGCTGACCGGCATCATTTCTGAACGAGGCATTTCACCGCCGGTCGGAATTGAAGCATGGCTGGCTGCAACCCATCTCCATCCCCTGCTCCGCGCTGATATGGAGGCCGCAGCCTGATAACATTACCAGTAGGGATTCACACAGATGGCGCCGCGCGGCGCCATCTCTGTTATACGCGACGCACTAATCGTCGATACACGGCCAGGGTTTGCGCAGCGGCGGTCTGCCACGAAAATCGGGCTGCCTGCTGAGGGCCGCGGCGGCGGAGATCGGCCTGCGCAGTTTCATCGTGCCAAAGCTGTTCGATCAGATCGGCCCAGGCCACCAGATCAAGCGGGGGAGCCAGCCAGGCGGCATCGCCTACCACTTCGGGCAGGCTGCTGGTATCAGCAACAATGGCTGGCGCGCCACAGGCCAAAGCCTCTAACGCCGGCAACCCGAAACCTTCATAGCGCGATGGGTTGAGATAGATGCGGCAGGCAGCGTAAAGCCAGCGCAGATCTTCACCGCCAACAAACCCGATACGGATCACATGCTCATTAAGCCCTAATTCGCCAATCAATGCTAAAATTGGCTCATCGAGCCAGCCACGCGCCCCGGCCAGGACGAGACGGTATCCAGCGGCAGGCCGCCGATCACAACAGATCCGTAGCGCGCGCAACAGGGTGGGAATATTCTTGCGCGGTTCGATAGTACTGACGAAGAGCAGAAAGGTTCCGGCTGTCAGCGTTTGACCATCAATCACGCGAGTTGATCCAGGTGAAAGCTCAAGCGGACGAAAGTGCTCATCTGCCGCTTCGTAGATGACGGTAATGCGTTCGGGTGGCACATCCAGTCGCTCAACAATATCATCGCGCGTTGCTTGCGAGACGGCAATGATGGCATCGGCGCTAACCACCGCTTGATGGATCTGACCATAGTAGCGCCGGGCTTCACGATCAAGAATCTCGGGAAAATGGAGAAAAGCCAGATCGTGAATGGTAATAACTGCCGGGTATGAGCGCAAGAATGGAGGAATAAAATCGGGACTGTGCAGCAGGGAAGGATGACGGAAGAGCACCTCAACAGGTAAACTGAATTGTTCGTACCGATGGTGTGGCGGCGTCAAGAGCCGACTGCGCCGCACACCGGGAACCAGCGGCGTTTGCGATCGCCTGTGTTCAAGCAGTAGTAGCTCCTCATCAGCATTCAGCAACGATGCCATTGCCCTCGCCAGACTGCGAGTGTAGTGGGCAATCCCGCCTTGCCGATACGCATTGAGCCGGGCATCAATTGCAAAACGGATCATTGCTCAGGGGTCAGCATTTTCAAACTTCAATTTCCAAACCATCGCAGGCAAAGGTCACCGTGGGCGGCAAGCCATAATCGGCCTGATAATCCACCGTATGCGTCATATGCACGAGAAAGGTACGTGGCGCGCCGATTGCCTTTGCCACCTCGCCGGCTTCAGGAATTGAAAGATGGGTTGGATGAGGTTCAGCGCGCAACGCATTCAGCACCAATACCCGCACTCCGCGCAATGCCTCGATGGCTGCCGGTGGCACTGCGCTGGCATCGGTCACATAGCCGAGAGGGCCAATCCGGTAGGCGGTCACCGTCCAGGTGCCATGAGGAATAGCGATCGGTATAATCGTCAGCGGGCCAACTTGAAACGGGGTTTCAACAGCATGCAGGGTAATGAGCGGGCGCGATGAACCAACCGATGTCTCTTCAAAGGCATAGCCAAAACGCTGACGCACACTGGTCAGTGTCTGTGGACTACCGTAGATCGGCACTGACCCTTGCCGAAGGCAAAACGGTCGCAAATCATCAAGACCGGCTACATGATCGAAATGGGCATGGGTGAGTAAAACGGCATCGATCCGGCGCAAACCGGCGGCAATGGCCTGGATACGAAAATCAGGTCCGGTATCGATCACGATAACAGTATCATGATAACGGACAAGCGCAGAGGTGCGGAGGCGATGATGGCGCGGATCAGATGAGGTACAGATGGGGCAATCGCATCCAATGACGGGGACTCCCATCGATGTACCAGTTCCAAGAAAGCGCAACTGCATATCGCCGCAACGAATAAGGTAAGTGAAAACTTTGTCACTATCGCATTATAACACGGTTCATCGATTATCGCCGCCGGGATTTGAGCAGAGCATCGCCCTTTGGAACGCGTAAGTTCAGAGATATGCCGGCAACATATGGTATGTAATGCTGTCGTATATAAATAAACTGTTAACCATTTGCTATCAAAAAGCTCTTCGCATCAAACATCATCTATCCTATACTGTGTCATGAGCGGCGCGCATTGATAGCCAGATTCACATCGTCCGGTTATCAGGAGCGACCGGACAAGTCACGGATAACTACTCAATCAAATACGCTGAGTGGCCAGACCAGATCCTACGACAGGTTGTTTACCATGAGCTGGCTGATTGACAGTTTACGAAAGCAGCTCAAATACCAGATCATCATCCCCTTCCTCATCCTGGCAGTCATCGTCTCTGTGGTAGGGCTGCTAGTCGTCGCGTTTTTTCTCGCCAGCCAGCAGCAAGATCGGTTTGACAATGAGTTAGCTGCCGCCACCCGCACAGTTAGCGATACCATTCTGGCCCAAGAGCAGGCCAACCTCAATTTCTTGCGCGAAGTTGCTTTTGCCCAGCGCAATATGATCACCGGCGCTCCCGCCGTGGCTGACGCTCTGAATGAAACCAATGTTGAAGGACTGCGGCTCGCCCTCGAACCGTTCTTTCTTCAGGGCACAAGCCGCAGCGATGTTCGCCTCGATCGGCTCATCGCCTTTGGCCGTGATGGTCGCACCATAGTCGATTTTGAGCGTCCACCCCTCGCTACCGACAGCACGTATATCACCCACGCGCCATTAGATCTCAGTAACGCCTGGTTTATCCCAAGAGTGCTCAACGACGAAGCCGATTCGCGTGGCGACAAATATGCCGGTCTGATCCAGTTTAGCAACACCCAAACCCTGTACCTTGCCACCGTCGCGCCGGTACGGATCGACAACGCGGTAGTTGGCGGTCTGATCGTGGCAGTTCGGATTGATAGCCTGCTTAATACAATTCTTCAACAGACTCGGCTTGACGGTATCATTCTCTACGATCTGGAAGGGAAGGTTATCGCCAGCACCTTTAGTAGACCTTATGTAACTCCTAACCTGGATCCCAACCTTGTCGCCAACTTGAAAAATAATCCCGATCCTTTCGGACGATCGCTGTTTACAACCGAATCGATCAATGGTGACGAATACCAGTTTGCATACGCGCCACTCACTATTCGGGGAGCGCGGAACGGTATTCTGGCTGCCATCCGCGCGCGCGAAGAAGTGCTGGCAACGTGGGCGAATTTCAGCCCGTTAATGACCTTCATCACGTTAAGTTTTGGGGTCTCAATCTCGCTGCTAGGTTTATGGGTAGCGAAACAGATCACCGAGCCGCTAGAGGAAGTGGCCAATGCGGCCCGAGAGGTTGCAAACGGCAACTGGGAACGTAAAGCGAATGTTCGAACTCAGAATGAAATCGGTGAGCTGGCGAAAAATGTCAACTTCCTGACGGAAATCCTGACTGATATGCTCATAACGGTGCGCGCTGAGTCCAGTCAGCGGAAAGCTATTGTCGAGAGTATTACCGATGGCGTTATCTACATCGACACCAGCGGCAATATTGAAATGATTAACCGCGTTGGCCGGCGTTTACTTGGGATCAGTGATGAAGCGCCATTGCCCAATCGTCTGAGCGATCTCCCGCTTGAACAGTTGCGTGAAGGCATTCCCGGTTTTGGCGACCAGCGCGCGCAAGATCTGTACGCGCTTGGACCCTACATCGTGCGATTGTCGATCGCTGACGTACAAGATGAGAAAGATGGAGAATTACTGGGTCACGTTGCTGTCTTACAGAATCTCACAGAGGAGGTGATGGTCGACCGAGCCAAGACCAACTTTATCGGAACTATTTCACACGAGTTGCGAACACCATTGACAGTGATTCGTGGCAATGCCGATCTTCTGCTGCGCGGTCTTGCCGGCCCGCTCGAAGAAGAGCAGCAAACTTTTGTTGAGGCGATTCGGCTGCATGCGAATAGCATGACCAATCTGATCAGCAATGTGATCACGATTGCCAATCTCGACTCTGGTTCACTCAAATCAACCCTGGAACCGCTTGACATCCGGCGCCCGATCGAGGATGCGATCTGGCAAGCGCAGAGTCAGATTAAGGCCAAGGGATTACAGCTTGAGATTCATTTGCCCAAAAAGCTTCCCCCTGTGCTGGCCGACTTCGACCACGTGCGCACCATTATGACCCAGTTGCTCGACAATGCTCGTCGCTATACCAATGCCGGTACGATTACCATTCGCGCTATTCCACAATCGGACATAATGCGAATCGAGGTAAGCGACACCGGTCGCGGGATACCACCCACTATGCACGAGCAGATTTTTGAACGATTTGTTCGCGGCGATGGCGTAAGCGAAGGGATCAATTCCAGCGAACGGGGCATTGGTCTAGGTTTGGCCATCTGTAAGCAGCTTGTCGAGCGTATGGGCGGAACGATCGGTGTTGAGAGCGCGCCAGGGCAGGGCAGTACATTCTTCTTTACTTTACGCTACGCCGATGATACCGCCAGCCCTGAAAAACCGGCAACCCGCATGGAATCGGCTGCCTGATGGTGCCCGCCTGAAACGGCCACTGCCATGGCTGATTCTTGCATCGTTGTTGCTCCTGTTACTCCTGACCTCGTGCGTGATCAGCCTGATGATCGATCAGGTTGCTCCACGCATGACCTGGTTTAGCGGTGACATCAGCAATAGTGGGCGAGTTGATTATAGCTTCTGGAGCAGCGGGCCGCAGTTGCCGCCGTTGAATCCAGAAGCTATCGCCTCACCCGACGAGGAACCAACCCCTGTTAGAACACCTGGCACTGAACCTGAACCGGAAGTGCCAGTCGTGGTCATTGAAGTGCCAACGGCCACCCCAACGCCGACGAATACCCCAACGCCGACGGCAACGCCGACGAATACCCCAACGCCGACGGCAACGCCGACGAATACCCCAACGCCGACGGCAACACCGACGAATACTCCGACCCGCACAGCGACTCCTGCGCGCGCGGCAACGCCAACCCGCACGGCAACACCATCGGCGACACCAACCACGATAGTTACGCCGCCACCGCCACCACCGCCACCACCGCCGCCACCGCCGACGGCAACAAATACCCCGGTGGCAACATTGACGCCAAGCCCAACCCGCACTGCTACACCTGCCCCGACCAATACGCAGGTGCCTACGGCGTCCCCTACACGCACGGCAACCCCTACGCGCACGGCGTCCCCGACTCCGACCCACACACCAACACCGCGTCCCGGTGAGTCGATCTTCTTTTTCGCCAGCGCTGACCTGCGCGTAAATGAAAATATCGGCACCATGACGGTGACGGTGCGATTGGGTTCACCCGCCGAACAAACTGTGCGTGTGCGTTACGAAACGGTTGCCGGTAGCGCCTTGCCCGGCATTGATTACACTGCCACCAACGGACAGTTGACTTTTGCCGCTGGCGATCAACAAAAGACCTTTACCGTAGCGATCATTGCCGACGAACGATACGAACCTGTTGAAACGTTTGGCCTGCGATTGTTGAACCCCGAAGGCGGTTTCATTGGCATTCCTGGCACAGCAACGGTTACGATTGTTGACACTAGCCCGCCCCCTGAGATCAGTTTTGCCGGCGCTGTCAGCACGGCAGACGAAGGTGACGGCTTGATCGCGGTCACAGTGCAACTTAATCGGGTGTCAGATGTCGATGCGCGAGTATCGTATACCGTGGCCGGTACCGCCTCCTTTGCCGATCATGGCTTGCGATCAGGCACCATTGTAATCCCAGCCGGCACCCGCGCGGCGCGGCTGCTGATTCCACTGATCGATGATCCGGAAGCTGAGGCCGATGAAACGGTGATTATTCGCTTGAGTTCGACGGTCGATGCTACAGTCGGCTCGCCTAATGTTCATACTTTGACCATCCAGGATAATGATCAGGCCGGCATTGTTTTGCAACCCTCGACTGTTGATGTTGCTGAAGATGGACCAGATAGCGCCTATACTGTCCGGCTGAGCAGCCGACCTACAGCGCCGGTCACTGTCACTTTGAGCGGTGTGCAGGTAACTGCCAGTCCGACAATACTGACCTTCACACCGGCAAACTGGGATACAGCGCAAACAGTAACTGTACAAGCGATCGATGATCAGATTGCCGAGCCGTCACCACATCCTGGGTCGGTCAACCATGCCGCTATTAGCGCCGATCCGTTTTACCAGGAATTAAGCCTGCCATCGCTTGCGGTACGAATTGCAGACAACGATGCAGCAGGTATTATTACTCTTCCCTTTAGCCTGACTGTTGCCGAAGGCGGTCCGGCAGTGAACTACCAGGTCTGGCTGGCCACTCAGCCGACAGCGAACACGATCATTACAATTACGCCCTCTACACAGGTATTGCTCAATGGTCAGTCCACTCCTGCGTCAATCACCCTTACCTTCACGCCTGACAACTGGGATACCCCCCAAAATATTACCGTACAGGCGGTTGATGACCGGATTGACGAAGGGACGAGCGAAGTAGTGCAAATTGCCCATAGCGTAGCCAGTGCCGATCCCTTTTACAATGCGCTTACCGCTAATGTTGCGGTGACGATAATCGATAACGATCTGGCCGGCATTGTGGTAGAACCTGCCAATTTCACCCTAAATGAAGGCGATACTGCTACATATACTGTTCGACTGAATAGCGAACCAACAGCAGTGGTGTCTGTCCAGATTACGCCCGAAATTGTCGCGCCAATCTCGCCGTTAATTACGAGTAACGGGCAGGTATTGCTCAACGGCCAGACAACCCTGAATCTAACTTTTACTCCAACGAACTGGAACACGCCGCAAACAATCACGATAGAGGTGATTGACGATCAGATAGATGAAACCCTCGATCCAGCAACAACCTATCTTGTCCATTTACGCCATACAGCAATCAGCGCTGGCGACACAATTTACAATAATCTTCCGCCACGATTGATGCCGGTGACAATTATTGAGAATGATTTCATTAACCTCATCCTCACCCCGGGCAGTCTGACTGTAGCCGAGGGTGGGCCGGCCATCACCTA
>Ga0209721_1000623_pt1 | contig 30174 bp, 27 predicted proteins | sample TshhotsprinmetaG_FD_184139 | JGI IMG/M metagenome (GOLD analysis project Ga0209721, IMG submission 184139) | Hot spring microbial communities from South Africa to study Microbial Dark Matter (Phase II) - Tshipise hot spring metaG (SPAdes)... | ecosystem: Environmental > Aquatic > Thermal springs...
ACAGCAACTCTTTCGCTTATTCAATTTGTCTAAGTACATAGATTCCAGTTAAGCTTAGGTATGACAAAATACATGGCACACCCTATTGTAATGACTCCACATTTCATATGAACTGGCGAAAGTCAGGTTATACGTTCAAGGAGTTTAACTGCGGGTTCGTCGGTAGGGTCCTGGGGGACTAACTTTCCTTCAAATGCCCGCTTTAATATGCTCTGGCGTAACCTCTCTGCCTGCTTGAGACTCTGGTCAACAACCTTCTCAATATTGTCAGCAATGGAAAAACGGCCCTCTATTTCTTCAACTATTTTGTGCTGTTCAGGGAGAGGAATTAGGGGAATCGGCATCAAAGACAATTTTGTGCCATTTACATTCGCTTGCCCCACCTGTTGGGAAACAACAGAGGATATATACTTACGACCATAAAAGGAATTTATGAAGAACGATAACAGTTCAGGGCTATAAGAATTCTCTTCTAATCTAACCCGTATAAGATATGAGGCGAATACAGCTTTTGGATGGTAGTTTTTATATACAGCGGTTTTCCCCACCAGTTCCATGCTGTTTGTTCTGTTAAATAGAACATCTCCGTCTTGAAGGATGAAATCCCCTAATTGTGGCCACTCCTTTGGGAAATATTTGAGTTCATCAAGGACAATTTTCCCATCAAGGATATTGCCCATCCTGATTACGGGTATACCATTAGAATCTTCCCCCGCTTTCTCAGAAGTTCCGTATTGAATCATCTTACTGACATTTCCCACTCTTGCCCACATCCACCCCTCTGGCAGTTTAGGCAGTTCAGATGTATCTACTGGCGGTAATTCTTTAAATTTTCCTTTAGCCTCTTTTTTGCGTTGCTCTTTTATTCTTTCCAAGAGGACAGAGGCAGGTTCAAGTTCTCCTTTATGGGCTTCTCTCCACTGCTGGGTGAGTTTTCCTTCGAAGGCGTATCTCAAGACGGCCTGACGGTATCGTTTGAGTTGAGCCTTTATCTTCTTTAAGGTTTCTACGCCAGCATCCAGTCTTGTAAAAAGTTCTTCAATCTTGGCAACAATGCGGTGCTGTTCGGGGAGAGGTGGGAGAGGAATGAATGATTTCTCCAGCCATTGGAAATGCCGTGCATATCCTTTTTCTGGCAATGGAATTGCTTGGGCAAAGTAATAAAACAGTTTTGGATAAAATATTTCTTCAGGTTTAATTACCTTAACACCGTCCGCACCCGCAACAAATTGGAAATCAATATATTTAAAAACTTTCGTGTGGTCTCCAAAAATTATCAAAGGGGTATCCGAGGATATTTTAAATTCCTCTTTGTCCGTATATCCTCCTATGAATGCTTGCCCTTGATCTATGACTGGATATTCGCCAGTTGCCTGGTAGGCACTCTGTTTAACTTTTTTTCCTGTTAAAGGAACATTAGAGATTACATCTCCAATTTTTGTTAATACCCATCCTTTCGGAAGTTCATTCAATCTATCTTCCATTATGCGGCAAGCCTCTCATTGAGTTCTTCTAAAATTTCGTCCAATTGTTGTCCAAAGAGTTGATAAACCTTTACTGCTCCGCCTTTCTCATAAAACGGGGCATATTCAAAATCGTCCATTCCAATGGAAAGGGAGGTTGCGATATGTTCTTTTATCATCGTGAGCCACTCCATCTGCTCAGGGGTAAATCTATTTCCCGATTTTTCTTGTTGAGCCAACCACTCACTGAACCTCCGGTCCACCGTATCAGAAAAAGGCTCAAGCACATCGCTCTGCCCTATGGTAAAACGGATAAGGGAGATGATGTTGGTTAAGAGTTTTTTTGGACCTGCCCCTCGAACCTTTGATTTTTCCAACTGTTCATAAGCCTGCCAGATAATCTCTGGTGTTAGAAAATATGGTGGTTTTTTAATAGATTCTGCCAGTTGCCTGATTTCTTCATAGGTGATATGCCTTCGGCCATAGGGTTTCTGGTAAATAAGTTGGATGGCGGTGAGTTCATCCTTATTCTCTTCGATAAATTTCTTAAAGGTATCAACAATGGATTGTGCCTTCTCTTTAGCCTTCTCATCAAACCCTGCAAATATCACCGTGTCTTTGCTGACGGTATCAATGATTTGTTCATTTTTCTGTTTGATGGTGATGAGGGTATTTCTAAAGGATGAATTATCGAAGGGGGTGCAGGCTTGTTTGACAAGCTCTTCAGAGGCTTTTTTAACCTGTTCCTCTGTTGGGTTTTCCGTTTTGAAAAGGGACTTTGCTTTTTCGATCTTCTTATCAGGGTCTACCGCATCAAGGAGATTATTGATGATCTCCTTCAAGGGCTTCCCGCCTGATGAGACTTCAATCTCCTTCTTATCTTTTTCATCTGATTCCCTATCCAGTCTTGCCAGCCTACCTGCCAAAGAGTTCAAAATATCTTCATCTCTATTACCCAGGGCAACTAACTGAAGGAGTTTATCAAAGGGGATGCTCCTTTTCTTCTCCAGGGGACGTGAATCGGTCTTATCATTTTCACATACCCCGACCGCATCTATGATAATAAAGTGGGTCTTGTTTGAAGCATCTGGGGTGACGGCTTTGAAATCGGTTGATGAGATAACCCGTGTGCCCCTGCCTTTCATCTGCTCAAAATAGACCTGTGATCTTACATCACGCATGAAAATAAGGCACTCCAATGGGCGAATATCCGTTCCAGTGGAAATCATATCAACGGTCACTGCAATCCGTGGGTTGTAGGAGTTACGGAAGCTGGCAATTAAGTCCTCGGGTTTGTCTCCTGTGGTTTTATAGGTAATCTTTTTACAGAATTCGTTTCCCTTCCCAAATTCTTCTCTGACAATATGGACTATATCTTCGGCATGGGAATCGTCCTTTGCAAAAATCAGGGTCTTGGGGACTTCTGTTCTTCCAGGGAATAAATCTATGGGGAGTTTCTCCTTGAATGTTTTGATGATTGTTCTTATCTGGTCTGGGGAAACTACATCTCGATCTAATTGGGCGGGGGCATAGTCCAAATCCTCATCAAGCCGTTCCCATCTCGTTTTTCTTGTAAGTTTATCCCGCTTATCAATGAAAAACCCTGCATCAACCTTGCTTCCCTTCTCTGTTATTTGTGTCCGGATGCGGTAGACGTCATAACCGACATTGACACCGTCTGCGACTGCCCTCTCGTGGCTGTATTCCATCACCAGATTCTGGTCAAAAAAACCCAAAGTCTGCTTGGAAGGGGTGGCAGTCAAACCGATGATAAAGGCATCGAAGTATTCAAGAACCTGACGCCAGAGATGGTATATCGAACGATGACATTCATCGGTGACGATAAAATCAAAGGTCTAAATAGGGATTTTGGGATTGTAAGCCACTTCCCTGGGTGGCTGTCCGTAAGGGTATACCTCAAAGGTGGATTGCTCCTCAAGTTCAGGGTCGAATTCAGTTTCGCCTTTGAGCATTGAATAAAGTCTCTGGATGGTGGTGATGCAAACACGGCTGACAGGATCAAGAGTGTTTGATGTGAGATGCTGGATGTTATAAAGCTCTGTGAATTTTCTTCCATCGTCAGGCGTTACATACTGCTGAAATTCGTTTCTTGTCTGGCGTCCCAAATTGCTTCTATCCACCAGAAAGAGAATCCTTCTGGCTTTGGCGAATTTTATCAATCGGTAGGCGAAGCTGACAGCAGTAAAGGTCTTTCCTCCCCCAGAGGCCATCTGGATAAGTGCTTTTGGGCGGGAGTCGGCAAAGGATTTTTCCAGGTTTTCGATGGCTTCGATTTGGCAGTCCCTTAATCCTTTTTTTATCAAGGGCGGTATCTTCTTGAGCCTCTCCCTCAAAGTATCTTCTTCTGAAAGCCAATCAAGAAGAGTCTTTGGCTGGTGAAATGCAAAGACCCTTCGGCTTCGAGGGTCGGGATCTCTTAAATCCCTGAAAAAGGTCTCTGTGCCTGTGGTCTCATAAGCAAAGGGAGGGATCGTGGTGACTTTGGGTAGGCTTTCTTCAATTTTTGTTATGTATTTTATGGTCTGCTCAGCTACCCCGCTTAATGTAGTTCCCTGGGGTTTTGCCTCGACAACTGCAACAGGCTTCCTGTCAGCAAAAAGTAGATAGTCGGCAGAGCCAGATTTAAGAGGGAACTCACGGACGGCAACGCCCAACGAAGCACCAAGATTGAGTTCACGGTAATCCTGAACCTTCCAGTCTGCCTGTTCAAGGAGTAGGTCTATCTGCTGCCTGGCCTTTTCTTCTGGTTTCATACCCACCCAATAGTTTAAAGGTTAAGAACGGATGGTTTCGACTTCGATTGGATTGTAGTAAGAATCAAACAGACTGTCAACGAGAATTACTCTTTCAGCGCGAAAAGCGTTTGGATGGCAGAATCTTAAGGAGTTAGAAAAGAAAAGGCCCTGAAATGAAAGGGCCTATTCTCAGCAAATTGGTGGAGGCGGCGGGAATCGAACCCGCGTCCGAGAACCTTCCGACAGAGCTTCTACATACATAGCCTATGTTTTTAATTCACCCTCCCAATCTCCCACAGGCAGGATCTCGGAAGGATTAGCTTATGGAGGTTCGCCCCTCTCCTATAAGCGTCAGAGAGGAACTATCCTGTATGTCTGACATCCACATTCCGTTCTACAGGAGAAGACGGAAGGGACGCTGGCTGCGATTAGGCAGCCAGGGCATAATCGTATTTGGTTGCGATTATGTTTAATCCCATTTGTTTAACGAGCCAATGGGACCTCGGTATGCCACCCTGACGTCAACGATCCCCGTCGAACCCTTTTCGCCCCCTTTCCATCTCTCTTTCGATCGTCTTTCGTTTGAGAGACTCTCTTTTATCGTATAACTTCTTCCCTTTGGCCAGACCCAGCTCCACCTTTGCCTTCCCATTCGAAAAGTAGAGGCGGAGCGGGATGAGTGTAAATCCCTTCTCCTGGACCTTTCCGATGAGACGCTTAATCTCCCTTTTGTGAAGTAAGAGTTTTCGCGTCCTCAAAGGATTGGGGTTAGCCCGGTTTCCATGGGAATATGGACTGATGTGGGCATCCACCAGAAAGACCTCTCCGTTTTTGATCGTCCCGTAACTGTCTCCGAGGTTGGCCCTGCCTTCTCGAAGCGATTTCACCTCTGTCCCAAGAAGGCAGATTCCTGCTTCGAGGGTATCTTCGATCGAGTAATGAAATCTTGCCTTCTTGTTCTGGCAGATCAGCTTTTCACCCACATTCTAATTTTACCTAAAATGGAGACTTAAATCAAACACTGCCACCCTCCCCCTGACTCTCTCCCGTTAAGAGGGGGAAATAGGTCTGATTCCAAAATTGAATTAAACACGGACAGGCAGTTCGATGAGGAAGGTGGTGCCTCTGGGTTTGTTATCTCGGACCCGGATGTAACCGTTGTGGTCGGCAATGATGGCATTGACGATGGTCAGACCCAGTCCTGTTCCGCTCTTTTTGGTGGAATAGTAGGGTTCGAAGAGTCTTCCCTTGTCTTCTTCGGAAATTCCACATCCATTGTCGCTCACCTCGAGGCGAACCATCTGAAGTTTGGGGTCATAACTGGTCTGGATGTGGATCTCTCCATCACGGTCAATGGCAGCAAGGCTGTTCTTAAGGAGGTTGATCATGACTCGTTTTATCTGATCCCTGTCAAGATTAAAGACGGGGAGTTCGTTTGGAACAAAATCAAAGTTGACATCCTTATGCGCCTCCCTGAAGAGGACTAGTGTTTCCTGAATGATCTCGTTGAGATGATTGGGGGTCGGATTCGAGGTTGGCATTCTTGCAAAGTTCGAAAATTCATTGACCATCCCCTTTAGTTCCTCGACCTGCTTCACAATCGTTCGAGTGCACTCATCAAAAACCCCTTCATCATGGTCCAACTTTTCCAAGTACCGCTTCCTCAATCGCTGGGCGGAGAGCTGGATCGGAGTTAAAGGATTTTTGATCTCATGGGCAATCCTTCGGGCCACTTCCCGCCAGGCCGCCACCCTTTGAACTTTTATCAGTTGAGTGAGGTCATCGAAAACCGCAACAAAGCCGAGCGGTTTTCCCTCTTCATCTTTCAGGGTCGTCAAATGGATCAGCAGAGAGAGCGATTTGCCGTTTACATTGACTGTCAACTGTTTTTCAATCGAATCTCTTTGGAGAGATTTGAGTTCGGTTAATAATGCCTCGATCTTCTCCACATACTCTTTTTCAAGAACCTCTGAAAACTTCTTCTCAAGAACGGCCTCACCCTTCACATTTAAGATCTGTTCCGCCGAGGTGTTGATCGTGGTGATCATTCCCCGATCATCAATGGAGATGACCCCAGCGGCCACATTCTTCAGGACGATCTCCATATATTTCTTCCGCTGTTCCAGTTCGGAGCGGCTCACTTGGAGATCTTCGGTCATCTGATTGAAGGACTGGACGAGTCTTCCAATCTCATCGCCCGACTTCATCTCAATCCTAAAATTGAGATCTCCCTCTGCAATTCGGTGGGTGGCCTCTGCCAACTCTTTGATTGGGACCGTAATGTCCCGGGCTAAGCGAATGCCAAACCAGATCGCTGAAAAGACGATGAGAAGGGTGACCATGAAGAGGGCCATCATGTAACTGAACTTGATCGATCTTTTCCAGACCTTCTGCTCCTTGTACTCGAGGAAAGCCTTGGAAATCCCTCGCATCTTCTCGGTAATGCTCTTTGGGATGAAGTGAGAGGCAGCCACCACACCCAAAACCTCTCCCTTGTTGGAAGGATGGAAGACAGGCGCAACGCCTGTGATTAACTCCCCTTCTCCTACCGGCAGGGTCCTGGTAACCTCTTTACCTGAAAACCCCACTTCCAATAAGTCTTTCGGAGGTGAGATCGAGATAGCTTTGAGGCTTGGGTCTTCAACCCTAATAAATCCACCTCCTCCTTTAAAAAAGAGTCCAAGGGTGCTCAGGTGATACTCCTTTCGCTTCAACTCAAGGGCCTCTTTCAGAGGGATCAATCCTGCCTCTCCTTTTAGGATGCCCTGTTTTGTAAGATAGTTCCCAATCTGTTTGGCCGAGGAGACGGTGTTGTTGGCAAAGTCACGGTAGTAGGTCTGTGCCACTTCCAAAGAACCCTGAAGCGACTGCTCCACTTGGGCTTTAAACCAGTGTTCGACGCTGTTGGTGATAAATCCGATTGCGACAAAGAAGAGAAGAAAGGTGGGCACGAGAGAGAGGCTGATAAAGGCTAACACCAGTTTGGTCCTTAACTTCGCACCAAGGATCTCCCGTCTCCGCTCAAAGACCAGTTTGACAAGGTTCCGAATGATAAGAAAGAGTAGCAGAAGAATCAGGATGACATTGATGTTGATAAGGCCTAAAATGATATAGAGGGTGATATTGGTGGAGATCGGGAGCCGTTCCCCTATCTGAGGAATCCTTAGCATGAACGTAATGAAAACGACGATCAGGACTAAGACGACCCCGATAATGATCAGCTCATTCCGACGTCTTCTCTCATCCGGGGTAAGATCTCTCTTCATAATGGCTTTGATGCGAATTAAGGTTACGGTGACGAAGCCCGCCCTGTACCCTATTAGGTTCAGGGCCCGTATCGTCCACAACCGGTTACGTTGATCGTCTTTTAATGATTTTACATAACCGTGACCGATAATCGAAACGGGCCTCGTTACCCATGCCGAAAGACGAAGCCCTCATTTATCTAAAAAAGGAATTTGAAGGGGACCGTAAGCCGAGTTCTGTATCCCAACACCTTCCTCGGAAGGCATCGGGATGATGGCCATTTATCTGGAATCCTGATTGCTCAGGACCTCAAGCGACCTTACCCGTCCCGCCTTCACTCCACTGATGGAGCAAATTTGAATGGGCCGTTCTTACCCCCGAATGAATCGGGAGAGCGGGACCTATTTGGTCTTACTCCGGGTGGGGTTTACCCAGCTGCTCCGATCGCTCGAAGCACTGGTGAGCTCTTACCTCGCCTTTTCACCCTTACCCCGAATTGATCGCGGGGCGGTATGGTTTCTGTGGCACTTTCCTTATCCTGTCTCTTGGGAGACAGGATTGTCCGCGTTACGGACCACCCTGCCCTGCGGAGCTCGGACTTTCCTCCCCCCGATCGCCTCTTAATGGATGACGATGAGGAGCGGCCATCTCTTCCCCTTCAAATCCCTCCTTTCTCTCTAATCATCCTCCTCTTGATCGCCTGATTGGCTAAAAGATCGGCCTCTCGATTCTCTTCTCTTGAAATGGACTGAATCTTAAAGGAAGCAAAGTCCTTTATCATTTCCATAGCCCTTCTGTGGAGGACCTTCAGATGCTGTTCCTTTACCCGATAGACCCCCTTGACCTGCCTTTCTATCAATTCCGAATCTGTGTAGATCTGAATCGATTGTCCACCCAACCTCTTTGCCTCTTTCAAACCCAGAAGAAGGGCTCCATATTCAGCCTCGTTATTGGTCTTGTTCCCCAGATACTGCCCTCTTCCTGCCAGCTGCTTTCCTTCAGGGTCGGTGATATAGACCCCGGCCCCTGCCATCCCTGGATTTCCCTTGGAGGCTCCATCGATAAAGATGAGAAGCTCAGGATTTTCTCTAACCCGATCCGCTTTCACTTCTTCTCTCCATTTCCATCCCAGTACAAGATCCGATTACAATGGGGACACCGGATGAGCGAGTTATTCTTCTGAACCTCTATGAACATCTGGGGTGGAACATTGACGAAACAGCCTTGACAGGTCTGATTCCTGACGCTCACCATTCCAATCCCTTGCCGTTTCTCGCTCAGCGTCAGGTAGAGTTTGAAAAGATTGGCTTCGACCTGCTTTGACAGGATCTCTTTCCGCAGGGTCTTCTCTTTCCAGACCGTATCGTCCTGCTCCATCTTCTCTTTGATCTTTCTCTTCTCTTCCTCGACTTTCTCAAGGGTGGTGGCGATCTCCTTCTCCCGTTTGGCAAGCTGTTTCTTAAGCTCGTCGATCTCTTCCATCATGAGGAGGATCTCCTCCTCAATCCGGCCTGCTGCTTCTTTAAAAGTTTCGATCTCGCTGAGAAGGGCCTGGTATTCCTTATTGGTCTTCACCTCAGTCATCCTTCCCTCTGAGCGTTTGATCTTATCCTGTTCGGCCATGAGATTTCTCTCTTTCAGTCTTCGATCCTTCTCTAGCGATTCGAGTTTCTCCTTTTCCTTGCGAATCCTCTCTTGTTCAAGGATCTGTTTTTCATCCAACCTTTTGATCTCTTTGGGGTAGCGTTTTCGCTCTTCCTCAATATTTTTAAGGTCAAGATCAATCTTTTGAAGTTCCCAGAGAAGTTCCAGATCTTCCTTCAACGGTAGCCTCCACTCTTCCTATTTCTTTTAAAATCTGTCAAAAGATGTTTAACGTTTAAAAAGGATGATTCATATCGGAACTCAGGCCATAACAGGATGTTCGAAACCCTGTTAAAAAGAAAGAGTGCATCGGAGGGTGCACTCTTTCTCGGTCCTGCATGCCGGATTCCTCTACTTCCGGGAAGCGGATATGGATCACCCTCCCTCTTCCCAATGGGCCCACCTGGATTCGAACCAGGGACCTTCCGGTTATGAGCCGGTGGCTCTACCAACTGAGCTATGGGCCCTCTCTTCATTATAGGCAATCCTCCCAAGGTGTCAACCCCACATAATGCATTGCAAATTTCAGATTTTAGATTTCAGATTTAGAGGATTAGAGGATTAAATATTCAATTTGAAACCTGAAATCTTCAATCTAAAATTGAAACAGGGTTACGTTTCCAAAAAGCTCTTCAATTTCCTAGCCCGGCTGGGGTGTCGGAGCTTCTTCAATGCCTTGGCCTCGATCTGCCGGATTCTCTCCCGTGTGACTGCGAAGACCTGTCCCACTTCCTCAAGGGTATGGTCACACTTCTCTCCAATGCCAAACCGCTTTCTCAGGACCTTCTCCTCCCTTGCAGAAAGGGTTGCAAGGATCTTGCGGGTATGCTCCGCCAGATTGGCATAGACCACTGCATCCATTGGAGAGAGCATGGTCTTGTCCTCGATGAAATCTCCGAGGTGGCTATTCTCCTCTTCTCCAATGGGCGTCTCCAAAGAGATTGGCTCTTTAGCAACCTTGAGTACCTTCCTCACCTTATCCAGGGGCATCTCCAATTTATGGGCAATCTCCTCTGGCGTGGGTTCTCGCCCAATTTCCTGAACAAGATTTCTTGAAGCTCTGATGAGTTTATTGATAGTCTCAATCATATGAACTGGAATGCGGATGGTACGTGCCTGATCGGCAATGGCCCGGGTGATCGCCTGGCGAATCCACCAGGTCGCATAAGTACTGAGCTTATAGCCCCGTTGGTACTCAAACTTATCCACTGCCTTCATCAGACCGATATTTCCCTCTTGAATCAGGTCTAAGAACTGGAGCCCTCGGTTCGTATATTTTTTTGCAATGGAGACGACGAGTCTCAGGTTCGCCTTCACCAGTTCGCACTTCGCCTCCCTGGCTTTAATCTCTCCGCGGATAATAGCCTCCACGGCCGCCCTCAATCTCTGTAGGTTTAACCCGCACTCCTCCTCTACTCTCGTAATCTTTCTCTGGCTGGTCTTCGCTACCCGGGCGATCTCCTGAAGATCGGCCCTGCTCAAATCCCTGCCCCGGATGTGGATCCTTTCCTTGGCCTTTCTCCCTCTCATCTTCCTCAGAAGGAGACGGGCTTCCCTCACCGAGACTCCGATTTTCTCCTCGATCTTCTTGATTTCGTTCTCCGCCCTCTCTGCTCGGGAAAGCATCTGTTTCATCTTCTGAACGATCCGGTTAATCTGAATATCCTTCAGATTCATCTGTTTAAAAATTTCGAAGACCTCCTCTTGCCTCTTCTTCAGCTGAACCTGCAGTCTCTTCTTCGACCCCCCTCTCTTTTTCAGAAGACGACGAATCCCTTCTTCGTTTCGCCGGACCTTTTCCATCAGATCGAGGACCCTTTTTTTCTGAATCTGTTCCTCCTCGACGCTGGTCTCCTCTTCGTCAATCTCATTGGTCACATCATGGATCTCGATCTTTCCCGTTTTGAGGGCCTTGCTCAGGTTAAGGATCTCTTTGACGGCCATGGGGCAGGTCAATACAACACCCAGCACCTCACTTTTGCCGCTCTCGATCTTCTTGGCGATCTCAACCTCTCCCTCACGGGTGAGAAGTGAGACCGATCCCATCTCACGGAGATACATCCGGATCGGATCGCTTGCCCTTCCAAGACCCTCCAGGCCGATTTCATCCTCCTCTTTCTCTAAGGCCTTCTCGGTTTCGACGGTCAGGTCCTGGAGGTCCTCGATCACATCGAGATCCATTTCGTCCAACATCATAAGGACATCATCGATCTGGTCTGAAGAGACGATTTCGGTGGGAGGGATCTCGTTTGTCTCATCGAAGCTGACAAACCCTTTCTCTTCCCCAAAGGAGATCATCTGCTCCATCTCTTTGGCCTTCGTTCCCTTTCTCATCCGTCTTCCTTTAACCCTTTCGAAGGCTCTCTTTCAAGAGCCCCTTCTCCTTCTTTGCCAGTTCCTGATGCTGAATCAGAAGGGCTTCGAGTTCCTTCCCACCTTTCTGCCTTTCAACCTCCTGAATTCTCCGGAGCAGGTCTGTCTCATCCCTCTTCCATCTCCTTCTTCGGATCTTTTCGATGCAGTCTTTTAAGACCCGCTTCTGCTTTCCTCCTTCGATGCCGGTTTCCTGAAAGGCATATGCGGAGAGGAACCCTCTCAACCCCTCCTCCAATCCTCTCAGAGCCTCGCTGAGGTCCAGTCTTCCCTTTATCTGAAAGAGAGAGCTCAGCTCCTTGCCCAATCTTTTCAAGAGAGGACTCTCGAACTCCTCCAGAATCTTCTCTTCAGAAACGATTGGAATCAGTTCGGGATGATGGAGCATGAGGCGAATGACCATCTCCTCCGATTTTTGGAGATTGGCTTCAGTCAGTCTCTTTTTCTCTCCTTCTGCCGACGGAGGCCGTTCTTTTGGAGAGGGTCGGATCATCTCATATAAAAGGGCTTCACGAATATCCAGCCTTTCGGCTAAGGTCCTCACATAGAGATCTTTCCGAATCTTGTCCGGAATTTTTCGAATCATGGCCATGGCTTCCCTGGCCATTTTCACTTTCCCATCGATCGATTTTATGTCATGGGTCTTGATCAACCATTCAAAAAAGAAGTCCATGAGCGGAATGGCTCCGGCCAATCGCCTCTCAAAGACCTCTCGACTTCCCTTCCTGAGAAATGTATCCGGGTCTTCTCCCTTTGGCAGAAAGACGGCCTTGGCCGTCACCTCCTCTTCTAAGAATAGGGGCAAGGTGCGAAGGGTCGCTTGAATCCCTGCTGGATCAGGATCGAAGAGCATGATCAGATTCTTCGTATATCGCTTCGTAGTCTGAAGATGCTGCTCGGTCAGGGCGGTCCCCAGTGTGGCAACACTATTCTTCCATCCATACTGGTGGAGAGTTAGGAGATCGAAATAACCCTCGACGATGAGGAGGCTGTCCTTCTCCGAGGCATAACGTTTGGCGATGGGGAGGCCATAGAGAACCTCTCCTTTGTGATAGATGCTCGATTCCGATGAGTTGATATATTTGGGCTGTCCCTCTCCGATCAATCTTCCACCAAACCCGACGACCCGCTGATGGAGATCGAGGATCGGAAAGATGATTCTCTTTCGAAAAGCATCATAAAAGTTTGTTGCCTCAAGTCTCGGACCTTCTCTCAGCGTCGAATCTCCCACCTTCCTCTTCGGAAGGATTAAGCCCAATTCCCATGCCAGTTCCAGGGAGACCTTCTTCTCCCTGAGATGTTCGACCAGTCCATCCCAACGCTCGGTCGCATAACCCAGACGGTGTTCTCTGATGATCTCTTCGCTCACACCTCTCTGTGTAAGATATCTTCGGCCGACCTCCCCTTCTCTCTTCTGGGTTAACAGTTCATGAAAATAGTCTGAGGCCAGTTGGTTGATTCGGAAGAGGGTTTCCCTCTTGGTCATCTCCTTCTTCTGAAGGGGAGAGGGTTCTCGCCGAATCAGTTTAATCCCATATCGCTTTGCTAACTCTTCCACTGCTTCGGGAAAGGTAAAATGGCCTGCCTTCATCAAAAAGGTGAAGACATCTCCGCCCTCGCCGCATCCGAAACAGTGAAAGATCTGCTTCTCCTCGTTCACCATGAATGAGGGCGTTTTTTCCGAATGAAACGGACATAATCCCTTATGATTCCTTCCGGCCTTCTTCAAGCGGACATAGTCGGAGACCACATCCAGGATATTGGCCCGATTCCGGATCTCTGAGATCTTTTCCTCTGGGAAAAATCCGTTTGCCAAAGAGTGTTACTCCTGATAATGAATAAGATCTCGATTAAACGGGTACGGGCAGGCTGTTTGGAAAGGCTTCGAAGCGATCCTTTTTCCGTCTCAATACGCTCGATTCCTTTTCCTGCCGGAATTCAATGAAGATGATATCTCCCGTAACCTATAAGATTTCGAATCAATCACCATTCGAAGCCTTGAAAAGCAGCCCACCCGTTCCCGTTCTTATAACCGGATTTTATCTCAATTCCACCACCGTCACACCGCCACCGCCCCTCTGGGCCTCACCCGGAGCAAAATGCTTCACCCCTCGGTGTGTGTTCAAATAGGTGCTGATCGCACTGCGCAATCTTCCAGAGCCGATGCCATGGATGATCTGGATCTTTTCCAGACCATGCAAGAGGGCCTGGTCGATGAATTTATCGACCATAGGAAGCGCCTCTTCGATGGTTAGACCGATCACATTCAATTCCATCGGAACGGACTCCGCTTCTTTGGAAGGAGGGGAGGGGCTGGCCCTGTTCAATATCTCATCTCCTTCTTGGTCGATTGGATGGATAATGTCGTTGAGGGGTACGATCACTCTTGCCCTCTCCATCATCACCTCGGCACGGTTGAGTGATCTTTCCAATTTCAAAAGAGTGCCTTCCTTTTTGAGGCTCTCTATTCTAACACGATCACCAATCTTTAAGCTACCTGGTGTGCCACGAGAGCCTCTCCTCCGGATTGAAGGGAAGGCGACTTCCCTGATCTCCTGAATCTCTTTTCGTCGGACTTGCGAGGCGGGTTTCTCCTTTTGTTGCTTCAGCCAAGCCTTCAATTCATCCTCTACCTTCTGGACGGCTTTTCTGGCTTTCTCTTCAGCACGGATGAAAATCTCCTCTCGATCTCTCCTGATTCGATCCAGAATTCCTCTCAGTCGTTGATACTCTTGGTCCACTTCCTCCCTTTTGTGGGCCCACGCTTCTTTCTCCTTCTCAGCATCCCTCTTCAACCTCTCTAATTTTTCCAAAGCCAGGGCCATCTCCTGTCCGCTTCCGTTGCGATGCTGTCGGGCCTTTATCAGGACGCCTTTGGAAACCCCCAACTTCTCCGCCACAAAGAAGGCATTGCTCATCCCCGAAGACCCATAGGAGAGAAGATAGAGCGGCTCCAAAGTCTTTTCATCAAACCGCACCGATACATTCTCAACATCTGGATGGAGATAGCCATAGGCCTTGAGGCTATCGAAGTGAGTGGTGACTACGATCGAGGCACCCTTCTCTCTGAAAAGGTCGAGAAAACCCATGGCAAGAGCAGACCCTTCAGAGGCATTGGTTCCCACACCGAGCTCATCGAGAAGGACTAGCGAACCATGCCCTGCCTTTTTTAAAATCTCATCCACGTGGAGGAGGTGAGCAGAAAAGGTGCTCAGATTTTCCTCAATGCTCTGTTCATCGCCGATGACGGCAAAGACATTATCGAAGATGGCAGCCTCGCTTCCTTCTGCAACCGGAATGGGAAGGCCGGATTGGACCATTAGTGTTAGAAGTCCCAGAGTCTTGAGAGCCACTGTCTTGCCGCCTGCATTGGCTCCGCTGATGATCAAGGTCCGGATCGATTCACCCATCCTCAACTCAATCGGGACGACCCGAACCCCCTTCTGGAGGCTGAGGAGAGGACTTCTCGCCTCTTTGAGGAGAATCCTTCCCTCCCTATTTAATGCAGGTCGCGTCCCCTTTAAGAGAAGGGTGAGCCTGGCCATCGCATAAAGGAGGTCGAGCTCTCCTAAGAGATCAAGGTCACCCCAAAGGCATGAGAGCTCTACTCGGATCTTCTTGGTTAGATTTTCGAGAATCCGGTACTCTTCCTCTCTCTCTTCTGCCATCAAAATATTAATCTCGTTGTTAAAGGGAATGACCTGAAGGGGCTCAAAGAAGAGGCTCCGGTGGCTATGAGACTGATCATGGATGATCCCTTCGAGCCGATGTTTGAAATCCGACTTGAGAAGAAGGACGTATCGCCCATTTCTCAAAGTGATGAAATCTTCTTGAAATATTGGTCTCAGATCTTCCCTCTGAAGAAGACGCTCAAGCAGACCTTTTGCCTTTTCTCTAACTGCTCTTAACCGGTGGCGAATATCTGAAAGAGCAGGACTGGCCCGGTCGAGGATCTCGCCCTTTGGATGGACGGCCTGAAGGATCTCCTTTTCCAGAGTTTTAAGAGAGGAAAGCCTCGAAATCTTTTCTCGTAGGATAGGGGCTTTGACCTCCAATTTTTGGAAGAACCGTCGGATGGTTTTGACCAACACCATCTGCCTATGTATATCGAGGATCTCCAGAACCTGGAGGACCGCTCCTTCCACCTCCAATCTTTTTAGGAGTTCTTCGATGTCCTTCAGTCCTCCGAGGGGAATATCCCCTTGAGTTTCCAGAATTTCTTTTAATTCCAAAACTTCAGTCAATCTCGATTCGATGAGAGGGAGATCGGTGGTTGGCGTGAGGTTGAGGCACCTTCTCTTGCCCAAGGGGGATATGGCCAAATCTTTTAGAAAATCTAAGAGGGAGCAAAACTCTAATGCTCTTAGGGAACGCTTATCCATATAGCAAGAAAAAAGGAAATAGCTCGATTGATGAGGGGAAACTTAGGGGGAAAGCCTTTCCTTGACCAGCTGATTGATCACCTTGCCATCGGCTTTCCCTCCTAAGCGGGGCATGACTGCCTTCATCACTTTTCCTAAATCTTTTAAGGACGAGGCCTGGGTTTCCTGAATCGTTTCATCGATAATTCTGATCATCTCTGCCTGAGAGAGGGGTTGGGGTAAGAAGGATTTCAGAATCTCGACCTCCATCTTCTCCTTCTCGACCAGATCGTTTCGTCCTCCGGCTTGAAACTGCTCAATCGACTCTTCGCCTTTTCTCACCATCCCCTGGATGACCTTGAAAATATCCTCGTCTTCCAGCTTTCTTCTCAGCTCAAATTCTCTATTCTTGATAGAGGATCGGATCAACCGGATGGTGGAGAGCCGAATCTTATCATTGGTCTTCATCGCTTGCTTCATCTCTTCAACTAATTTTTCTTCCAGGTTCATTATTAGCCTCTATCTATAAATTTCCTCATCCTCTTCATTGCTCTCTTCTTGGCGGCCAGGGCCTTCTTCTTTCGTTTAATGCTCGGTTTTTCGTAATGTTCGCGCTTCCGGACTTCGGATAATATTCCGGTCTTTTCAACCTGTTTCTTAAATCGCCTGAGTGCGTTTTCAAAGGACTCGTTCTCTTTTATCCGAACGTTTGGCATCCATCTTCCCCCTCCTTTCATCACCTATTTTTAATCACCAAATTATATGTTTTTTTATAACAATGTCAAATTTTTTGTCATTTTCGTAGATACCTCCGGACAAGCCCGTGGAGCTCGGGCCTTTGGGCTTTTAGAGAGCTCTGCACTTTGCCCCGTGTGAGCTATCTCGTTGGAAAGCCATAGACTTTCTAACGGAGTTTAGCCTCGGACAAAGGGGTTGTGCCGTTTTTCGTATTGGATCGTTGAGGTGGGTGTGGATCCGTAGTTATGACCAGGAAGAACGACTGTATCTCCTGGAAGTGTGTAGAGTTTTTTTAGAATGGATGCCTTCATTACATCCCATGAGCTTCCAGGAAAGTCCGTCCTGCCTACAGATCCCACAAAGAGGGTGTCTCCAGTAAAAACCATACCATCCATATAGAGAGACATTCCGCCAGAAGAGTGGCCTGGTGTATGGAGGACCTTCAATTCCACCTTACCCACCCTGATCACGTCCCCTTCTTTAACCAAAATGTCAGCAGGAGGAGAAGGGGTCGCATTGAACATCATGAGTAGATCATGAGGAGTGCGCGTGAGGTAGGCAGCTTCCTCCTCATGGATGACGATCTTAGCTCCGGTCTTTCTCTTCATCTCGGCATTGCCCATGATGTGGTCCACATGGCAATGGGTATTGACGATATATTTGATCTTATCCAATCCCTTTGCTCTTGCCTCTTTCAGAAGATAATCCGTATCATCCGAAGGATCGATGAAGAGACCTTCCTTTGTCTCTTCATCCCCAATAAGGTAACAGAAGACTGAAAAGTTTCCCACTTCGTACTGTTGGACAATCATCCTTTTTCCTCCCGGCACTATTTCGGTTAACTATAATGGATGAACTCCCTAACTTCAACCTCTCTTTCCAGAAAAAACGGATTCAGCCAAAAGGAATCATTTCAATCTTGCAAAGCAGAAACTATCATTTTAATCTTAAAGAAGATCTGTCCACTCTTGCAAAAAGATCTTATGAAGCTCGAAGAAGACCTCTTTGTCTATCTATGGCAGAACCCTTACGAGAATAATTGTAACACCTATTTGATTCGTGGGGAAAAGACGCTTCTCATCGATCCAGGTCATCTTCGTCATATCGGAGAGCTCTTCACTCAGATGGAGAGGGATGGTCTATCTCCGGAGGAGGTTGATCTCGTCCTGATGACTCATTCCCACCCCGATCACATGGAAGGTGTTGAAGCCTTCTATAACAAACGAACCCGAATGGTGATGTCACGTGAGGAAGAGCATTATCTCCAGCAGAGCGGAAAGTACCTCTTCGAGATGATGAGACAGCCCGTCCCAAAATATCGGATCGACTTCTTTCTCAGGGAAGGGAAATTCCTTTTCGGTGGCAAGACTTTTCAGGTGTATCAGACTCCAGGACACTCTCCGGGGTCTATCTCAATCTATTGGCCGGAACGAAAAACTCTCTTAACCGGAGATGTCATTTTCTATGGAGGAATTGGAAGAACCGACTTTCCTGAAGGCAATTCAAAGCTCCTTATGAAGAGCATTGAGACTCTCTCCAATCTGGATGTGGAAGTTCTTCTACCTGGGCATGGGGAAATGGTGGTGGGGAAGGCGATGGTCTTACAGAACTACACATACATCCGGCACAATTTTTTCCCTTATCTATAAAGCTCTGATCTGTTTTTTGATATCCTCAAGGCTTGCTTGAAACTTCTGGGTTAGCCTCAATAAGTTTTCCCTCCAGAGATCAATGGCCTCCACATTGGGCTCGACAGCACCTCCATCAATCCCTTCTCTCCTCAAGATGTCTAATTGTTCAGCTTCGATCTCCTTCCTGATCCGAACCTCATCTTCTTGGTATTGAGTACGGAGTTGGTAAAGTGTTTCTCGGATTGCCTCCATATCTTTACATTTCAGAAATTCAATTCCTTTGAGAAGCTTTTCTCCACCTTCATCCAGAGAAAGTCCATCGATCCAAAGGGAGAGAAGACCTTCTTTCACCTGTTCCCTTATCCTTTCATCCATCCGTTCCATCTCCCTCTGGATCTCATTCAGATGAAGCTGGTCTTCTCTGTAGCGATGAAAAAGGCTCAGGGTTTTCTGTTCGATCTCTTTCTTTCTGATCTCCTCCTTATCTTTTTCTGAGAGTTTAAGTTTCTTAGTGCGCTCAAGAGCCAACTCCAGGGTTGACTTGATTTCAGCCATAAGCGATCCTATCGAGACAAAAAATTTTTTTAGTTCGAGACTGGGCCAAATAACCCCCGGATATCCTTGCCCGAAAGGGCAGGGCTTTTCTGCATCCTTGGATTTGAAATTGCCTTCATCCCCAGTCTGAAGACCGGGGCTTTCGGGATTATACGGAGTAAATGAAAAGGGTTAATAAAAAGAGACCCCGAAGAAGATCCGAGGCCTCTTTTTATTTCAGTTCATTTCTTCATTAGGATTAGGAAATCGGGGTCACATTGGTTGCTTGAGGACCTTTGGGTCCCTCTGAAATATCGAACTCCACCTCATCTCCTTCGTAGAGGGTCTTGAAACCATCCTTTTTAATGGCGGAGAAATGCACGAAGACATCTCCTCCATCATCTCTGGAGATAAACCCATAACCTTTCTTCTCATTGAACCATTTCACACGACCTTTGGCCACTACAATTCACCTCCTCTCCTTTCTATACTTCGTAAGTTGTAATAGCCTCTGGTCCTTAAATAAAAAAAGGCCACAGAAGTTTGGAATGAAAACTTTGTGACCTCTCTTTCGATCCAACCACATACTCCTTACAACTTACCGTGAGCAGATTATGTCGAATCTATTTCCAAATGTCAAGGATTTTATTTTTTTAAGAAAAATCTGGGTTTGAAATCTCTTTTTGTGGAATATAGAATAGTGTTAGAGGAGAAGATGTTTTTAAAGTCCTTCTATTACAGCGTGACCCTAGCCGTTTGGTTGATCTCGTCTCCATTTTCCGTGGCGGCTGAAATCTATCAATGGACCGATGAGAGGGGAACCATCCATATAACGGATGATGTCTCAAAGATTCCTGGAAGATATTTGGATCAGGTCAGAAAAAAAGAGGTTTCAAAAGAGAGAACCGAGGAGAGAGTGAAAGAGATTGAGCCTGATCAAAGCCAGGAACGGGTGAAAAGATATTTGGAAGAAGTTGATCGAAGGATTGAAGCGAAGAAGAGGGTTGAAAAGAAACTATCCGAATTAGAAGGAGAGTTGAAGATCTCTGAGGAGAGACTGAAATGGATAGAAGAATATGAAAAAGATAATTACCTCCTATATCAACCCTTCAAAGATCCTAAAACCGGCAGGTGGGTTCCTGTGGTTTCGCCATATTTTGAAGAGAAGAAGCGGTTAATAGAAAAAATAAAGAATATTAATAAAGAAATTTTATCGTTAAAAGAGAGATTATCCGAGATAAATAGAAGCCTTAATTAATTGTAATAATTAAGAAAAATAAATTTTAATCGGCTACATTTTTTTCTTGACAATAAATATATTGTATTGTATTGTATTTTAAACTATTTGGGGTATTTATTTTGGCGCAAACAAAAGTTGCGAGAACAATCTATATTAACAGTGATCAGGTAGAAGCTCTGAAGCGGCTATCCGATAGGACCAAAGTTCCTCAGGCTGTCTATGTGAGAGAAGCCCTGGATATGCTTCTGGATAAGTATTCTGAGCAGTTGAAATTTGATTTTAAAGATTCTTTTAAAGAGAGAACCTTTCAGAAAGATACAGGCCTATAAGAGGACATTGCTGTGACCAGCCCCTTTCGACTCATCTATCTCAAATCAACCGAGGTGGAACCTCCGCATGTAGAGCCAATCGTCCCTCCTTCTCGTGAGGAGAAATCGAGTCGGTCTTTCTCTTCATCAAAACCCCCTGCTCCGGAAACGCATGCTAAAAGGGAGATTCTGAAACTGGCAAAAGCAGACCTTAAACATCCTGATCCGAAAGTGAGGATTTTGGCTGTAAGATTTTACCTTGAGCAATCCCATCTCTCCATCACGATGCCCCTGCTTCAAGAGATCTTATCCGATCCAGATCCGGGTGTACGGGGAGAGGCCCTTTCCAAATTGATCACCTTCGGGAGTCCTATCGTCTCTCCTTTCCTAAAAAGACATCTCAGAGATCCTGATCCCACGGTTCGAATGGTCGCCCTTAAGGGAATGTTTCAACTCAAAGAGAAGATGGATTTGAATCTTCTCATGCAGTTTCTCAGCGACGATTCTCCCTGGGTGAGACGAAAGCTGGCTACCTTACTCGGATGGTATCAGATGGAAGGGGTATTGCCCATTCTGATGGAGATGTCGAAAGATAAGGACCCAAAGGTGAGAAAGGCAGCTCTCTTCTCATTGGCTACCCTTTATCCCGAAGAAGGGGTGGAGCGGCTGATGGAGGCAATGAGCGATTCTGAAGCGGATATTCGCAGGTGGGCAAGAGACCAATTGAATCGAATGCTTGAAAGGTCGGTGAAACACCGATCGGCTTCCCGTTCGGGGTGAGGTTGAGCCCAAAAATGATGGCAACCCAATCACTTCCTTTGATTCAAAAGGCCCAGATTTTTGGAGATAGGGTCTATTCTCCGCAGGCCTTCGCCAGACTCCTCGGGATTACAAAACAAGAACTCCTCGAGAAGGAATCCCAGGGGATTATCCCCCCGGCTAAGAGAAATGAACGAAAAGAACGGTATTACAAACCCGAGGATGTGGTCAAATATCGCAACTATCTCAGTATTCCGTCGCCCATCACATCGGTCCGAAAACAGCTCTTTCTCAACTTTAAGGGAGGGACAGGAAAGAGCAGCCTCTCAGCTTCTTACGGATTTCGTCTTGCACAGATGGGCTTCCGGATTCTGTTGATCGACCTCGACCCCCAGGGCCACCTTACCCAATGTCTGGGCCTCAACAGTGAACAGTATCCCAAGACCCTCTACCACGCTCTGATCGAAAAGGAGGAGATCGAAAAGATCATCGTCAAAACAGACCTCCCCACGCTCGATATCATCCCATCGAACCTCAACCTTTCGCCGATAGAGCTTTCGCTTTTTTCAATGAACTCGAGGGAATTTCGCTTGAAACGGTTGCTCAGTTCTATAGAAAAGAATTACGATGTGATCGTGATGGACGCATCCCCAAGCATAGGTCTCTTAAATCTCAATGCGATCCTCGCTTCCAATGACCTGCTCATTCCGGTTTTGGCCGATTTCCTCTCGTACCATGGCCTCAAGATTCTCTTCGAAACCCTCTCCACGATCGAAGAGGATTTTTCTTTCGTCTTTGAAAACATCTTCATCTTCTTAAATCGGTACAATGAGTCCCATCGGATCTGCAGACGCTCGAAGAAAGCCCTCGAAACCCATTACAAGAAGTACCTCCTCAACACGGTGATCCGGCAAGACACGAAGATCGCTGAAGCCACAAGCCAGGGAACCCCGATCTTTCTCTTTGCTCAATCCTCAAAGGGAGCGGAGGATATACAAGACCTGATTGCAGAAATATTTCAAATAAAAGAAGACGAATATGTCGGATGAGTTCACCCACAATCGTGAGGGAACGGGTCAAATAGATAGAAGAATGAGATGTGAGCAAGCCCTCTTCTTAAAGAGGGAGGAGGCAGGGAGATGAAGATAAAACCACAGGTTCTTACGACCGACGGGTTTGATCGGAGTGTGGCAGAAAAGATGCCAAAGATGAGGAAATGGGAAGAACCTCTGCCTGAGACACAGGAGATGGAACTCGCCCCCATTGCCGAGGATCAACCGGAAGTCATACCAGAGACTATCCCCCAAGAAAAAGCTCATGAAAAGAGAACGATCTTTGAACCCCCCAAACAAACCCTGGACTCCGGCCAGGATCTCGATGTCCTCCGGTTGATTGAGGATCTTCACACCCAGCTTTTAGTCTCGAGCCGTGCAAAAAAGGCGCTGGAAATGGATCTGTCCTCCTATCAGAAGACCATCCATCAGTTGGCACAGGATAATAAAGAGTTACGGAATCAACTCGAGGTTGAAAAGAAGGAGCTTCAGAGATTTAGAGAGGCCCATGCGGAATCAATCTATTTGAAAGAGGAGAACGAGGAAGCCCTCCAGAAGATACAGGAGTTTCAACAGGAATTAAAAGATATGAAAGACCAGTTGACAAAGACAAGCCGGGAGCGAGAGGAAGCGTTAGCTCGGATTCGTGAGTTGGAATCTCAGATGGATCAGAATGAGCTGATTAAAATTAAAGGAAAGATGAAGGAACGCGAGGCCTTTTTGTTTCATGAGGAGAACCAGGAGCTCAAATCCAGACTGGACGAAGCCCTTGCCAAAAATGCGGAGATGGAACGGAAATATGAGATGTTAAAACGTTCTTTTAATGAGGTGAAAGAATCGCTCACCCTGTTGAGAGATTCTTATAAAAAGGACTATTACAACCTTTCCGAGGCCCCCGATTAACCTACTGAATCGATTTTACCTGAAGGCTTCCTTTATTTTGAAAACCTTCGAGCAGCCTTCTGCCTTCTTCGCCTGGCCTCTTGCTGTTTCCTCTTCTTCTTAACCGAAGGCTTTTCGTAGGCTCTTCTCTTCTTCAATTCCTTAAGAATGCCATCTCTGGCGAGTTGACGTTTCAATGCCTTAATCGCCATTTCGATCTGATTGTTTTGAACTTTAACTTCCAAGCCTTATCCTTTTTTCTCTTTTAATAGGCTATCTGTTTCTATCTCTTCTGCCGCCCCTAAATTCCCCACCCCTCTTCTTCTGAGGTCTGGCTTCATTCACAACCAAAGCCCGCTCCATAAAGGTCTTCCCGTTAAGCATGGAAATCGCTTTTTCGGCCTCTGCCTTGGAAGCCATTTCCACAAAACCAAATCCCCTTGACCGCCCTGTGTAGGAATCGACCACGATTTTAACCGATTCAACAGAACCTGCTTCTGTGAAGAGATTCTTTAAATCCTCTTCCGAAGCCGCAAAGGGAAGATTCCCAACATAGAGTTTCTGGCTCATTCTTCCTCCTTAAATTTAAAAACCCCCAGGACTTTCTAAAGAGCCTCTGGGGGTCCCCAAAAACTTTTTATTAAGTTCAGGATTTGACCTTATCAAGATTAAGGTGATTTCTTTATAATTGAAACTTAATCATCTGTCAAGTTAAAAATAGCGTGTCTTCACAAATTGACAGGGGAGGGGAATTATAGTATTTTTAACCACATAAAGAGGATAGAGGATGGGGGGCTCTCTTCCATCTTTCAATAGATTAAGGATGGTTATTAGTGAAGGAGTATCTTTCTCTTGTTTCAAAGCCGGTCAGGTACCTGGGCTGGGAGATCAATTCCATCAGAAAAGATCCCTCCGAAGTCAGACTGACGTTCTGCCTTGCCTTCCCGGATGTCTATGAAGTGGGAATGTCCCACCTCGGCGTCCAGATTCTTTATCATATCCTCAATTCGAAGAAGGGAGTTGCCTGCGAAAGGGTCTTTGCTCCATGGGTGGATATGGAAAAGATCCTGAGGGAGAAGGGAATTCCTCTCTCTTCCCTTGAATCGTCCACCCCTCTGAGTCGGTTCGATATCCTTGGATTTTCCCTGCAGTATGAGCTCTGTTTCACCAATCTCCTCAATATGCTCGATCTCTCTGACATCCCTCTCCTTTCAAGAGACAGGGATGAGCGGTTTCCGCTGATCATCGCCGGAGGACCGACCGTCTTCAATCCTGAGCCTGTGGCAGAATTCTTCGATGCCATTGTCATCGGAGATGGGGAGGAGGTCGTTCTTGAGATCTGCGATTTAGCCATCCAGTGGAAAGAGGCTCAGGCGAAGAAGGATGATCTCTTAAAAACCCTCTCCAATCTCGATGGCGTCTATGTCCCAGCTTTCCATCAGGGACAAAAAATAAGGAAACGAATCATCCCTGACATCAACGGCGCCCCTTTCCCTCTCTGCCCCATCGTTCCCTATATGAAGGTGGTTCATGACCGCCTCAATCTGGAGATCGCCCGGGGCTGTAAACGGGGATGCCGGTTCTGTGAGGCAGGATTCATCTACCGGCCTTATCGGGAGAGAGAGCCAGAAACCATTATGGAAATTCTCAATACTTCGTTGAAACAGACAGGCTATGAAGAGATCTCCTTACTCTCTCTCAGCGCAGGAGACTATTCTTCCATCGGTCCCCTTCTTTCAATGCTGATGGATAGACTCGAGTCCAACCGGATAGCTGTCTCCTTTCCGTCCTTGAGAATCGAAACTATTGTGGGCCATCTTGCAGAGGAGGTAAAACGGGTCAGAAAGACTGGATTCACCATCGCTCCTGAGGCAGCAAGCGAAAGGCTCAGAAAGGTGATCAATAAGGAGCTGGATGAAGCCACCCTCTTTGAAGGAGTGAGAGAACTTTTTTCAATGGGCTGGAAGAATCTCAAACTCTACTTCATGATGGGCCTTCCCACAGAGAAGGAAGAGGATTTAAGGTCCATCATCGATCTTTCCAGGAAGATCGCTTCTTTGGGAGAACGGCAACGGGTTCATCCACAGATCAACGTGAGTGTCTCTACCTTTGTGCCCAAGCCCCATACTCCCTTTCAGTGGGAAGCACAGATCTCTCTCGATACCATGAAAGAGAGACTTCAATTTTTAAAGGAAAATTTGAGGGGAAAGAAGATTCGCTTCAAATGGCAGGACCCCCATCTCAGTCTCCTCGAAGGAGTTTTTTCGATGGGAGATCGAAATTTATCGAAGGTTCTGGTTGAAGCTTATCACCTGGGATGTCGGTTCGATGGCTGGAGCGACCAGTTTCGCTACGATCTCTGGAAGAAGGCTTTTGAGAAGACCTCTCTTGAATTAGAATTCTATCTACGAAAAAGGAGATATGAAGAACCTCTTCCCTGGTCCTTTGTCGAAACAGGAGTCGAAACCGACTTCTTATGGCAGGAATATCAGAAAGCATTGGAGGAAAAGCTCAGCCCTGCCTGTCGAGTCGGAGACTGTCATCGCTGCAATCTCTGTGATGGGAAAGAGATCGCTGTCAGAGAAGGCCGTCCAATCGAGATTGAAACCTCAAAGAAGAAGAGCACCCTCAGGAAGAAGGGCCTCCGGATGAAGTTCCGATTAACCTTTACAAAAAAAGGGGACATTCGGTTTATTAGCCATCTCGAACTGGCACATCTCTTCTACCGAGCTGCAAAAAGGGCTGGCCTTCCACTCTACTATTCTGAAGGATTTCATCCGATGCCGAGGGTCATCTTTGAGAGAGCCCTTCCAGTAGGAGTCGAAAGTCTGAAGGAGATCGTTGAGATTGAATTGGAGGGGAGGCTCTCCCCAATGGAATTGAAGGGAAAGCTTAATCAGACGCTTCCAGAGGGAATTGAAGTTACGGAGGTTAAGGACGCTCTCTTTCCCCTTCCCCCTTCATTCGATCCACACCGGTCAACATACTGGATCTCTCTGGATCATCTTCTCTCAAAAGAGGAGGCAGAATTAAGACTGAAGCAGTCTATGGAGAAACAGGAACTCTTCATCCTGCAGGAGAGAAAAGAAAAGAGAAGGAGGATAGATCTACTTCCTCTGATTGAGAAGGCCGAAGTGAAAGAAGAGAATGAGCCATCAAGTGGCATGACCGGTTTGGGGTTAGAGATTGTCCTCAGAAGCCTTGGCGGAAAGACAGCAAAACCCCTTGAAGTATTGGAAGCCCTGCTGGGAATCAAGGGAGAGGCGCTGGTTCAATGCAGGGTCATCAAAGTAGAATAAATTTCGAAATCCGAAGCACGAAATTCGAAACAATCCCAAATGACCAAACTTCAAATGTTCGAACCAATGAGTGTTTAAAAAATTGAATTTTGAGAATTCGGATTTGTTTCGGGTTTCGATATTCGAATTTCGGATTTGCGACTTAAAAGGAGCCTCTTATGGCCAACGAACTTGTGATCAATGTGACACCCCAGGAGACAAGGGTTGCCCTATTAGAAGATCGGGTCCTTGCCGAGCTCCACATCGAGCGTACAAGGGACCGGGGAATCATTGGAAATATCTATAAGGGCAAAGTCGTCAAGGTTTTACCAGGCATGCAGGCCGCCTTCGTTGACATCGGGTTGGAGAAAGCCGCCTTTCTCTATGTCACCGATGTCTACGCCGGAATGGAAGAGTATGAGGAGATGGGTTTTTTTGGATTAGAGATAAACAACTATCTCAATACTCCCTCGCAGATCCAAGATCTTCTATTTGAGGGACAGGAAGTATTGGTGCAAGTGGCCAAAGAACCCATTGGCACCAAGGGGACCAGGATCACCTCCCACATTACGCTTCCTGGCCGATACCTCGTCTTTATGCCCACCGTAGATCATATCGGAGTATCGCGAAAGATCAGGGACGAGAAGGAGCGAAGGAGATTGAGGGAGATCGCACAATCGATCAAACCTCCCACAGGTGGCATTATTATCCGCACGGCGAGCGAGGGAGCGGAATCTGAAGAGATTCGAAACGATCTGGAGTTTCTCACCCAAATCTGGGGAAACATCCAACGGAAGAGAGAGAATGCCTCTGTTCCCTCCCTCCTCCACAGTGATCTGACCTTGATCCTTCGTATGATCCGAGACCTCCTCTCTCCACAGATCAACCGGATCATCATTGATTCGAAAGAGGAATACGAAAATATTGTCTCCTTCATCAACACCTATATGCCCAAACAGAAATATGAGATCCTCCTCTACGAGGAGCAAGAGCCCATCTTCGATGCCTATGGAATCGAAATGGAGATCGACAAAATTATGGGGCGAAAGGTCTGGCTCAAATCAGGAGGCTACATCGTGATTGATATTAGCGAAGCCATGGCGGTCATTGATGTAAATACAGGCCGATACGTAGGCAAAAGAAATCTTGCTGATACGATCCTGAAGACAAACCTCGAGGCCGCTAAAGAGATCGCTTACCAGTTGCGGGTCCGGAATATCGGAGGAATCATCATCATCGATTTCATTGATATGGAAAGAGAGGGGGATAAAGAGAAGGTCTATCAGGCTCTTGAAGAGGCCATTAAAAAAGATCGTCAGAAGACGAATATCTTTAAGATCTCTGAACTGGGATTGGTGGAGATGACCCGGAAGAGGACAAGGGAGAATATCTCCAGGGTCCTTGGGGAGTCTTGCCCCTATTGTGAAGGGGCGGGCTATGTCAAATCGAAGATCACGGTCTGCTATGACATCTTCCGTGAAATTGAGCGGACTTCTTCTGAATTGGGAGGTCATAGTATTGTCGTCGAGGCACATCCGGATGTCGCGGATCTACTCTTTGAAGAGGAGCGGGCAAGGGTGGAGGAATTAGAGAAAAAGCTCAAAAAGAAAATCGTTATCAAAGCCAAGTCCGGTTTTCACCAGGAACAGTTCAATATCATCGAAGTTTAGTGGTTGATTGATTGGAGTATTGTAAATGAGTAAACTTTTTGAGACGAGCAGGATCAACGGAATGACGTTGTCGAACCGTTTTATTCGGTCGGCGACCTGGGAAGGAATGGCCACTCCAGAGGGAGCAGTCACCCCGAGACTGATCGAAACGATGAAGACGCTGGCTCAAGGCGGAGTGGGGTTGATCATCAGCTCTCATGCCTTTGTCAGACCGGATGGTCAAGCCTCTCCCTTTCAACTTGGAATCTACAAAGATGATCTCATCCCGGGACTTCAGGAAATGACGAATGCGGTCCATGAAAACAGCAGCAAGATCGTCCTACAATTAGCCCATGCCGGGAATTTTGCGATGAAAAAGCTGACCGGACAACCGCCCCTTGTGGCGTCCAATTTCGAAGGACTCGCCTCCTCACCTCGAAAGGAGATGAACGTAGAGGATATCCTTGAATTGATTCGTGCCTTTGGTGATGCGGCTCGAAGAGCCCAGGTCGCTGGTTTTGATGGGGTTCAAATCCATTCAGCCCATGGCTACCTGCTCAGCCAGTTTCTTTCTCCTGCCCTGAATAGACGGAAGGATGAATATGGAGGGACGAATCAAAATAGGGCACGGATTCATCTTCAGATATACGAAGCCATTCGAAAGGTCGTGGGTCAAGACTATCCTATATTCATTAAACTGAACTGCAAGGATTTTATTGAAAACGGAATGAGCCTGGAGGAATCGATACAAGTGGCCAAGTGGCTGGCAGAAGCTGGCCTCGATGCCATTGAGCTGAGCGGTGGCTTCATCACGGGCGGCAAACTTTCTCCCAGCCGCTCCGGAATTGATTCGGAAGAGAAAGAGGCCTATTTTCAGGAAGAGGCACGGGCCATGAAGAAAGAGATTAGGATTCCGCTGATCCTAGTAGGCAGCATTCGATCTTTTGCGGTGGCGGTGAGGCTCATTGAAGAGGGAACGGCCGACTACATTTCCATGAGCCGACCTTTGATCAGGGAACCGGACCTCATCAATCGCTGGAAGGCGGGGGGCCGTCACCGTTCGGAATGCAGATCAGACAATCTCTGTTTCAAACCCGGGATGGATGGAGAAGGTGTCTATTGCGCGGTTAAAAACGTGAGAAGTTGAATTGTTAGGAGTCAAACATGAGTCTATTATTGGAACGATTTGATATCATCACAGGTGCTGGATCGGAAATCGGAAAGAGCATTGCGATTGCTTTCGCGAAAGAAGGGGCAAAAACGGTGTTTGTCTCGAGAAACCAGGCAAAGCTTGAAGCTGTGGCTGAAAAGATTCGGGCTGCTGGGGGAACAGCGTTCGCCACCCCAATGAACGATGGAAACTTTTAGTCATCTCGACATCCTCATGAACAGTGCAGGGAAATCCACATCTATCCTCTAATGAGCTAACCCCCAAAGATTACTTTTCGACATAATCTCAAATTCTGCTCCGACCAATATCAAGACAGTTAGGCAAACGAAAAAGACCAATAAAGAGAACTTTGAAAAACTCCTTTTCCCTCCCTGATCACAAAGATTACAAAAAACGATTCTACAGGTTTTTTCAATTTCAATTGCACTCCAATCTGTTTGGTCGAATCATAATCTCTGCCTATCGAAAGACAAGGAGTAGTCAAAGATTTCTGGGTTTTTCTGAAATCTCAAAAATTTGGGTCTGTCCCACTTTACTCGCTAAAATTTCTTTCTACCCATTGATAAGGATAATGATTTCCCTCTGTCCCAAATTACTCGCCGGATGATTAAAGGAGTTTCAAAATGGTAGAGTTTCTTCCCAAAAAGGGGAGGAACTCTTATGGCAGATCCTCATTCGATTCAAATATTAGAATCCCGCATCCCCACTCACGTCATTTGCCCTTATTGTGGACTGAAACAACCTTTTGTCAAAGAGACGGAGTACTGGAGGACGGTCAAAGCCCCTCATTTAAAACGTCCTTTAATATTGAAGATCCGGATGATTTGTGCCAAATGCCGCAACCCAGGTTGTTCTCATAAGGGTTTGGCTCTTCCTATCCCTGGGATCGAACGATACCAACGAGCTACCCAATCCCTCATCTCAGAGGCCGTGGCCGGGATCGTTCAATACAATAGCACGCTCAAACGAATTGCTCAAAGGCTGACTCGAAGTCTTAATACCACGGGGTCTCAAGCAACCCTCCACCGCTGGAAGCAACGTCTGGCTTCCCTATATGACTTCCCAGAAATTCTAAGAGAACTCCAATTC
>Ga0209721_1000627_pt1 | contig 30050 bp, 28 predicted proteins | sample TshhotsprinmetaG_FD_184139 | JGI IMG/M metagenome (GOLD analysis project Ga0209721, IMG submission 184139) | Hot spring microbial communities from South Africa to study Microbial Dark Matter (Phase II) - Tshipise hot spring metaG (SPAdes)... | ecosystem: Environmental > Aquatic > Thermal springs...
TAGTCATCCACGTAGCGCAGCGGAGTGGCGTTGATGCGCTACTCCGCTTCGCTCCGTAGCGCACTACAAACGCCATCGCACTGTTCGTAGTCAGCCACGCAGCGCAGCGAAGTGGCGTCCGTTTGTAGTCAGCCACGCAGCGCAGCGGAGTGGCGTCTGGGCGCTACTCCGCTTCGCTCCGTAGCGCACTACGAACCATAAACGCGATAACGCTTGTGGGCATCGGAGGATTTACCTGGAAACCGGAGAGCAGAATATGGCAGAAACCCAACGGGTTATGGTCATCCTGGCCCATCCGGACGATCCGGAGTTTTTCTGCGGAGGGACGATCGGGCGTTGGGCCCATGAAGGCAAAGAGATTATCTACGTCCTGGCGACCCACGGAGAGCGCGGGTCGGACGACCCGACAATGTCCCCGGAACAGTTGGCCCGCATCCGAGAGGAGGAACAGCGGGCCGCCGCGCGCGTCCTGGGCGTGCGGGAGGTGGTCTTTCTGGACTACCCGGACGGCTCCCTGGCCCCCACGCTGGACCTGCGCCGGGACCTGACCCGCCAGATTCGTCGCTGGAAGCCCGACGTCGTCATCACCTGCGACCCCACCGTCCGCTACCGGTCCGGTTACCTCAACCATCCCGACCACCGCGCCATCGGCGATGCCGCGCTGGACGCCGTCTTTCCCGACGCCCGCAACCCCCTCCAGTTTCCCGAACTGCGCGCAGAGGGACTGGAGCCCCATCAGGTGCAGGAAGTCTACATCGCTGGGGCCGCCAACCCCGACGTAGAGGTGGACATCACCGAATTTCTGGCCCTGAAAGCGGCGGCCCTCCGCCATCACCGTTCCCAGATCCGCGACCCGGAGGGCCTGGAAGCCCGGCTGAAAGAATGGCATCGGGCCGACGGGCCAGACGGAACGGTCCGCTACGTGGAACGGTTCCGACGGGTGGTGCTGCGGTAAGGCTACGGATTTAAGGAGGTTTTCAATGAACGAATTTCGCGCTGCCGCTGCGTCGCTCCGCGACAAACTGGTCGCCTGGCGGCGGGACTTTCACCGCCACCCGGAACTGGCCTACGCCGAAGAACGGACCGCCGGGATTGTCGCTGCCCACCTGGAGCGACTGGGTTACTGGGTACACACGGGCGTCGGCAAAACCGGGGTCATCGGCGTGCTGGAGGGTGCCCGTTCCGGCCCCGTGGTCATGGTACGCTTTGATATGGACGCGCTCCCCATCACCGAAGAGACGGGGGCCGAATACGCCTCCACCGTCCCCGGCCGGATGCATGCCTGCGGCCACGACGGGCATGTGGCGATGGGGATGGGGCTGGCCGAACTGCTGACGGCCTACCGGGACCGTATGGCGGGCACTGTCAAACTGATCTTTCAGCCCGCCGAGGAGGGGGGCAACGGGGCCGCGGCGATGATGGAAGACGGCGCGCTGGAAGACCCCCGTCCCGACGTTTTCCTGGCCGCGCACATCTGGGCGGACCGGCCGGTGGGATCGGTGGATGTGACCCCCGGACCAGTGATGGCGGCCGCGGAGCGATGGACCTGCGTGGTGCGCGGGCAGGGGGGACATGGCGCGCTTCCCCACCAGACGGTGGACCCGATTGTGGCCGCGGCCTACATGATTGCCGCCCTCCAGACCGTCGTCAGCCGCAACGTCAGCCCGATGGAAACGGCCGTGGTGACGGTGGGCGCGGTCCACGGCGGCGATGCCTTCAACGTCATTCCGGTCCAGGTGGAGATGACGGGGACCATCCGCACCTACGAACCGTCGGCGCGGGAGGTGGTGCTCCGGCGGATGCGGGAGGTGCTGGAAGGAGTCGCCGCTGCCTGTGGCGCGCAGGCGGAACTGGAAATCACCCCGCTGACCCCCGCGGTCATCAACGACTACGCCGTCACATCGGTGGTGCGCCGGGCTGCAGAGGCGATATTGGGTCCGGAACCGGTAACTTCTGGGGAGCGAACGATGGGCAGTGAGGACGCGGCGTTCTTTATGCGCCAGGTGCCGGGATGTTACTTTTTCGTCGGAGCGGCCAATCCTGCCCGCGGCCTGGGCGCTCCCCACCACAACCCCCGCTTTGATTTTGACGAAGAGGCGATGGAGATCGGGTTATCTATCTTGGCCCAGGCGGTCGGTTTCTACCTGCTCCAGAGCTGATAATCTGTAACTGTTCAGCCAGCGGTTGAAACCGCCCCTGGAGGGCACTTCGTGCCGGGCGACCGCCTGCGCGGTCGCCGGGGCGGCGTCCACGCCGGTGGACGCCCGGCGGCAAGCCCTTGAGGGGCGATTTCAATCGCTGAAGGACAATAGCCTGAACCGTTACGATAATCTTTGCTCGCCGGTGAACTCCCCATCGGCGAGCGCCTCCCCTCTCACCCTGGCGTGCGCCTCGTAATCGGGCAGGATGCGCTCGTATTCCTCCGCCATCAGAGAGGAGGAGATGATGAAATCCGCCGATGCCCGATTGCACGCTACCGGGATGTTCCAGAGAACGGCGATGCGCAGGAGGGCCTTCACATCCGGGTCGTGGGGCAGCGGTTCCAGCGGGTCCCAGAAGAAAATCAAGAAGTCAATCTCCCCTTCCGCAATTTTCGCCCCGATCTGCTGGTCGCCGCCGAGCGGGCCGCTCAGCAGTTTCCTCACCGGAAGGTCCAGTTCCCGTTCCAGCAAGTGACCGGTTGTCCCCGTCGCGCAGAGTTCGTGCTCGGCCAGCAGGTCCCGATTAAACCGGGCCCATTCCAGCAGGTCCCGCTTCTTGTTGTCGTGGGCCACGAGAGCGATCCTCTTCTTCCGACCAACAGATACCGTACGGACCCCCGCTTTTTTCACTCCTCTCTCCTCCTTTCCGGGGTCGTAGAGCGCGCAGGTTTCAGCCTCTCCGCGCCCCACGCTTTACGGCTTACATTTCACGTTTGGTTCATAAAGTAGTGCACTTTCTCAAGGACACCTTCACCCCTCCCCCTTGCCCCCTCCCCGTTGCGGCCGGCGTTCGCGGGGAGGGAGAATTTGGGGGTTTCGGGGCGGGCGGCCGAAGGCCGCTCGCCCCGAAACCCCTTTTTCCCCTTCAGCCAGGGGAGGCTGCTGAAAAAGTCGGATTTTCATCCGGCGGGGGGCACCCCGGGTAGGGCAGTGATGCCCCACCCCCCTCGCCCCCCTCCCCGTTGAGGGCGGACGAATCGTCCGCCCTCAACTGCGCCCGCGGGGAGGGGGATTTTTGTATAGGTTTTGGCGCTGGCGGCCGAAGGCCGCCAGCGCCAAAACCCTTCCGCATTTTGCCTGCTTGCAAACTTGCCCCCTTGCTCCCTCGCTTGCGGGGGAGAAGGGAGCCGGGGGGATGAGAGGGTTAAAACTTCTCCCCAAAGAGCAGGACAGGTCTCCAGCACCTTATCCCTCGCCACTTTTTCAGCACCCTCCAGGGGGATGAGGGGACGCTAAAGGCCGGAGCCCGCCTGCAAGAGATCTGAACATAAGCCTCACGTTTTACGTTTCACGTTTTACGTTTTATATCCCCAACTCCGCCCGCGTGCGGATATACCGCAGGACATGCTCCCGCGAGAGCATCCCCACCAGACGCCCGGCGGAGACCACCGGCACCTGGCTGACGTTGGCGTCGTCCATAATCTGCAGGGCGCGGAGCAGGGGCGTCGTCGTCTCCACCCGGATCAGGCGCTCCCAGGGAACCATCACGTCCCCCACGGCGACGGCGACCCAGTTATCCCGCGGGATTTTTGCCACGTCGGAGAGGCTCAGGAGACCGCGCAGCCGGTCCTGGTCGGCGATAAAGAAACACCGCCGTCCTCCCGTCAGCACGTAATCCTCCACCAGCCGCTGCAAGGAGATGTTGTCCGGCACCAGAGCGCACTCCTGAGTCATCGCCTGGGCGACGGTCACATCCCGCAGCAATTCCTGGATATTCGTCTGGGCGTACGCGGTGGCCGCGGCATTCTGCAGGAACCACCCGATGAAGACCAGCCAAAGGCCGTTGAACAGATTGCCGGTCAGCATCGTCAGTGCCCCAAACCCGATGAAGCCGAAGGCGACCAGTTGGCCGGAGAACGAAGCGACCTGGGTGGCGCGGTAGAAATTCCCGGTCAGTTTCCAGACGATCGCCCGGAGCACCCGTCCCCCGTCCAGAGGGAAGCCGGGAATCATATTGAAGACGGCCAGGATCAGGTTGATGCGGGCCAGCCATATACTGGGGGCAGCCAGATACGGGACAGCCTGGTCCAGAAGCCACAGGCCGGCAAAGACGCCAGACAGGGCCAGACTGGTCAGTGGCCCGGCGATGGCGATGCGGAACTCCGCGCCCGGCGTCGGTGGCTCCCGCCCGATCTGGGCAACGCCGCCGAAGATGAAGAGGGTGATCCCCCGCACGGGGACCTGATTACGCAACGCCACCACGGAGTGCCCCATCTCGTGGGCCAGCACCGACGCAAAGAACAGGATGCTGGTGACCCCACCCAGCACCCAATAGGCCACCCGCGGCAGGTTGGGATACTCCGGCGGGAAGTACCCCGCGGCCAGCGACCAGGTGACCAGTCCGAAAATCAAAAACCAGCTGGAATGCAACCCGATCGGAATGCCGAAAATTCGCCCTAAACGCACACTCGCTTGCATGATATACCTCCATATTTTCACCGCAGAGACACAGAGAGCGCAGAGGAACGCAGAGATTCCCCCTTGCCAATTATCGCCTGCGTGTGTTAGATTGGCAACAGAACAATGTTAAAACTCCGTTAGAACGGCAAACAGACTTCACTTTCCCCCGTACAACAAAAAGGGGTTGGGCGAATCCCCGGCATTCGCCCAACCCCTCCGACGATTGCCCGCGCCAGTCCCGTCCGCTATGCGACCAATCCCTTGTCCCGTAACACCGGCCGGGGATCCACCATATTCTTGTCCAGTTCCGCCTTCTTCTCCTCCATCCCGAAGGCCAGGACCATCAACTGGGTAATGTACAGGACGGGCAACTGGAAGCCCAGTTTCATCTGCACCTGCCGCGCCTCCACGTTCACCTGGCAGAGAGGGCAGGCAGTGACCATCAACTCTGCGCCACAATCATGGGCGTTTTGCAAGACCTTCGTCGAAAGTTCCAGCGCGATGTCGGTCTGGGTGATACCCAGACTACCGCCGCAGCAATCGGTCTTGTAGGACCAGTCCACCGGCTCCCCGCCCAGCGCCCGGATGATGTCGTCCATACAGGTGGGATTCTCCGGGTCTTCCACCCCCGTGTATTTGGGCGGGCGGGTCGTCGCGCAGCCGTAGTACGAGGCGACGCGCAGGCCCTGCAAGGGCTTTTTGACCCGTGCCCGAATCGCCTCCAGGCCCGCCCGTTCCAGAAGCGCCTCCACCGCGTGGAGCGTCTCCACCGTCCCATGATAGCGGTAGCCCACCCGTTCCGCCACCTGGTCGGCCAATTCCGGCCGATGGCCCATCTCGTAGGCGGCGGCGCGGAAGCGCTGATAACAGCCCAGACACGGCGCCACCACCTGCTTCAGCCCCATCTGCTCCACCAGCGAGAGGTTGACCCCACCGTAGTATCCAGCCAGCACCGGGTCGGTAGTATGGGCCGGGGTGGAGCCACAGCAGACCCATCCCGGCGGCTCTATCAGTCTAATCCCCAGCGCCTCGCAGACGGCACGGAAGGTATGATCGTACTCGGTGGCGGTGGACTCCAGGGAGCAGCCGGGGTAGTAGGCAATGACGTTTCCCTTCGCCTCCACCCGTTTCACCTTGCGGGGCGGCCGGACGAACTCCGGCAGGAGGCGAATCTTGCGCTTGAGAATCATCGGCACGCCCAGGTCCATATCTTTCATCAACTGCCCTGTCAGGACGTTCATCATCCCCATCAGGCCGGCCTCGTAGAGACGGCCCGCCACACCGATCGTTTTGAGAAAGACCTGGGTGAAGAGCTCCACCTCCCGCACCGGCGGCTTGATCCCCCGTCTGCGGGCCTCAATGCGCAGGACATCCATCACCCCGGCGACGTCTATCCCCTGCGGGCAGCGGGTGGAGCAGGTGACACATGCCGCGCAAACCCAGGGGGTTTTCGCCTCCAGCACCCGCTCGTCGTTGAACTGAATGGCCCGCATCACCTGATTGGGCAGCAGGTCCATATGCTCCGCTACAGGGCAGCCGCTGGAGCAGCGGACGCACTGGTAGCAGAGGTACGGGTTGGAGCCGGTATGCTCCTCCACGATTTCAGCCAGGGTTTGCGTTTGGACTCGCGTTCTGACAGCCATAAGCACTCCTTCAATAGGTAGCCACGGATTACACGGATTTTGTTTTCCGTGAAAACCCGTGGAATCCGAAGCAAAAACCGATCCCTACACCTGCGGTCTGGGGAGCAGCCCGGCGCCTTCCACGATGGGCCGCACGGCCTCCTCCCACTCAATCGCCATAATGTGCACGCCAGCCACGCCGGGGATTTCGCGCAGTTCCTGAATCTGCTCTATGGCGATGCGGATGCCCTCCTGCTCCCAGGCTTCCTTGCGGGCCTTCTTATCCTCTTTGGGAATCCCGGCGACCGCTGCCTCCATCCGCTCTACGTACTCATCCCGCACTCGCATCCCCGGCACCTTGTCCCGCATATACCGGGCGGCCCCGGCGGACTTCAGCGGGCCGATCCCCGCCAGGATGAAGACCTTCTCGTGCAGGCCCATATCCACCACCCGCTTCATAAATTCCCGGAAGCGCGGGACATCCAGAATGATCTGGGTCTGGATGAAGTCCACCCCGGCGGCGATTTTCTTCATCAGGCGGTACGGACGGAAGTCAAAGGGGTCGCCGAAGGGGTTCTCCGCCGCGCCGATGAAGAAGGCCGGACGGACCCCCTTAATCTCATCCCCACACTGGAAGCGCCCCTCATCCCGCATATCCCGCACCATCCGGATGAACTGGATGGAGTCCAGATCGTGGACGTTCTTGGCCGTGGGATGGTTGCCGAAACTCTGATGGTCGCCGGTCAGACAGAGAAGGTTACGCGCGCCCAGCGCGTAGGCGCCCAGCAGGTCCGACTGCATCGCCAGCCGGTTGCGATCGCGGCAGGTCATCTGCACGATGGGCTCCACCCCCTCCTGCATCGCCAGCACCGCCGAGGCGATACTGGACATCCGGACGATAGCGGTCTGGTTATCGGTGATGTTGGTGGCGTCCACCACCCCCTTCAGCAACCGGGCCTTGCGGCGAATCACCTCCGGATCGGCGTTCTGGGGCGGGCCGATCTCCGCCGTCACCGCGAAATACCCCGCGCGCAGAATCTTCTCCAGATTGCTGCCGGATTTGTAACCGTTCTCGCTCATGTTCACCTCCTTACTCCCTCCTTACTCCTTACTCCCTACTCCTTATTCCCTACTCCCTTACTCCCCCTCCCCCAACCGCAGGTCCTCTCGCACAATCTTGCGGGGACCGCCGTCGCGGCTGCGGGCCCAGTTCTTGGGCGGCTGGACTTCCAGCAACCGTTCCTCCTGGTTGAACTGGATCGCCCGCTCCCAGATCAATTGCCAGGCGCAGGGAATGTCCTTATTCACTTCGCAGACGCCGTTCTGGGAGCCGCCGCAGGGACCGTTGAGCAGTTGCTTGGAGCAGCGGGCGATGGGGCAGATGCCGAAGGTGATGCCCAGGATGCAGTCGCCGCAGGCCTGGCAGCGCTCCTCCCAGACCCCATGCTCCTCCGGCAGGCCCAGGAAGGTGGTGTTCAGCCCGGGGAGCGTGATGGTCTCAGGGAAGCGCTCGTTCATCGCCTGGACGCCGATACCGCAGGCCAAACTGAGCACCACGTCGTAGTCCCTCAGCCGGTCGGCCAGCGGGTCTATGTACTCCCACTCGCACTGACGCTGGACGGTGATCTCGTCCACCTCCATCGGATGGCCTTCCAGTTTGCTCCTCATCCGCAGGGCCGAAGCGAGAATGGCGGCTTCCTTCTCCCCACCGGCGAAGCAGACGGTCACGCAGGTGCCGCAACCGGCGACCAGCACCCTGCGGGCATTCCCCAGCAGGCTCATAATTTCATCAAGGGGTTTCTGCTCACCGATAATCATCGCATCCTCCGTTCTGAGAATTCCGTAAAGGATTCGGTCCCAGTTCGCGGATTTTCTCCGTCATCTCGCGAACGACCTCGGCGAAGGGGACCGCCATCGCCGAGGAAAGATTCACCATGCGCACGCGCTCACCTCCCAGACCGATCTGGTCCAGAAGACGGGCGGCGTATTCTACTCTTCGTTTGGCATTGACATTACCTTCCAGGTAATGACACTCGCCTTCCAGTCAACCGGCCACCATCACGCCGTCGGCGCCGTGTTCAAAGGCGCGGAGGATTTCGCCCACCTCCACCCGGCCGGAGCAGGGAATCTCCACAATGCGGATGGCCGGAGGATACTTCAGGCGCATCACACCAGCCAGGTCGGCCGCCGCATAGGCGCAGTAGTGGCAGCAGAAGGCCAGAATTTTGGGTTCAAACTCTTCAGCCATACTCCCCTCCTGCAGAATTACAGGCCCAAAAGGCTAAGCAGCGTTGCTGCGAAGAAACCCATCAGAGAGACCATGTTGGGTTGAAAATCGCACCGAAATATCTTTCCCATCAACCTTTCATCTCCCAGAACCCGCTCCAGGAAGCGTTGGGTCAGATACTGGGTCCAGCGTTTCATCGCCTGATCCCGGTTCGTGTGGTTATAGTAACGGTCGGAGAAGTAACCGTACCGCTGACGCTCCTCCCACGTCGCCAGACGACCTTCCCGCAAATACAGGTCCAGCAGTTCTGTATCCGTAAACTCCCCAAACGAAACATCTGGATATAGGGCAGAGAGCATGGACTCTACCAGTGCTCTCGGGCGGCGGATATAGAACTCCGCAATACTTTGGGCCGTTCGCAGACAATATTGTACATAGTGACGATAATGTGCGATACCGTCCACCAGAAATCGGTACCCTTCACCCCAGTGAGTGAAACAGTCCTGAACCTGATGAAGTGTCGCGCCAAAGATGTATGGGTCTCCCACCCGGATGGCCCGCTCTACGAAGCGGCGCGCCGTCTTCCAGTCGGCAAAATGCAGAAACGGATAAAACGCGAAGTTAAAGAGCGAATAGGCATCGGCAAACCTGTTGCCCGAAGCGATCAATTTGGCCACATACGCGCCTGCGCTTCCCAGGCGGTTGCCGATGACCTCCGATACCCAGGACTTGGTAAGATAGTAATGGACGTCCTGTTGGGCCATAACTTCGTTGCGACCTCGTTGATAGGCATTGTTGTTTCGTCGACGAAAACGATCCGCTCAGCCAGATACTCCGTAATATCACCCAACAGGCCATTCACCTTGTTGATTCTCATAAAGTCGTACCCATCCCTTGCCCTGACGGGATTCCGAACGTTCGTTCCGAGTCTTCTTTGTTGCCAGGGATTCCCTTATCCCCCTCACCCCCCTTGCCCCCCTCTCCCCCTTGCCCTGCGGGCGGGGGAGCAAGAGGGCAAGTGAGCAAGTGGGCAAGAGTGGAAGGGGTTTTCGGGCGGCGGCCTCGCCGCCCGAAAACCCTCATCTCCCCGCCATCGCCATCTCCCGCAATGCCGCGATCTTCGCCTCCATCTGCGCGTCCCGGTAGTGGAGCAACTGGATCGCTTTCGCCGGGCACTCGCCGACGCAAACCCCACAGCCGTGGCACAGGGCCAGCTCAATGTAGGCTGCCCCCACAATCCCACCCACGCCGATCAGGTCGGCGCGGATTTTCGGCACCCGATACGGACAAATCCGCACGCAGGTCAGGCACCCCACACACTTTTCGGCCTCCACCCAGGCGACGACGCCCCCCACTTCCAGATAGTCCCGGCTCAACACCGTCGCCGCGCGGGCCGCCGCCGCCTGCGCCTGGGCGATCGCCTCCCCCAGGAACTTCGGATAGTGGGCCATCCCGGCCAGGAAGAAGCCGTCGGTGGCGAAATCCACCGGGCGCAGTTTGACGTGTGCCTCCAAGAAGAAACCGTCCAGGTCCACCGGGACCTTCAGCCGTGCTGCCAGGTCCCGCGACCCCGGCGACGGCACCACCGGCATGCTCAGCACCAGCAGGTCCGGCCGCAGGACCAGGTCCTCCCCCAGCATCGGTTCCCGAACCCGAACCTGCAATCCGGAATCCGTGACCTGAACCTCCGGCTTGCGGTCAAAATCGTAGCGGACGAAGAGCACCCCGGCCCGGCGGGCCTCCTGGTAAATACGCTCCTTGAACCCGAAGGTGCGGATGTCCCGATAGATGACGGTCACCCGGGCCTGAGGCTTATACCGTTTCAGCATCAGGGCGTTCTTCAGGGCCGTGGTGCAGCAAATCCGCGAGCAGTACCGCTCCGCCGGCCCGACGCACTGAATCATCACCACCGAATCGGGCAGGTTCTTCCCCTCCCCCAGCCGTTCCTCAAACTCCTGCTGGGTGATGATGCGCGGGTCGGTTCCGTAACCGTACTCCGGACCCCGGTACTCCACTCCGCCGAGGGCGAGGACCGTCGCCCCATGCCGGATTTCTTTCTCCCCATCCGGCCCGCGCAGGCGGGTGACGTACTGCCCAACGAACCCGCTGGTCTCCAGAACCTCGGTGTTCAGGTGGACGATGATGAGCGGCTCGGCCTGTATCCGTCCGATCAGGGCGCGAGCATACGCCTGCGGGTCCAGCCACATCCGCTCCCCTTCGCCGGTGGCCTCCTGAAGGGAATGGCGCAGATGGAGCAGGTTGCCGCCCAGGCGGTCCTCCCGCTCCACCAGATGGACCGGGAAGCCCTGCCGGGCCAGCGTCAGAGCGGCGTTCATCCCCGCCGCGCCGCCGCCGATCACCAGCGCCGCTTTCTCCACCGGCACGCGCGTCCGGTAGAGCGGCTCCAGTCGGGCCGCCCGCGCCACCGCCATCCGCATCAGTTCCTTTGCCTTCTCCGTCGCTCCCTCCCAGTCGTCCTGATGGACCCAGGAGCACTGATTGCGGATGTTCGCCATCTCAAAGAGGTACGGGTTCAGTCCGGCATGCCGGATGGCGTCCTGGAACAGCGGCTCATGGGTGAGCGGCGTACAGGCCGCCACCACCACCCGGTTCAGGTTCAGTTCCTGCACCCGTTCAATAATGCGCCGGATAGAGTCCTGGGAACAGGTGTAGAGATTGTACTCGGCGTGGGCGACGCCGGGAAGGGTGGCCGCGTACTCCGCCACCGCCGGGACGTCCAGATACCCGGCGATGTTGGAGCCGCACTTGCAGACGAAGACGCCGATGCGGGGCTCTTCGCTGCACACATCCCGCTCCGGCGGGTAAACGGCTGCCGCCGTCCGGCTCCAGCGGGCCGGGGCCAACAGCGCCCCCGCCAGCCCCGCTGCGGCGCTCGCCTCCACCACCGATTCGGGGATGTCCTTGGGCTCGCGGAAGGGCCCGATGGCAAAGACCCCCGGTTTGCTGGTCTGGAGCGGGGCGAAGGGAACGGTCCGGCAGAAGCCGTACTCGTCCACCGCCACCCCGACCCGTCGGGCCATATCCCGCACCGACGCCGGCACCTCCATCCCCACCGAGAGGACGACCATATCAAACTCTTCCTCCCGCATCTCCATCCGGCCGTTCCCCTCATCCACATACCGGATGACCAGGTTGCGGGTCTTCGGGTCCTCCTTCACCGCCGAGACCCGGCAGGGGACGAAACGGATGCCGTACCGGTCCCGCGCGCGGTAATAGAAATCCAGATACCCCTTACTGAAAGCCCGCATATCCATCAGGAAGACGGTCACCCGGGTATCCGGCTCATGCTCTATGGCCATGATGGCCTCTTTAATGGCGTAGACGCAGCAGACCGAGGAGCAGTAATCGTGTTTCTGGTCGCGCGAGCCGACGCACTGGATGAAGGCAATGCGCTTCGGCGACTGGCCGTCGGATGGGCGCCGGACGTGGCCGAAGGTGGGGCCGGAGGCGTTCAGCAGCCGCTCAAATTGCAGCGAGGTGACCACGTTGGGGTAACGACCCCAGCCGTACTCCCCCGCCTTTTCCGCGTCAAAGGTCTCAAACCCCGGGGCCAGCAGGATCGCGCCGACCTCCAGTTCCAGCCACTGCTCCACCATATCGTGGTTGACGGCGTTCGCCTGGCAGACATAGACGCAACTCAAGCACTCCGAACAGATTCCACAGGCCAGGCAGCGGGCTGCCTCGGACTGGGCCTCTTCGTCGGTGTATCCGGCGATGACCTCCTCAAACGTGGAGAGGCGCTGTTCCACCGGCAGGGCGCTCATCGGCACCCGGGGCCGGATGCTCACCTCCCCGCGGGCAATTCGTTCGTCAATTTCGGCCCGGGAGAGTTCCACCACCGGCAGTTTGGGGCGAGGCGGGGGTTCCGGGTCTTCCCCCTGCAGGTAGCGGTGGATGGCCTGAGCGGCCCGGTGACCGGCGGCGACGGCCTCAATCACAAAGGCCGTCCCGGTCGCCACGTCGCCCGCAGCGAAGACCCCCGGACGGCTGGTCGCCAGCGTGTTGGGATTCACGGCGACCCGCCCATCGTCCGTCACGCCGACCCCGGCGCTTTCGGGGATGAAGCCCAGACCGGCCCGCTGGCCGACGGAGAAAATCACCGTGTCGCAGGAGACAAAGTGCTCCGAACCGGGGACGACCACCGGGCGCCGCCGCCCTGTCTCGTCGGGAAGTCCCGGTTCCGTGCGGACGCACTTCATCCCGACCACCTGTCGCTTTCCATCGCCGACGATCTCCACCGGGGTGACCTGCCAGTGGAAAACGATTCCCTCTTCCTCCGCCCGCTCCATTTCTTCGGGGTCGGCGGTCGCCTCCTCGCGGGTGCGGCGGTAGTAGACATAGACTTCGGCTCCCAGACGGCGGGCCGTCCGGGCTACATCCATCGCCACGTCGCCCGCGCCGATGACCGCCACCTGCTTGCCGATGGGCGGCGGATTCCCCAGCCGAACGTCCCGCAGGAAGACGGTGTTAATCAGAACCCCATCCAGGTCGGCGCCGGGGATGGGCAACCGAAGACCCTCGTGCGCGCCGACGGCGATCAGTACAGCGTCAAAGCCCTCGGCGAAGACGTCGTCCAGATTGTGGACAGGGGTATTCAGGCGCAGTTCCACGCCCAGGTCCACAATGTCCTGCACCTCGCGGTCCACGATCCAGGAAGGCAGGCGGTACTCGGGCACGCCGACGCGCAGCATCCCACCGGCGACGGGGAGCGCCTCAAAGACGGTCACGCCGTAGCCCATCTTGCACAGGTCCTGGGCGGCGGTCAGGCCGCAGGGGCCGCCACCGACAACGGCGACCTGTTGCGGGTATCGGCGCGGAACCGGTTCCGGGGGCACGCGCGGCTGGGCATACACCTTGTCGGTGACGAAGCGCTTGAGGGCCCGGATGTTGACCGGTTCATCCAGTTTGCTCCGGTTGCAGGCGTCCTCGCAACGATGGTTGCAGATGCGGCCGCAGATGCCGGGGAAGGGGTTGTCTTCCTTGATCACCCGCAGGGCGTCCTCGTAGCGCCCCTCCCGGATGAGCGCGATGTAGCCCTGGGCGCGCTGGCCCGTCGGGCAGGCGTTCCGGCATGGGGCGATGCCCTGCTTTTCTATGGCGTAGGCGTTGGGGACGGCCTGGGGGTAGAGTTTGTACGCCGCCTGCTGGTGGCCCAGCCCGGCATTGAACCGATCGGGGATGATGACCGGGCAGACGCGGTTGCACTCCCCGCAGCCAGTACATTTATCCAGGTCAATGTAGCGGGGCTTCCGGCGCAGGCGAACGGTGAAGCGCCCAGCGTCTCCTTCCACGCCGACCACTTCGGTATCCACCAGCAACTCTATGTTGCGATGGCGGCCGGCCTCCACCAGTTTGGGGCTGAGGATGCACATCGCGCAGTCGTTGGTGGGGAAGGTCTTGTCCAGTTGCGCCATATGCCCGCCAATGGCCGACTTCTGCTCCACCAGGTAGACTTTGAAGCCGGCCTCGGCCAGGTCCAGCGCGGCCTGAACCCCCGCGATGCCTCCACCGACAACCATCGCGGCACCGACAACCTTCGCTTGATCTGTGGGACTCCCGGCCATAAGTACCTCCCCGGCAATAACGGACAATTGACAATTAACAATTAACAATTAACAATTAGCGATCAACTTTGCTGCGGGAACTTCGTCGGGCATTAGAGATGATAGCGTAGAGAACCCGCACCAGTTCATCGCTTTCCCGAATCAGTGAGCAGACCTCATCGTCATTCAGCACAGATGCCTGGATGAGACGCAGCCAGTACCGGGTCTCTCGCGCCTCCTTGTGTGCAATGCTCAGTTTGTGAATGAAATCTGGCTTGGATTCCGCTGCATCTGCTTCCTCAACATTGGAACCAACCGACGGGGCTGATCGCACCAGTTGCCGACCGATTTCCACACCAGCAACCGTCCGGGGCAGTCGGTTCACCAGTCTTACGACCCGCAGAGCGAACTCAAACGTCCGCCCCTGAATCTCCCCTCCTGCCCCTTCATCTCACCCCCTCCTTGTCATTGTTAATTGATTAATTGTTAATTGTTAATTTTTACAGGGTTTGGCCCCAACTCCTTCACCCTCTCCGTCATCTTTCGGGCCGCCTCGGCAAACGTGGCGCCCATCCCGCCGGAAACGAAGACAATTTCCAGGCGGTTTCCTCCGATTCCGATCTGGTCCAGCAATTGCTTGGCGTATTTCACCCGCGCCAGGGCGCGCTCGTTCCCGTGGACGTGGTGACAGTTCCCCAACGGACACGCCACGATGTAGACGCCGTCGGCCCCCTCCTCAAACGCTTTCAGGATGTAGCGGATATCGGCCTTGCCCGTACAGGGCAGCCGCACCAGCCGGACGTTGGACGGGTACTTCAGGCGCAGCGCGCCCGCCGTATCCGCCGCCATATAGCCGCAGTAGATGCAGGTAAACGCCACAATCTCCGGTGTGAACTCTTCGTGACCGTTTCCTCTCTCGCTCACGGTTTCCTCCAGTTTTCCCAATCTGCTATGTCCGGTGACGGGCAGCAAACGCACCTGCAAGGAACTTCATCCAGCGACTCCCTCAGGAACATAGACCACATCCTCAACAGCCCAGGCCGCGTAGCGTAATGCCTGCCGGACATCTTCGGCCTCCAAATCGGGGTACTCCTCCAGGATTTCCTCCACAGTCATCCCGTTCGCCACCAGATTGACAATAAGCGAAACCGGGATACGCATTCCACGAATACAGGCCTTGCCCCCCAGAATGTTCGGGTCATGGGTTATCCGGTCAAAACCGAGCATCAAAACACCTCCTCACGCAATCTGCGCCATCACCTGCTCGTCCCGGTAGGCCAGCAACTGGATGGCCCTCGCCGGACACTCCGCCGTGCAGGTGCCGCATCCCTGGCAGAGGGCCGGTTCAATGTACGCCGCCCCCTTGATGCCCCCCACCCCGGTGTCGGTGTAGCGCACTTTGGGAATCCCGAAGGGGCAGGCCCGCACACAGGTCAGACAGCCCACGCACCTGGACTGGTCCACCGTCGCCACCACCCCACCGATGTAGAACCGGTCTTTGGTCAGGACGGTCAGCGCCCGCCCGGCAACCGCCTCCGCATTGGCGATGCACTCCTCAATGAACTTGGGGTAGTGCGCCATCCCGCAGACGAAAATCCCCTCCGGGATGAAGTCCATCGGCCGCATCTTCAGGTGCGCCTCCATAAAGAAGCCCTCGGATGAAAGCGGCACATCCAGAATGCGGGCCAACTGCTCCGTCCCCTCCGACGGCTCAATCGCCATACTCAGGGAGACCAGGTCCGGATAGAAGGGAATCATCCGCCGCAGCGACGGGTCCCAGGCGGTCAGTTCCAGTTGCGGCCCCACACTGCGAATGTCGGGCATATGCTCCTCATCGTACCGCATAAAGATGACCCCGCGCCGCCGGGCCTCGGTGTACAGTTCCTCCCGAAAGCCGTAGGTGACGATATCCCGATAGAGCACCACCACCTGACAATCGGGGTTGAGCATCTTGATGCGGATGGCGTTCTTCATCGTGTTCGTGCAGCAGATACGGCTGCAGTATCCGACCTCGCCCTCCGGCCACACGCACTGGATGAAGACCACCTGACTCAGATCGGCGATGCGCTGGGGACGATGGACGATCATCTCCTCCAGTTCTTTGGACGTCACCACCCGCGGGTCCCGGCCATACATGTACGCCGAACCGCGCCACTCCTGCCCACCGGTGGCGACAATGGTGACCCCATGGGTGATTTCCGTCTCCACCGTCTCGCCGGTGCGGGTGGTGGTGCGCAGTACGGAGCGGTACTCCCCCACCCTGCCGGTGTGGGAGACCACCTCGGTGCGGGTGAAGACCTGAATCCGCTCGTGCCCGATCACCCGGTTGACCAGGTCGCGCAGGAGCCGCTGGGGGTCCTCCCCTTCGGCCACGTAGTAGACGTAGCGCAGTTGACCGCCCAGTTCCCCTTCCCGTTCCACCAGCGTGACGTTGAAACCGGCATCGGCGATGGTGAGCGCGGCGGTCATCCCGGAGACTCCCCCGCCGATGACCAGCGCCCGCGGCTCGGGGCGGACGGCCTGTTTGTAGACCGGCTCGGCCAGCCGAGCGCGCGCCACGGCCGTCCGCACCAGTTCCTTCGTCTTCTCCGTCGCCCCGGCGGGGTCGTCTACATGCACCCAGGCACAGTGCTCCCGCAGGTTGACCATCTCCATCAGGTACGGGTTCAGGCCGCCCTCCCGCGTGCCCCGCTGGAAGAGCGGTTCGTGGGTGCGGTGGCTGCACGCCCCGACGACCACCCGATTCAGCCCCTGTTCCTGAATGGCGCCCCGAATCACCGCCTGTCCGGCCTCAAAACAGCCGTAGTCCACTATCTGGACACAGGCCACATCCGGCAGGGTGCGGGCATATTCGGCCACCTCCTCCACGCGGATCACTCCGTCCAGCGTCGGCGTACAGCGACACAGGAAGACGCCGACGCGGGGAGGCTCGCCCCGCACATCCCGCTCCGGCACCATTCCATCGGGCTTCCAGAGGAAGGGGTACTCCCGGCTGGACGGCGACCGGTTCAGGTGCTCCCGCAGCATTCGCATGGCGTCGCCTGCCGCGCCCGCCGCGTCTATGATGGTCTCGGCGATCTCCTTGGGCGACTGGAACGTCCCGCAGACGTAGATGCCCGGTCGGCTGGTCTCCAGAGGGTTGAACTTGTCGGTCTCGCAGAAGCCATAAGGGTTCAGGTCTATGCCCAGGATGCGCGCCAGGTCGCGGGCGCCATCCGGCGGACGAGAGCCCAGGGAGAGCACCACCATATCAAACCGGTCCTCCCGCATCCGGCCCTCCTCGTCCGGATAGCGCAGGATCAGGTCGTGGGTCTGGGGGTCCTCTTTGACCGCGGAGATGCGGCAGCGGGTGTACTCCACCTGGTATTTCTTCCGGGCCTCTTCGTAGTAGGCGTTGAATTCCTTGTTGAAGGCCCGCTCGTCCATAATGAAAATCTGGCAGTGGACGCCGGGGATGCGCTCTTTGGCGATCATCGCCTCTTTGGTGGCGTACATGCAGCAGATGGACGAGCAGTAGGGGTACTTCTGGTCGCGCGAGCCGACGCACTGGAGCCAGGCGATGCGCTTCGGGACCCGCGCGTCGGACGGGCGCAGGACAACGCCCTCGGTGGGGCCGGAGCGGCTGGCCAGCCGCTCGTACTCCATAGAGTGGATGACGTTGGGGAAGCGCCCGTAGCCCAGTTCGGCATACTCATTCGGGTCGGAGAGGGCGTAGCCCAGGGAGAGAATGATGGCGCCGACGGAAAGGTCCTGCTCGTAGGGCTCCTCTTCCAGGTTCACTGCCCCTGTAGGGCAGATGGATTCGCACCGCCGACATGTCTCGCAGCGGGGGACTTTGTCCACCACATACGCATCGGGCAGGGCGCGCGGGGCCATCTTGTAGATGGCCTTGCGCGTCGTCAGTTCCTCTTCAAAGAAACTGGGCAGGTCCACCGGGCAGACCGCGGTACAGAGGCCACAGTTGATGCATTTCTCCGGGTCCACATAGGTGGGCCGGTGCCGGAGCGTGACGGTGAAATCGCCAGCCCGTCCGCTGACGCCGATCAGGTCGGTGTTGGTGAGAATCTCAATGTTGGGATGACGGTTGAAGTCCAGGAAGGCCGGCGAGATGGACGGGCGGGTGCAGCCGAAGCCGTGGTCGGAGGTGCCCCGGCAGAGGACGCAGTCGTGGGTGGGGAACATGTAGCCCAGTTGGGCCACCCGCCCGCCCAGCCAGGGCAAACTTTCCACAAGATATACTTTCAGGCCGGCCTCAGCCAGGTCTATCGCGGCGCGCATCCCGCCGACGCCGCCGCCGACGACCAGGACGGATCCGGTGGTGGGTGTGGTCTGTGCCATATTCAACCTCAAGCAGTATAGGATACAAGGATACAAGGATACAAGGGCATAGGATGTTAACGGAGCGTCTCGTCCGGGATGTAGCGGTCGCCGAAGAGTTCTCTCCCGGTTTTTAATCGGCAGATATAGCCGATGTAACCGTTCAACGTTCGCTCCGTCTCACGCCCCAACTCGTACATCTCCCGAAAACGAGCTTCACTAATATAGCCCAGGTCGTAAGCGGTGATGACATGGTTAATGGTCTCACTGAGCGAACCGCGAGCGATGTAGTAAAAGCGCAAACTGTCAACGTAATGGTAGCGTCCGTACCCTTCCGCAATGTTCGCCATTACACTCTTAGATGAACGTCGGATCTGAGCCGCCAGGTCATACCGTTCGTGGGGTGGTAGTGCCTCGGCCAGTCGGTGGCATTCAATCATCAACTGGCGCGCCAACTGCCAGGCTTTCAGGTCTTCAAACCCCCTTTCGGCCACCTCCCCTGCCCGGCTCTCCCGCTTCATTTCGTCTACTCCCCTGTCTACTTGTCTACTTGTCTACTCCCCTGTCTACTTGTCTACTTGTCTACTCCCCTGTCTACTTGTCTACTTGTCTACTCCCTTGTCTACTTGTCTACTCCCTTGTCTACTTCTTCCTTGTCTACTTCTTCCTCGTATAATCCGGGAGCAAGATAGGGGAGACCACTCCCGTATTGACCCCCGCCTCCTCCAGTTCCCGGTTCCATTTCTCCAGATGGGCCAGGGTGGGTTTGCCGGGTTTCACCTGATGGGACCAGAGCGCGGCGTTGCGGCCCGACCGTCGGCCAAAGACGAGAATTTCCAGCAGGGAATTGCCCATCAGCCGGTTGTGGCCGTGGACGCCCGCGCTCACCTCCCCGGCGATGAACAGGCCGGGGATCTCGGTAGAGCCATCGGCGCGCAGCCGCACCCCGCCGTTCTGATAGTGCAGAGTCGGGTAGACCAGGATCGGCTCCTTCGTCATATCAATCCCGAAGCGGGCAAATTGCCGCACCATCGCCGGGAGCGCCCGCTGGATGGTGCCGGGACCGTGGATGATGTCTATCATCGGCGAGTCCAGCCAGACCCCCACCTGCCCTGTGGGAGTGACGACGCCGTTGCCCCGCGCACACTCCCGGAGAAACGCCGCCGACTCCACATCGCGCGGCTCCAGGGGATAGACGAACTGTTCGCCGTACTTGTTGACCACCTGCGCCCCCAGCCCGCGCACCTTTTCCGTGACCAGTTGTCCCAGAATCTGCTCCGGAAACGCTGCGCCAGTGGGATGGTACTGCATAGATTCCAGATACCCCAGCGGCGCGCTGATCCGGTAGGCCAGCACAACCCCATCGGCCGTGGCGCCGTAGTGGTTGGTGGTGGGGAAGCCCTGATAGTGGAGCCGCCCGCCGCCGCCCGTCGCCAGGATGACGGCCTTTGCCTGGATGTAGCCTTTGGCCCCCGTCTCCAGGTTCATCACCACCGCCCCGACGACCTGACCCTTGTCGTCCAGCACCAGTTCAATCGCCGGGGAGAAATCTATCACCGTGATGTCGGGCTCCCGGTTGCGCACCTCGTCCCGCAGAACCCGCATAATTTCGGCGCCGGTGTAGTCCCGTGCCGAGTGCATCCGCTTGCGGCTGGTGCCGCCCCCATGGGCCTCCACCATCGTCCCATCGGGCTCTTTGTCAAACATCATCCCCAACTCTTCCAGCCATTTGATGACAAAGGGGGCGTCCATCACCAGCGCCTCCACCAGTTCCGGGACGTTGGTGAAGTGCCCTCCGCCGATGACGTCCAGATAGTGGATGGTCGGACTGTCGTTGGGACGGTCGGCGGCCTGGATGCCGCCCTGGGCCATCATCGTGTTGGCATCGCCGAAGCGGAGTTTGGTGACCAGGATGACCTTCGCCCCATTCTCCTGGGCCAGGAGCGCCGCCGACGCCCCCGCCCCACCCCCGCCGATGACCAGCACATCCGTTTCGGCGATGGGCGTGAGGTCAAAGTCCGGCCCGATATGGGGCCGCCCTTCCACCACGTCGGCCAGTTCGTGGGGCATGCGCTGCCCCTTGCTGACCCCAACGCGGATGGCGCGGAAGGTTTCGTCTTTGTAGTCCGGGTGGTAGGCCTTCAGGAGTGCCTCTCGCTCTTCCAGCGACATCGTCGGGAAGGTCTCCTTCAGCCGCCGCGGCCGGGTCGCCTCCACCATTCGGACCGATTCCTGCATCTCCGGCGGATAACCGCTCATATCTCCTCCCGATCAGCGGAATATACCTGAACGGAACTTTTTTCAGAGCGCCGGGTTCTCAGCCAGAAGCAATTTCACCTGCTGACCCGTTGCCTCGTTGATCACCACCAGAGCGCCTTCTTCGTACTGCAATTGCTCATTGGCGTTCAGGAGTTCAATGCCGTAGATTGTCCCATCGGGAGCGATGTCTACCACCAGTTCATCGCTCAGCCGAATGGATTCCACTTCGGCCCGCTTTTCCCGGAAGCGAATGTATGCAATGTTGTAGCGCGGATCATAAGTTAATCTCATCCCCATCTTCCTGTTGAATCTCGTAAAGTCGTATCACCGCCTTCCGGTGAAGTCTCAAAAAGTTATACCACCCCTATGGGTTGAATCTGGCTTGTGATTCCAGAAGGGTGCGATCCTCTGGAGGGTTGATATTTCCCCTCCCCCTACCCCCCTCCCCATTGAGGGCGGACGGATCGTCCGCCCCACAGCCGCACGGGGAGGGGGGATGGGAAAGGGGTTTTTGGGGCGGCGGCTTCGCCGCCGCCCCAAAAACCCCTCTCCTCCCCCCTCTCCCCCGCCCGTCAGGGCAAGGGGGAGAGGGGGGCAAGGGGGGTGAGGGGGATAAAGGGAATCCCTGGCAACAAAGAAGACTTGGAACGAACGCTCGGACTCCCATCAGGGCAAGGGATGGGATACGACTTTTGAGACTTTGTTAAAGACCGGGTGATACGACTTTATGAGAATCAACAGGATGAAAGCGAACCGCCATAAGTTACTCCGGCTCAATGTCCCGCGCTCTGTACCGGGCCTTCAGTTCGTCCACGCTCATATTCTTCAGGGCCTGGATTTCGGGATCAAAGTTGCCCTGGCGGATTTCGTTCAGCCGATCCTCCAGGTGCTGGGAGCGCGGGGCGAGATACCGCCCGTACAGGCGACGAGCGAGAATCGCGATGTTGTACTGGGCCTCCTCCGCCGGACAGCGCGCCGCACAGAGGCCGCACATAATGCAGTCAAAGGAGATGTCGGCCATTCGGGCGATATCGCCGCGCATTCCGGCAGCCATATACGCGCGCACGTCTATCTGCTGCGGGCAGGCCTTGGTGCAGGTGCCGCACCCCAGGCAGCGCAGGACCTCCGGATACAAACTGAAGAGGGTCGTTGGCGTGGGCTCCAATTGGGTAATGTCGTAGATCGCCCGACGGGCCGGGAAGAAGGGCAACTGGGCCAGGTACATATTCGGCTGCACCACCGTCTGGCAGGCCAGGCCGAAGTAGAGTTTGGGGTCGCCCAGGATACGGTAGGCGGTGGCGCATGCCCCGCAGAAGCCGCCCCGACAGCCCACGCCGCGCACCAGTTTATAGCCTGCCCACTCCATCGCCTTCATAATCGTCAGCCCGGCAGGCACCAGATACTGCTTGCCCATAATAAAGACCGGGATCAGGTTTTCCTGCTCCTGCTCGGCCATCGCTCCTCCCGCTTTTCACGCATCACGCTTTACGTTTTACGTTTTACGTAATTACGTAAAACGTAAGGTTTAAGGTTACCGCTCCTCCCCCACCTGCGACCACTCGTCCTCACGGAAGGTGATCAGCGGCAGGGGCTCTTCCACACTGCGGCCGGGGACGTAGTCAAAGACAGCCTGGACCTGTTGGCCGACGGCGCGGAAGACCCGTCCCACGGGCAGGTCCGCGGGACATGCATCGGTGCAGAGCCCACAGCCAATGCAGGAGAGAACCATATGATTGAGCCGGGTCAGGTGGAAAAGCATCGTGTCGGCAGGCAGCCGGTACGCCCCCTTGCGCCGCGCCCAGTTCATATACTGGATGGGCTCGTGGTCCATCACCGGGCTCTTGAAGAGACAGGTCTTGCAGTAGCAGATGGGGCAGACGGTCATGCAGTTGTGGCAGCGGACACAGGCGGCAAAGACCCCTTCCACCCCCTCTTTCTCCATCCGACCGCGGATCTCGGCGAACCACGCGTCGCGGGTCTGGGTGCGGGCCCGGACGACCTTATCCACCACATCGGCCCGCCGACCGTCCTCCGGCGCCGCAGCCAGCCCCATTTTGCCCGCCAGTTCGTCGGAGAGGACGACCGGGATGCCCGCCCCAAGGTCGGCGCCGAAGAGTTCCAGCCGGATGTCGCCGCCCTCGGCCATCGGTTTCTCGCACATCTGGCAGGCGTCGCGGAGGGCATAGCCCGCCTGGGGCGCCAGGTCGCCCGACCGCATCCCCGCCAGAAGCGCCGCCAGGTCCACCCCGCCGTTGGCCCGCATCGTCTGATATACGGGGACGGTGTAGGTGCCGGGACAGTCCATCACCACGGTCACCAGGTCGTCCAGACTGGCCTGCTGGAGTTTGACCAGTTCCACCAGGGCCCGGTACTCGCAGGGGCGCAGGACGGCAGCGATCCGGCCGCGCGGCGCCCGCACCGTCGCCGGGCCGACAACCTGCGCGACGTTCAGCCCCAGGACCGGCGCCAGGGGGACGGCCGCGTCCAGCAGCGCCGGGTCGGCTACCAGCGCCGGGGTGACGCTACCGGCCGGGGTCTCCATCGGCACGAGTATCGCCTCCACCACCCCGGTCTCCAGAAGTTGCCGGAGAAAGTTTCGCAGAGCGGAGATAACATCCTGGTTTTCTACGGGAATCCACGCTTTCATATTTTCTCCTCGGGCAAATTGCGGATTGCAGATTGCGGATTGCGGATTGCAGATTGCAGATTGCGAATTCAGATGGCGCGCAGGCGACGGTATTCGGCAACGAGGGCGGGATCGTCCAGCGCCTGCTCAAACTGTTGCAACCAGTTCAGGACGTAGGCGTCGTCCAGGGCGTCTCCCTGCCGCCGAATGATGCTGGCCGCATCCTCCCGGTCCCGGGGACGGGTGGAAATCAGTTTGTAAATCAGCAGGTCCTCGGCACTGCAGACGTCCACCGAAAGCCCGGGCGCAACTTCCATCGACCGGGCGCGCCGAATCACCTCGGTGTCAAACTCCGTATCGGAGAGCAGAAGGTCCAGGCGCGTATCCCATCGGTCCTTCACAAAGAGGAATCCGAAATGGGTCAGCGTCTGCAACGGGTCTTCCGAAAAGGCCACATACTCCGTTCCCAAAGCCTCCAGCAGACGGCTTGCCTCTTCTCGCCCTACCAGCACTCGCACATCCACATCCCGCGTGGAGCGGGGCTCCCCCCATACGCTCAACGCGATCCCGCCGACAGCGGCCGAGGGGATACCAGCCTCCCGCAGTCGTTGCTGAAGGTGAACAAGGGACTCCAGGAGTTTATCCACGCTGCTCCTTCATCCACTCGGCCAGGCGGAGGAGCCGCCGCTGGAGTTCCGCCAGGTAGGCCATCCGATCGGGCCGAAAAAGCGCCTCGGTCTGAAGGTACTGGGGTTCCAGTGCCCGCTGCAACTCCAGATACTGCGCCACGCTCTCCTGGACGGTCATCTGACGCAAGAGGCGCGTCTTCTCCGCCTCCAGCGCGTCCCATCCTTCGCGAATCCGCTTCAGAGAATTCATCTTATCCCTGCTAAAATGGGCAGGAGTTCAGGTTATACGGCCCATTCCTTCCGCATCGGGTTGGGCCCCTTCTCCTTCAGGTACTGGGTCATCTGGGCGACGGTGTCGGCGAATCGCTGGCCTTCCGAGGCAGAAATCCAGCGCAGCCAGACCCGATCCTCGTCTATGCCGGCCTGCTTGAGGATTTCCTTGAGGGCGATGATTCGCCGCCGGGCCTTGTAGTTGCCGGATTGATAGTGACAGTCGCCCGGATGGCAGCCGCCAATGAGGACACCATCCGCCCCGTCCAGCAGCGCTTTCAGGACGTAAGTGGGGTCCACCGACCCGGAGCACATCAGGCGGATGATGCGCACGTTGGGCGGGTACTGGATGCGGGACGTTCCCGCCAGGTCGGCGCCGGTATAGGTACACCAGTTGCAGAGAAAGGCGACGATTTTCGGTTCAAAGCCGTTGTCGGTCATTGAGCCTCCTGTAGTATGGAGTAAGGAGTAGGGAGTAGGGAGTAGGAAGTACGGGTGTTACTCCCAAAACACCAGCGCCTCCACCTGAGCCAGAATCTGGTCCGGGGTGAAGTGCTGGAGACGGATCGCTTTGGACGGGCAGGTGACGGCACAGGCGCCACAGCCCTTGCACAGGACGGCGTTGACCCGTGAGACGCCCCACAGCGGGTCCAGCGCCGGGGCCCCATACGGGCAGATTTCCACACACATCCCGCAACCGGCGCAGAGTTCGGGGTCCACGACCGCCGTGGCGGCCTCCATCGGGACCACTCCCCGCATCAGCGGGATGAGCGCCGACGCCGCGGCGGCTTTCGCCTGGGCGACCGTATCGGGGATGTCCTTGGGCGCCTGACAGCACCCAGCCAGGAAGACGCCGTCCACCGCCGTATCCACCGGTCGCAGTTTGGGGTGCGCCTCCAGGAAGAAGCCGTCGGCGGAGCGGGGGAGTTTCAGGAGCGAAGCGAGTTCCGCCACGTCCTCCTGCGGCTCCATCCCCACCGCCAGAACGACCAGGTCCGCCTCGTGCTCCAGGGTGCGGCCCAGGAGGGTGTCCTCCACCCGCACCACCACCCGGTCACTGCGGCGGTAGATTTCGGAGACGTTGCCCCGCCGGTAGCGCACCCCCGCCCGACGGGCCTCGTCGTAGAACTCCTCCCCGCGCTTGCCGAAGGTGCGCACGTCCATATAGAACACGGTCACCCGGCTATCGGGCAGGGCCTGGCGCACCAACTGGGCCTGCTTGGCGCTGATCATGCAACAGACCCGGGAGCAATAGGGCCGCCCCAGTTGCACATCCCGCGAGCCGACGCACTTGATGAAGACCACATCTTTAGGGGTCTTGCCGTTCACCGTCAGGTCGCCCGCAGCCAGCCGTTGCTCCAGTTCCAGAGTGGTGACCACCTGCGGGTAGCGACCGTAGCCGAACTCCGGCTTGAGCGTCGGGTCAAAGACGTTGTAGCCGGTGGCGATGATGATGGCCCCAGCCTTGAGAGGTCCGGCGGGGACATCCGGCCCCTCCACCGTCACCTCAAAGTTGCCCACAAAGCCCGCGATGTTCGCGACGCGCGCGTTCCGGTAGACGGTAATGTTGGGATGGCTCTGGACCCGGCCGATCAGGTCGGGCAGCCAGGCGGCAACGGGCTCCAGATCGGGGAAGGTGCGGTTCAGTTCGGCCACCCGTCCGCCGAGGCGGTCGCTCTTCTCCACCAGGTAGACGGGGAACCCGGCGTCGGCGATATCCAACGCGGCCACCAGCCCCGCCACGCCGCCGCCGATGACCACCGCCGCAGGGGTGACGGGCGCTTCCCGTTCCTCCAGGGGCTCCAGACGGGCCGCCTTGGCCACCGCCGCAAGGACCAGCGCTTTGGCCTTCTCCGTCGCCTCGTCCCGGTCGTGGTGGACCCAGGAGCACTGCTCGCGGATATTAGCCATCTCAAACCGGTACGGGTTGACCCCGCCCTCCTGCGAGGCGGCGCGGAAGGTCGGTTCGTGCATCCGGGGCGAACAGGACGCGACGACAATCCGGTTCAGGCCGAAGTTGCGGGCGTCGTCTTTAATCAGGGCCTGCCCCGGTTCAGAGCACATGTAGGTGTAGTTGCGGGCGATGACGACGTTGGGCAACGTTGCGGCGAACTCCGTCACCGCTTCCACGTCCACGGTGGCGGCGATGTTGGTGCCACAGTGGCAAATATAGACCCCGATGCGCGGTTTGGGTTCCATAGGCCTCCCATTGACAAAGCAGTAATTTACGGGTATAATTTGTAGCAGAACTGGACTCGTAAGGCCTGGATCGGCTGCTCCGATGTAAGTCGGTGCTATTCCGTCTTCTTGCTGGTGAACTCTCACCAGCCAGACGGTGAGAATCGGCCGCCAGGGGGAGCCAGTTCTTTATTTTTTCACCACATCCTCCACCACAATATTGTCTTGGATAATTTGGTAGAACGTCTCGTCGTCTCGCTCATATTTTTGAAAGATAGCCCAGGCGACTGCATCGGCAACCTGAATGGCCCTTTCTCCCTCCGAAGCAACGAATCGGCAAAACGAACCTGTCGGCAGTTGGCTTGCCTCCTCTGCCAGGGCCCGAACCAATCGTTCCTCCAGACGGCGACTCGTGTATCGCTTATCTATGGTCAGCACAAGAAAAGGGTAGCGAGCAAGACTAGTGAGAGAAAGCCCGCGCACAAGCCTGCCGGTACCAATCCTCCGGGTCGTCTGGACGGCTGGACTGCCATTTATCCAGGATAACCGCGACGATTTCCACATCTGATGCAGCCACATCTGCCAGCAAGCGGGCTACAATCTTCCGGGGCGTATGCCTGGCCTTGAGTTCTGGAATGTCCTTCAACCGCTTGCCCAGCCTTTTTCTGGCCCTGGTTGCTAATTTTCCAAGCCGATGCAGATTATCCGTCAGGACAACAGTGACAATCAGATAACGGGACGCGCTTTCCGCCCACCCTGCGTCTCCCGCCTCATCCAGAACGCCTTCTTTTAACGTCATCCTACAACGCCATCGCCACCAGTTCGGCGATATCCATCACCTTCAATTGTTCAGATAGCCCCTTCACTTTGACGGCGTCCTCCAGCATCGCCATGCAGAAGGGGCAGGCGACGGCGAGAATCTCGGCGCCGGTCTCAGCGGCCTCCTGCACCCGCTGGAAAGCCAGCCGGGCCTCGGTGTTCGTGCCCTCAAACCACATCCGGCCGCCCCCGCCCTCACAGCAGAGGCCCCGCTCCCGGATGCGGTCCATTTCCACAAATTTCACGCCGGGGATCGCCCGCAGGACCTCCCGCGGCTCGTCAAAAATCTTATTCTGCTTGCCCAGGAAACAGGGGTCGTGGTAGGTGACCACCTTCTCTACCCGACCGGTCAGGCTCAACCGCCCCTGGTCCAGGAGACGGGCCAGCAACTGGGTGTAGTGGAGCACATCCATCCCCAGTTTGTACTCGTGACGGAAGGTGTTCATGCAGTGGGGGGACGTAGTGACCATCTCCCGGGCGCCCGTTCCCTCCAGAAGGGGCTTCCCTTCCTCCACCAGCATCTCAAAGAGACCCATCTCCCCCAACCGGCGCACTTCGTTGCCGCAACAGGTCTCCTCCGTGCCCAGGTGACCGAAGTCCACCCCCGCGGCCCGCAGCACCCGCACCAGTGCCTTCGTCGCCGCCTGGGCGCGCATATCGTAGACGGAACTGCAGCAGGTGAAGAGAAGCGTCTCACATCCATCCTGAACGGGCTGAATCTCCAAACCGTCCGCCCAGGCCATCCGGTCATCCCGCGCGTAGCCCAGGGGGTTGCCCTGACGGAAAATGCCCATCAGCGCGGTGCCGATGGTGCTGGGGACCTTGCCCTCCTCCACCAGCATGCTGCGCAGGGCAATGATGACTTCCGCCGGACGGACATCCTTGGGACAGCGCTCCACGCAGGTGAAACAGCAGGTACAATCCCACAGTTCCTCGCGGTGCACCGGTCCGGCGATGTCGCCCACCAGCGCGCCGTAGACCAGCGAGCGGACGTTCAGCGCCGTGGTGATGGAGACCGGGCATCCGCCCGTGCATTTGCCGCACTGAATGCAACTGAAGAGGTCCAGGCCGAGTCCAAGTTCGGTTGCCAGTTGCTGGATGTCGGTTTGCATCTATGCCTCCTGATCCGAAGGTCCAATCCACAGGGCCAGCGCCCTATCCCTGTTCCGCGCGTCGCAGAAGCCCCAGGGCCGAAGCGGCCGCGGCTTTGGCCTGGGCAACGGTATCGGGGATGTCCTTGGGCCCCTGGCAGCAGCCCGCCAGGAAGACGCCAGGCCGGTTGCTATCCACCGGTCGATACTTGGGGTGCGCTTCCTGGAAATACCCATCGGGCGACCGCTCCAGGCCCAGCAGTTCCGCTACCGCCGCAATGTCAGTGCGGGGGACGACCGCCGTCGCCAGCACTACCAGATCGGTCTCCACCTCCACCGTCCGGCCCAGCAGCGAGTCCTCCGCCCGCACCACCAGCCGGTCCCCCCGCCTGTAGACCTCCGACGGCTCTCCCCGCCGGTAGATGACCCGCTCCTCCTTCACCCGGTCGTAGAACTCCTCGTAGCCCTTGCCGAAGGCGCGCATGTCAATGTAAAAGACGGTGATCCGGGCGTCGGGGAGTTTGTCCCGCACCAGATGGGCATGCTTGGCGGTGTACATGCAGCAGATACGGGAGCAGTAGGGCACGCCCGTATGCGGGTCGCGGGAACCGACGCAGTGGATGAAGACGACGTCTTTCGGCTCCTTGCCGTTCACCAGAATCTTCCCTCCGGTCGGCCCAGACGCCGAAGAGAGCCGCTCAAACTCCAGGCCGGTCAGGACGTTGGGGTAGACCCCGTAGCCGAACTCCGGCTTGGTGCGCGGGTCTATCAGGTCAAAGCCAGTGGCGACGATGATTGCGGCGACGTCCACCTCCACGAACCGCTCTTTCTGCTCAAAGTTGATCGCCCCAGCGGGACAGGCATCCTTGCACAGGAAGGTCTTGCCGCAGACCCCGCGGGTCAGGAAGAGGCATGCGGTGGGGTCCACCGTATAGACCAGCGGCACGGCCTGGGGGAAGGGGACATAGATGGCGGAGCGCTTGCTCAGCCCCTGGTTGAAGGTATCCACCACCCGCCCGCGCATCCGGCAGGCTTCGGCGCAGAGGCCGCAACCGCGGCAGAGGTCCTCCTCCACATAGCGGGGCTTTTTCCGGATGGTGACGTGGAACGCGCCCACCTCCCCCTCCACCGCCACCACTTCCGAATAGGTCATCAGTTCAATGTTCGGATGCTGCCCCACGCTGACCATCTTGGGGGTGAGGATGCAGGACGAGCAGTCCAGCGTGGGGAAAGTCTTATCCAGTTGGGCCATCCGCCCGCCCACGCTGGGCTCCCGTTCCACCAGATAGACCGGATAACCGGCGTCGGCGATATCCAGCGCGGCCTGGATACCGGCGATGCCGGCCCCGATGACCAGGGCGGCAGGTTTTTTCTGGGATGTCGTCATATTTGGGCTACTCCTCATCTGATGTAGACAGCGGCGGCATCCTCCGCTTGCCTTATTTTCCCCCGCCGGAGATCGGTCGGCGGTTGGGATTCTGCTGGTCCGTTACCCAGTTAGCCGGGTTGGCGTGAATGTACTGGGCGATACGATGGAATTCGGCCTCGTTACGGATAATGTGTTCGTAATAATTCCGTTGCCAGGCGAAATCGGTTTTTCCGGCCTGGCGAATCAATCGGGTGGTCGCCGCCTTGAATGCACGCACCACCTGCCCCAATGTGGGACGTTGTTTGTCCACGGTGAACGGTTTCCCGATGGGGGATTCGGTTTTTGGACCCGTGGGGGGTGGGGCGGCGGGTTCAACGTGATGATGAAATGTACATGGTTCGGCATTACCACGAACGGCCCCAATTCAATGGTGGGGAAATGTTGGGGCAGGGCGCGCCAATATTCGGCAACAATGTTG
>Ga0209721_1000629_pt1 | contig 30025 bp, 28 predicted proteins | sample TshhotsprinmetaG_FD_184139 | JGI IMG/M metagenome (GOLD analysis project Ga0209721, IMG submission 184139) | Hot spring microbial communities from South Africa to study Microbial Dark Matter (Phase II) - Tshipise hot spring metaG (SPAdes)... | ecosystem: Environmental > Aquatic > Thermal springs...
TGCTTTACATGTCGGGCTATACGGACAATGCGATAGCGCATCATGGGATTTTGGAGCCAGGGATCAACTTCATTCAGAAGCCTTTTACGGTGGAGGGTTTGGCCAAGAAGGTGAGGGAGGTGTTGGATAAGGCTTAGTTCGGAGTTGGGTGTTCGGAGAAAAACAGAATACTAAGTTCTGGTGGCCGAAGAGGGATGAAAAGCGAAAAGAGGGAGTGAGAGGCGACGGACGAGGAACGGGAGGCGAGGGATGAAGGATACGAAATGAGGAAAAGAAAGGAAGAACATGTAAAACATACCATTGCACAATAAAATATGTTATTATTGTGTTAATTACATCACGAATAGGAGAGAGAAATGCGTGCAACTGTGACGATAGAAAAAGAGAGCCTGGATAAGCTGCTCAAGGAATCCAAGAGTAAGAGTAAGGCCGCCGCCGTAAGAATGGCTATTGACGAATATCTGAAGGCCAAACACATCGAAAAGATAAAATCAATGAAAGGTAAGCTCGAATTTGATTTAAGTGCCAAGGAGATCAGACACCGTGAAAGATAGGGTTTTAATAGATACCTCTATCTGGATAGACTATTTTAGAGGTGGAAACGAAGAGATTCTAAAAAAGACAGATCAGCTTTTATCCTATGCCTCGGTTTATGTACCGAAGGTTGTTATGGCTGAACTCATTCATGGGGCAAAATCGGAGAAAGAAGTCGCAGTCATCGAAAGCTTTGTTGAGGCATTCAACATTATTGATCAGACGGAAAATACATGGATTAAGGCCGGGACACTTTCTTTTTCTATGAAACGTAGAGGCGTTTACGTCAATCTGGTGGACTGTTATATTGCCGTGCTGGCCGAAGAATATCACTGCAAGATATTTTCATTGGATGAGCACTTTAAAGAGATTAAGAGATTTTTAAAAATTGAAATTGTGTGATGGTGAAGATTGATAGTTGTACTTGAAATATGAGTATTCACATGGAATCCTGGAGCCAGGCGTCAGTTGTCTTCAAAAGCCCTTTACGGTGGAGGGGTAGGCCAAGAGGATGAGGGCGGTGTTGGACCGATGAGCGAAGGACGACAGAGGAGAGACGATGGAAGTAACCCCCCTTTGTCCCCCCTTAGTTTAAGGGGGGAATAGAGGGGGTTAATTAGTGGATGAGAGACGAGGGAGGAGAGAGGGGAGACCCGCCTATGTTAAAGCTCCGGCGGGCAGGCGATGGAGGATGAAAGAGAGAAACGGCAGAAGAGATACAAAAAGTTCCAAAGAGAGAGTTCACGATGATCAACGAGAATGAATACAGGGCCTATTTGGATGGAATGATTCAAGGGAATTATAAGCGTTGCGAGGAGATAGTATCAGATTTTTTAAGTCGAAATATTGAACCGGTAGAACTTTACACGGGGCTGTTTCAGCGTTCTCTTTATCAGGTTGGAGAACTATGGGAGAAGAACCGAATCTCTGTTACGACAGAGCACCTTGCAACGGCGATTACCGAAAGGCTGTTGGCGATCGTCTATCCCAGCATCTTAAAAAAATTTAGGAAGAGGGGGGCGGGCCAAAGGGCAGTGATTTCCTGTTCGGTCAACGAGTACCACCAGGTGGGAGCCCGTATTGTAGCCGATATGCTGGAGCTGCATGGTTGGGATGTGTATTTTTTGGGTGCCAACACGCCAGTGAATGATCTGCTTCTGATGATTCAGAAAACGAACCCGAATCTTTTAGGACTTTCCCTTAGTATTTATTTCAATATGGTGAACTTTAACCGGGTGATTCAATCGGTGCGATCAGAGTACTCCGAACTCGAAATTATTATTGGTGGTCAGGCCTTTCGCTGGGGCGGGGCCGATATCGCCAATAAGTATCCTCGGGTAACTTATATACCTGCCCTTTCTGAATTGGCCGGGATCCTATGAGATGATCCGAATGGGGAAAAGTGGAGAACGATTTGGAATAATAAATCGGTGGTTTTACGAAATCGCGCCCCTCTTTTTCCTTCACCTTGATTCTTCAAATAGAGTGGTAGGTACTAACTGCTTTACACGAAGGCTGCTGGGTGGCGATGTCGACGGGAAGAGCGTAGAGGAAATTTTTTTAACTTTTGGACAACCAATCAATATAAACGAACTGAAGGAGCATCCTGAAACTCCTCAACGGTTAAACGTTTCTACCTCTGCGGGTCTTCCAGAGAGTTTGTTCTTCCACTTCATTCCGATGGGTGACGAGACGCTAATCCTTGGGAGCTTCGATGTGGATGAACACGCCAAACTCCGGAGAGAGCTCCTTTCCATAAATAACCAACTCAATGCGCTTACCCGAGAACTGCAAAAGAAGAACCATGAGCTGGAAGAACTGAATCAACTTAAGAACCAGTTTCTCACCATGGCCGCTCATGACCTAAGAAAGCCTGTAAGTTCCATCTTGAACTATTCGGAATTTCTGATTGAGGAGACAGAAGCGGTTTTGACTCCAGAGCAGAGGGGCTTTTTAAATACGATCTATAATTCCACCAATTACATGCGACGGTTGATTGACGATTTTCTCGATCTTGGCATGATTGAATCGGGTCATTTTGATCTGGATCTCCAGCCGACCTCAATGGAGGAACCCCTATCAAGAAGTATCAATCTCAGTAAACTGAATGCCCGAAAAAGGGGGATTGGGATTCGCGTGGAGATGGAAGAAGCGATACCCTTAACCATGATGGATGGACCTAAGATCGAACAGGTCTTGAACAACCTGATCGGCAATGCTATTGAACATTCCAATTCAAATCAGGAGGTGTTGATTCGAATCGCCAGGTCAGAGAAAGAACTGGTGGTCTCTGTCATTGACCATGGCCCCGGGTTGTCACACGAGGAGACTGAAAAGCTCTTTCTACCCTATCAACGGGGAAGATTAAAAAAGCAGGACGGAAGTAGAAGCACAGGATTAGGGCTTGCGATCTCGAAGAAAATTATAGAGGCCCATGGAGGGAGGATATGGGTTGAAAGAGATCACGGAAAAGGTGCTACTTTCACTTTTAGTTTACCAGTCACTGGTCAAGAATAGGGGGAAGAACGATGACACGAGATGAACTTGTAGAATCAGCTAACAAGTTAATGAAGCCTCTACCATTCGCCATGGAGGAGTTTTCTGCTAAGCGAGAACATTTGGCAGCACGTGTGAATCGAATTATGTCGGAGAGGCCAGATCTGGAAAAATTGGTAGGTAGAGATGGCAAGCAGATGAGTGATGACAACAACCGGAACTTCTCCCTTTTCATGGAGTCCCTTTTTCAGGAATTCTCGGGAAAAGTTTTGGTGGATACCGCCCTCTGGGCCTTTCGGACCTATCGCTCCCATGGTTTTCAACCCATCTATTGGCCAGCCAACCTAAGTACCTGGACGCAGATTCTTAAGGAAGAACTTTCAAAGGAGACTTTTGAGGCCATCTCTCCATTTTATGAATGGCTGATCGTTCATGTCCCGGTTTTTACTCAATTGACCGATGCCGAAATAATGGGTGGGGGAAAGAGTCAAGAGTAGGAGATCGAAGGGAGTTGACCCATGGGAGAGAGAATTAGAATTCTGGTAGTTGACGATGATCAGGACATTTTATTTTCCATGACAAAAAATTTACGAACTGCCGGATATGAAGTCTATGGAGCAGAAAGTGGAACCTCGTGCCTTCGGATGGTGAGTGAGAAAAATCCTGATCTCGTTCTGCTGGACGTAGTATTGCCGGATATTTCAGGGTATGAGATTTGCCAACTGATCAAGGCCGAAAAACGGAGACGTCCAACTTATGTGGTGCTTCTCTCAGGGATTAAGACTGCGCCGGACGATCAATCCGAAGGACTTGAGATGGGAGCTGATGGCTATCTGGTGAGACCTATTTCCAAGCGGGAGCTTCTTGCACGAGTCAAGGCCATGGAACGGATTATTCGGGCGGAGCGCGAGCGGGATGAGCTCATCGAAAAGCTTCAAAAAGCATTGGCTGAAATTAAGACCTTAAAGGGTTTTCTCCCCATCTGTTCCTCGTGTAAAAAGATCAGGGACGACAAAGGCTACTGGACACAGATCGAGGCCTACATCCGGGATCATTCGGAGGCGGAATTCACTCACGGCATCTGCCCTGAGTGTTTTAAGAAACTCTATCCTGATGAGGTTTGAGAATTTGGGGGAAAGAGTGAGTAAATAGAGCGAGAGAGGAAGGACAGGAGATGATGGAAGTACCCCCCCTTTGTCCCCCCTTAGTTTAAGGGGGGAATAGAGGGGGGTTGTTTGGTGGATGAGAGACGAGGGACGAAGGACGAGGGATGATGCAAGATGTACAGGGAGATTGGAACATAATGGGGCAAGGCCGATCTAAATGAGTCGGGGACTTAAAGAATTAGAAGAAAAGGTATTTAAAAAGGATCTCTGCACGGCGTGTGGGGCGTGTCTTTCACTCTGCCCCTATCTTCGTTCATGGAAGGGAAGGGTGGTCAAGCTTCACGATTGTGGATTGGAGGAGGGCCGTTGCTTTGCTTATTGTCCAAAGACAGGAGGTGATTTGGCAGGAACTGGTGAGCAAGAATCTACCCAGAGGGATGAACAACTTGAGCTTGGACCTGTCCGAAAGATTTTAATGGCAAGGGGAAGAGATCCCATCTGGAGAGAGAAGGCTCAGAGCGGAGGAGTGGTCTCTGCACTCATTGACTTTGCCTTAAAGAAGAAGGTGATTGATGCGGCCATTCTCACACTTCGGGAGGATGATTTCCTTCCCAAAGGTCGAATCGTCCGAAATCGAGAAGATATTTTAAATTGCGCTGGTTCGAGTTATGTTTCTGGACCAACTCTCGAGGCATTGAATAGAGGTCCCTGGAATGGAGAAGAAAGGATCGGAGTGGTTGGACTTCCATGCCAGGCCATTGCCCTGAGAAAGATGAGGTCTTCTTCTCTCGAAAAGAGAACGCCCATTGATAAGGTGGGGCTTATCATAGGCCTTTTTTGCACCTGGGCACTCGAATATGAGCGATTTCACGCCTTCTTAAAAGAGAGATTGGGACAGTTAAATATTCAGAAATTGGAAATCACTCCGCCACCGGATAGGCTTCTTAAGGTTTATACGGATAGGCAGTTGACCATGGTTCCAGTTGATGAGATCAGGCCTTTCATCCGGAAAGGCTGTCAAGTCTGCCTCGATATGACTGCAGAGCTCTCAGATATTTCAGCAGGAACCGTTGAAGGGATTGAGGGATGGAATACGGTGATTATTCGCTCTGATCAAGGCGAAGCGCTTTTTAAAGAGGCCGAAAAGGAAGGAATGATCGAATGCCAATCGTTGCCCGAGGATCATTTGAATCATCTTAAAGAGGCCTCTCTCCTCAAAAGAAGAAGGGGGATGGATGTCCTTCAAGAGATAGGTAGGCCAGAAGGGGGCAAAGGATGAGTTCCATTGCTGAAAATAATCCCGGTAGAGTGGCGCTACTGATGGGGAATGAGGCGATTGCACGGGGAGCGCTTGAGGCTGGGGTGAAGGTCTGCGCCGCCTATCCAGGGAATCCGTCTTCTGAGATCATTGGAACTCTTGCTACAGTGGCTGAAGAGATGGGACTCCATGTGGAATGGTCTATCAATGAGAAGGTGGCTCTGGAGGTGGCTGCTGCCGCCTCCTTAGCAGGGCTCAGGGGCCTTTGCGCCATGAAGCAGAACGGGCTCAATGTGGCCTCTGACTTTCTCCTCAATCTCAATCTAACAGGGTGCCGGGGAGGACTTGTCGTGGTCGTTGCGGATGATCCTTCAGGCATCTCCTCAAGCAATGAAGAGGATTCCCGCATCTTTGCCAAATTGGGTGATCTGCCTTTGATGGAGCCAGCAAGTTTTCAAGAAGCCAAGGAGATGACCCGAGAGGCATTTAACCTTTCAGAGCGATTGAGCCTTCCGGTTCTGTTAAGGAGCGTGACACGGATCTCCCATGCAAGAGGAAATGTCACCTTCGATGAACTTCCGCGATCATTTAAGAAGCCCGAATTCGATCTTTCCAAGCCCTGGTCTGCTTTTCCTGCAATCCCGAATCACAAGATCCTCCATGAGAGGTTACAAAAGGCTAAGGAGATTTTTGAAAAATCGTCTTTTAATTTCTACAGAGGACCTGAGAAACCGGATTTAATAATCATCACGAGCGGAAGCGGCTACCTCTATTCCTTTGAAGCCGTGAACAATCTAAAAGTCGAAGAGAGGGTTGGTATCCTAAAGATTGGGACGAGCTGGCCTCTGCCTGAAGAGTTTGTTTTGAAACATCTCCGAAAGTCGGAGAATTTCTTGTTCGTCGAGGAGGTAGATCCCTTTCTTGAAAACAATGTGAAGGAACTCTTTGCACAGAACTGTTTTGACTTAGGGATGAAACGGTTCTTCGGCAAAGCCAACAGAATGATCCCTGATGTGGGTGAGCTTAGTCCGGAGATTGTCCATTCTGCAATTCAAACTTTTTTAAAGGTAAAATTTATTTCCAGACCTGAGGACTATTCCCGAAAAGCCCATGAGGCCGTGGTTGAAATGGTTCCCCCAAGGGCTCATGGTTTCTGTGCGGGATGTCCCCATCGGGCGACTTACTGGGCGATTAAGACTGCACTGGCGCTCGACGGAAGGGATGGGTTTGTCTTAGGAGATATCGGGTGCTATTCATTGGGTATGGGACCTTCCGGTTTTTCACAGATGAAGACGCTTCATGCCATGGGTTCTGGTACTGGATTGGCCTGTGGATTCGGTCAACTTGAACGTTTTGGGATGGAACAGCCTGTGGTAGCTGTCTGCGGCGATTCGACTTTCTATCATGCGGCCATGCCTGCCCTTGCCAATGCCCGTTATAATGGAGCCAACTTTCTGTTACTCCTTCTCGACAATAGTGCAACGGCCATGACAGGTTTTCAGCCCCATCCAGGAACAGGTTTCACGGCAACTGGAAGAGTGGCGCCTGTTATTGATCTCAAGGCAGTTTGTGAAGTTTTTGGATCACACGTAGAGGTGGTTGATCCGTTCGATCTGGAAGCTACAGTTGAAGCGGTGTTGAGGCTGATCTCAGCAGAAAGAGGAGTGAAGGTCCTCATCCTTAAGAGGGAATGTGCACTGGTCAGCGGAAAACGACAGAGGAGAGTTTTTCAGATGGAGGTGGATCAGGAGCGCTGTCTGGGAGAGGCGTGTGGGTGTAATCGGCTCTGCACCAGGATTTTCAGATGTCCTGGATTGATGTGGGATCAGAAGCGAGGCAAGGCAAGAATTGATGAAGCGATCTGCAATGGATGCGGCGTCTGTGCGGAGATCTGCCCTGCCTCAGCCATCCGAAAAGTGTAAGAAAGTTTAATGAGAACGATAACGAGGCCTGCATCGTTATGAAAAGGCAACGTTTATGGTCTAATAATTCAATAGATATAACCGTTACCGATAACCGAAACGGGCTTCGTAACCGTAATCTCAACCATAAAGAATTGATATGATACATCTTTCGAAAGATCCCTTTAATGTGATTATAGCCGGTGTGGGAGGTCAGGGGAATGTTCTGGCTTCTCAGATTCTTGGAGAGATACTGGTCTCACAAGGGTATGTCATCACCATCGGAGAGACTTATGGCGCATCCCAACGGGGAGGCTCAGTGATGAGTCATCTTCGGGTCTCACAAAAGGAGTCATTTTCTCCCCTGATTCCAGAGGGACAGGCTGATCTTCTTATCGCCCTTGAGCCGGTTGAGGGGTTGAGAACACTCGCCCCTTATGGAAATCCAAAAATCATAACCCTTCTCAATACGAGACCGATTCATCCCATTGATGTCATTTCGGGAAGTGCCACTTACCCGGAGATTTCAAATGTGATTGCCAAGATCGAGGCTTTGAGCTTTCGGGCCTGGACTGTCAACGCAACCGAGATCGCCCTGGAGATGGGTGATCCCATCTTTTCGAATATGGTGATGTTGGGAGCGCTCTCTGCTATTAATATCTTGCCTGTTGGCCGACAGGTTTTTGAATCGGTTATCAGAGAGTTACTTCCTTCTAACAAAACCGAAGAGAATAGGAAGGCTTTTGAAAGGGGAGAAGGAGCCGTTAAGGAGTTGGCCGGTTTAGGAGGCCGAAAGATTTAAGAGGTTAACCTTTCCATAATGCCCTTGAGGTAACCGATGGAGTGGCCAGCTATGGTTTGAGGGTCGGGTTCAAAATGGAAGACCTCGACGGAGAGATAACCTTTGTAGCCATTCTTCAGCAGGGTCTTCAGGATGGGTTCGAACTTTGTCTCTCCGAAGCCGGGCCCTGTTCCGTTGGCATCATTGATGTGGACATGGCGAAGGTATCCGGAGTCAACCGCCTGAAGAAGTGCACCGGTTAATGATTTTTCAGAGGCTATGGCACTTCGGCAATCAAAGACCATCTTGAAGTTTGGATGCCGCACCTCTTTTACAAACTGGATAGCTTGACTTACGGTATTGATGAAGTTGGTTTGGAGGGGGGCGAGGGGCTCGATGCAGTAGAACACATTCCTCTGACGAGCCGCCTTTAATGATATTTTAAATGTCTCTTTGGCATAATCCCAAGAATCCTTAATGTTCCATCCCTCTTTGATCGTTCTCTGGTGTGGGGAACCATGGACCAGGACCTTTCCTCCGATATCGGCGCAGAAGTGGATAAGGGCTGCGATATATTCTTGAGTCTTGATGCGGATAAACTCATCGGGGTGATTGATGTAAAGGCCTTCGGGTTTGACCAAAAGCCAATGGAGTCCCACAACCTCAATCCCATTCTCTTCTGCGGCACGGCGAATCGCATTTCTTCTCTTTGTTGAGATTTCGGTTACAGAATCGGCCAGAGTGAAGGGTGAAATTTCAACGCCGTCATAACCCAATCGGGCAGCATACTCAAAGACCCTCTCAATCGGCCATCCCTGAAAGAGTTCGTTACAGATGGAGATCTTAAAAGGATATTTTGGGTTCATCTTCAATTTCCCTTTTTGGGAGAGGCCTTCGTCCTCCTACCCCGTGTCATGAGAATGGAGACCATTTGATTCTGAAATATATCATAAGCCGCCTTGAATTCAAATAGCGTTTTTTGGACAGGTCCAAATTCGTGCCAATCCGAGGGAGTGAGACCTTCCAGGCCAAAGTCACCGGAGATCCCAACCTCTTTGAATCGTTCTGACAATTCAGCGTTGATCTCATAAGCCTTTCGGAAGTCTTCGAGCTGATTGAGCTGATCGAGAACTCGGGCTGGAAATGAGTTCAGAATCGATTCTCGATATTCCTCCAGATGGAATTCTGGCTCCTCAGCCATCTTCCTCACATTCTCCTGATGGTCTGGGAACTCGGTATGGACGAGATTTCGAGAAGAAAGCGCCCAGTAGGTGTCGAAAGGCTTTCTCTTTGAGGCGGGGAGGTAGTGGATGCGATCCATGATGAGACGGGCCTGTTCTTGGGTGATTCCTTTCTTTCTCATTAGATAGACCACCCATCGTTCCCGGTTTGGTTCAGAGAAGAAGATGGACCAGACCCTTCTGGCGACCAGGGTTCCTGATTTCCCAATGGCTTCTTCGAAATTTTTTAGAGATTCCTGAGAAGCGACTTCCTTTAAGGCAAGGAAGACCGGTTCGTCAATGGTCCTCTGGCCATGAGCATAGCGGGTTGCGACCCAGACCTTTTCCTCATACGATTTGACCTGCGAGACCCTTTCTTTCGTTCCATTGGCTTCGGAGAGCTGTTCGATTCTTTGAAGAGCCTCTTTTTCGCCCAATCTCTTCTTTAACTCGCTGAAGAGTTCTTCAAGCTTTATCTCTCTCAGATGGCTTTCGAGTCTCCCTCCCATGTTCGTCATATAGAGCTGGGTGGGTTCAATTCCCTTTTTAATGGCTTCAGCCATTCCTTCCATCTCCTCAATCAGAAGGGTGACCTCCTGGCTGGTGCTGAAGTCAACGGTGATATTCGATCCAAAGCCAAAAGAGTTGATTGTCCTGGTAATGGTTCTGGCAGCAGGGGTGGTGGCAGCCACCTTGATCACAAGATTGGGCCTTCCCTTCCATCCGTTCATCCGATAACCGGCAAGAAGATACTGGTCATAAAGGGAGAGATTTTCAGAAGCGAGGGAGAAGGCCATGAAGACATCTCGGATGGACTCATCAACGAGGTGCGCAATATTGGGATTGAGCTGGAAGCTTACCACGCCGCCCCCAGTGGAGTCACGAAGGTTAAAGAAGATGGGCCGAAAGACATAGAGATTTTCCCAGAGGGCAAGCAGTGTAGCGTAAAGCGTAATCTCCTCTCCGTATCGAAGGGGTTGGGCAGGCCATCGCTTATAATCGGGATGAAGCTTCACCTCGTTCCGAAAGAGTTCTGTTAAAGAGGGATCGTCCTGGTAAGCCCTTGCGGCCAGTACCGGATTGGTGGAGACCTGCTCGAAGCCCAGATGCCTGAGCCATCTCAAACCGATGGCATAGTCATTTCCAAATTTACAAGACCCATCTTTGACCATCCGGTAGTAGACGTTCTCTTTGATCTCCTTTTCGGCCTTCTTTAGGAGTTGAGTGAAGAGGTTCTACTTGAAATTGATTCCTTCTTCAATTCGGAGGGCTGTCTTGGCGACCATACTGCTTCCATTCTGAACCCTCTTCATCCTCGAAAGCCATTTTGAGATGACCGCTTCGGCAATGGAACCTCCTGCCTCCTCTCTTTCACGATCTTCCCATTCCTGAAGGCAATTGAGAATGTAGCCAAGGGAGTCAGCCTTCTCTCGACCATCGAGCCAGCGACTTTCAAGGCCGTAGAAGTTAAGAGCGGTTTCCAACATGAACTCATAGGCGTATTGCCGGCGATGAACGTTCTGCCGAAAAGTTTCCTTTGGCTCATTAAGAAGGGGGCTGGAAAGTGAGAAGAGGAGGTTCAATTTTCTAATTAGACTTCCCATTGTTTCGGGCAACCTCCCATTCATTTCAGGGAAGAGGAGATGGTCAGAGGCCAGGGTTGTTTGGCCCCACTGGATCAGAGAGAAGAGATGGCTTGCGTGGTCATCTCGGATAGGTGGTCTTTCTTTAAGGGAAAGGCTTTCAGGACGGCTGGATTGAACGATCTGGTTGAGATGCTCTTGGGTCAGGCTTCGCATAAAGAGTCTCCTCTCTCAATTCCCAACAAAGTTTAATGTTTCTCAATATGATTTTCAAGGAGCGACCAATAATCTTCTTCGTATTGGTTAAGAATCTTAAAAATCGGACCTTTCAGGTTACTTCTCAATAGAAAACCATAAGTGATATGGAGAAGCTGTCGGGGATTTTCAAGATCGAGCAGACGGGAAGTTCGGTATCCGAGAGGGATTCGATGGGAGGGATCGCAGAAAGGTCTGTCGTCACCGAATAATGCCTGGAAGCTTCACCAAAAAAGGAGAGGGCCTGCTGATGTATCTCACGATAGAGGGAAGGCTCCTTCAGGCTGATAAGACGGACCGCCTCCAGCCAGCTCGTTCCTGCTGTCTTGAGATGGATTTTCTGCTGTGAGAGCTCTCCGGTGTGGGGAAAGATTGAGAACTTATCGCTACCCGAGTGAATGGAGAGTTTATAGTTTCCGTAATGTTGTGCGATCAGGACGTGCTGGCGGAATTGCTCTCGAAAAGAGTCGATCTCTCCCCGATAATCAATTCCCTTTTGGAACTGACCGGAGAAACGGGGGGCAAGAGCATCAATTTGAACTCCTCTGTGCCGTAGAACGATGAGCAGAAAGAGGTGCGTCTCTGGCGAGGTCGGAAATGGCGTTTCGTCAATAGAGATCTCAAGATTAACCAGGTGCCTTCCTCCGGTATCGTGGAAGAGAAATTGATTGACCTCCTCAGTAAAGTCAATGGCCTGTTGGAAGAGGAGAAGATTCCTCATCACTTCTTCCTCAGAAAAACTGATGCTGAGATGGCCACAGGGGCCTCTGAATTCGAATTCCTTATTCAACAGGAGGTGAAGATAGACTTCCGTATCTCCGGGGTCAATCTCCTCTTTCAATCTTCGTTCGATGGTTTCTTTTGAAACCGAAAAGGCATCGAAGTTCAATCTTTCAGAGAGGTCGAGCGTGATCATGGAGACGCCTGCATCCAGAGCCGTTCGGACCTCATCAAGGGACTTCAGATGATCACCATCTGCTCCATAACCTTCTCGAAAACCTTCTTGAAAGACCGCCCAAGCCGCATCGGCAATGACCTCTTTAAAACTTCTTCCAGTCTGGCTATTCTCACGAACCGACTGTTGGGCCAATACCGGTCGAACTTTAAATTTTTTAATTGCACGGATATGACCTGGAGTGGCCAGACCGAGGCGATCTCCAGTTCCGATGGTTGCGGGGTGGTTTAGAAGTGGGGTTGGTTTGGTAAAGGGGAAGCGTTCCATCAAGCAGAGCGTATTGTCTAAGGAGAGATCGCACATCTTTAGCGATGGGGAGTGATGAAAGATTTTTCCAACGAAAGGGTCCTTAAGAAGAGGCTCCTTTTCACCAATGACAATCAACTTCTTAGCATGGTCTGATCGGATCATCCCATAGAATAATCCATTGGTGGATAGGAAGGATTGGGGATAGATTTTTTGGAGGTCAATGGGGAAGCCTTGAAGGATTTTTAAGATCTCCTCAAGAGATGGAGTCCGGTTCAATTCAGTGGATGCCATAATCTTTACTTTACCTTAACCGACAAAAAAGGGAGGCAAATGTGCCTCCAAACCTTTCCAATTGCGGATCTTATCATATTTTATGGGTAACATGCGAGATATCCTGAAGTAGCCTTTGGGTTTTGCTTGGAAACGGAGTGGTTAAAATGATCAAGGCATCGCTGTAAAGGTTTTTTAACACATAGACCTCCCTTTTTTATATATTTTCAACGGTGAGGTTTATTCGGGGGCGCATTGATGGCATGCATCATTAGGCATAAATTATATCGTTATGGGCTTTGGGATGTCAATTTGAATGGGAAAGACTTTTCCTTGATTTTTTGCTCCATCTTCATCATAATTGGACAAAACTTATGGTGAGAAATCGTTGATGATTCGTCAAAGCGTGGCCGAGTTATTAAAGAAGATCTTAGGGGTTGAAGAGATCCCCTTTAATGTACCTCCACAGAGGGAGATAGGAGATTTTTCAAGTGCCATCTGCCTCTCGCTTGCCAAAGAGAGACGACGACGACCCATGGAGATTGCAAAAGAGGTGGTTGAACAGTTAGAGACCGATCTTCCTCCCTATATCGAAAAGGTCACATTGACCCATCCAGGATATATCAATTTCAGAGTTGATTGGCCGAAATTAACAGAGGAGTTAATTCCAGAAATCCTTGAGAGGGCAGAACATTTTGGGCGAACTGCTCCCGTTAAGCAAGAGAAGATCTTCATCGAACATACGAGCGTGAACCCAAACAAAGCCATGCATATCGGTCACCTTCGAAATGCGGTCTTAGGGGATACGGTTGCCAGAATTTTTAAATGGCTCGGCTATCCCACAGAGGTCTGTAACTATATTGATGACACCGGCGTTCAGGTGGTCGATGTGGTGACAGGACTCTTCTATCTCGACCCTCCCTTTTTTAAAGAAGACACACCAGACGTCCAGGCAATCTGGAGAAAGGTTCCAGAAAATCAGCCCCTCGACTATTTCTGCTGGGACCTCTATGCCCGTTTTCAGGGCGAGGTCGAGAAGGATTCAGCCCTGAAAGAGAACCGAGAAAAGATTCTCCATCAGATCGAAGCAGGCCAAGCTCCTGTTGCCACCTTTGCCAAAGAATTAGCCACCCGAATTGTGAAAGCCCATCTTGAGACCGTGGCGCAACTGTCCATCTTTTATGACCTTCTCAATTGGGAGTCGGATATCATCCATCAGGGATTCTGGGAGGCGACCTTTGAGCTTCTAAAACAGAGGGGAGGACTCCGATTCGAGACAGAGGGACCGAATAGAGGATGCTGGGTCGTTCCTCTTGGAGGAGTCGTTGAAACGGATGAAGGGGTTAAAAGTCTGGATAAGATTTTGGTTCGATCCAATGGCAGTATCACCTATACCGCAAAAGATATTGCTTACCAGCTCTGGAAGTTTGGACTCTTAAATAAAGATTTTGTCTACAGAAATTGGGGCACTCAGGCCAATGGAGAAGCGCTCTGGACAACGGCTCCAGATGGCCAGTCCGCAGATCATCTTCAAAGAGAGTTTGGAAAGGCAGATCGTGTGATCAATGTGATCGATGTGAGGCAGAGCTACCCCCAACAAGTGGTGAATGAATGTCTCCGTCAAATGGGTTTTGAGAGAGAGGCGGTCCAATCCATCCATTTAGCCTATGAGGTGGTGAACCTTTCTCCTCAGGCCGCTCGAATTTTAGGAGCAGAAGAGACCGAAGAGAAGAGAGCGATTGCTATGTCAGGCCGCTTAGGGACAGGTGTGAAGGCGATGGATTTCATCGAGATGGTGAAGAGGAAGGTGGTGGAGAATGCAGACCATCCTCTGGAGGAAAGCGTTGCCAGCGCTCTTGCCTGTGCGGCCATCCGTTACTATCTTCTCAAATTTACGCTTGAAAGCCAGATCATCTTCGACTTTGACGAGGCCCTCAAGACAACGGGAGATACCGGTGTCTATCTCGAATATGCTCATGCACGGGCTTGCAGCATCCTCAGGAAGGCCGAGGAGAGAAAGATTCTATTCCATTGGCGCAACGGGGTTGTCCCTCAACAACTGACAGAGACAGAGAGAGGACTGGTCGAAGCTTTGTCTGAATTTGTTTCTGTGGTGGCCAGATGCGGAAAGAATCTAAGGGTCTCGCAATTAGCGGAGTATGCCTTTGATCTTGCCACTTCGTTTACAAATTTTTATGAACATCCCGATCCCGGGGCGGATATCCAGACGCCTTTCATCCATCTGGAGGATGAGAATCTGCGCCACTTTCGCCTCTCCTTGGTCAAAGCGTTTCAGATTGTGATGGCCAATACGCTCAAAATGATGGGAATGCCAACTCTTGAAAGGATATAGTTCGGAGGGATGGGTTCGGAGTTCAGAGATTAGGACACATCTGTAGGTTTTGATTTCTTTAGGCGTTACCGTTACCGATTAACGAAACGGGCTCCGTCACCGTCACCATAAACGATTTGCCTAAACAAAACTGGCTTCATAGCCCTTACCCTTTCATCTTGCCAAACCTGGAATTTGAATGGAGGTGACGTCGATGTCTCGCAGACCAAGGAATCTTCCCAGAGGCTGGTATCCTGTAGATAAGAAGGAATGTCAGAGAGAGATCGAATATTTTTTGGAAGGATGGTCTCCTCCAATCTCACGGGTCACAGTGAGGGGTGGGATTGTTCCCCATGCGGGCTGGTATTTTTCCGGTAAGCTTGCGGCAAGAGTCTTTCAATTCTTGAAGTCAAAAGGGAAAACAGATATGGTCGTTCTTTATGGAGGTCATCTTGGCCCGAACGAGTATCCACGAATCGTAATGGAAGAATTTTGGGAAACCCCATTAGGAGATATGCAGATGGATTCGGAGTTTGCCAAAAATTTGACAAAAAGAATTGAGGTGAAGGCAGAAAGCCCGGGAAGCGGTGACAATACAATGGAGATTCAAGTCCCTATGATCAAATACTTCTTCCCCAACGCAAAATTACTTGCCATCCGTTCCCCTTCGTCTTTAAGAGCCAAAACATTGGGTGAGGAAGTGGCCAGACTTGCCAATGAAAAACAAATGGAAATTCTTGCAATCGGATCAACCGATCTCACCCATTACGGTCCTAACTATGGATTTACCCCGAAGGGGATCGGTTCTTCTGCTCTGAAATGGGTGAGAGAGGAGAATGATAGAGGTTTCATTGATTGTGCCTTAAAGATGAAAACAGAGTTGCTGATCAGGCATGCTGAAGAAAATGAAAGTGCTTGCAGTGCAGGGGCGGCGGCTTCTGCAATGGTTACTTGCAGGGCCATGGGTGCGGAGAAGGGAACACTCCTTGATTATTACACCAGTTACGACATCATGCCTGATGAGAGTTTTGTCGGTTATGCGGGTATCGTGTATTAGAGCTAACAGGTATCCTTGCCTATGAGACTAAAGGTTTTTAAAGATGAATTTTGAAGGAGGATGGAGCGATGGAAATTAAAAAGATCTGTGTATTGGGAGCAGGCTTGATGGGGGCAGGGATTACCCAGGTCTGTGCGGAAGCTGGCTTTGAAGTCTCGATGAGGGATATCGAAGCCCGTTTTGTTCAGGGTGGTTTTAACATCATCAAAAAGAATTTTGAAAGGGCGATCAGCAAAGGGAAGATGACCCAGGAGCAGGCCGATAAGCTTTTGTCAAGAATAAACGGAACAGTAGATTTCATCGAAGCCGTAAAAGGTGCGGAGGTGGTGATTGAGGCGGTCATTGAGAATATGGAGCTGAAGAAGGATGTCTATAAGGAATTGGATCAGCTCTGTGCGAAGGAGACGATTTTGGCGTCGAATACATCAGGACTTTCAATTACAGAAATCGCTTCTGTCACCCAGAGACCGGATAAGGTGATTGGGATGCACTTTTTCAATCCAGTTCCGGCAATGAAACTGGTTGAAATCATCAAGGGCCAATCCACCTCTGAAGAGACGTATCAGACGATTCAAGCCTTATCTGAGAAATTGGGGAAGAAACCGATCCTGGTCAATGAAGCGCCTGGATTTGTGGTGAACCGAATCTTTGTCCCCATGATCAATGAGGCGATCTTTGTTCTCCAAGAAGGTATTGCCTCTGCAGAGGATATTGATCAGGCCATGGTTCTTGGAGTGAATCATCCAATGGGACCATTAGCTTTAGCTGACCTGATCGGGCTGGATACGCTTCTGATGGTCCAGGAGAACCTCTACAAGGAGTTGGGAGATTCAAAGTATCGGCCCTGTCCGCTTCTTAGAAAGATGGTGCGTGCCGGGCAGTTGGGACGAAAAACCGGCAGAGGTTTTTATGAGTATCAATAGTATTGACAACGTTGGTTTAAACTGGTTAAAATGCTTCACCATTAACAGAGGGGAGGAGGTGGGAGGAAATAAGAGAGGGGTTTTTAAATAGTTATTTAGCCTGATTTTATAAGGAGGTGTTGTCATGAAGAGAAGAGTATTTTTAGTATGTTTAGTTACAGTTTTTATTGCAGGTATCCTGATGATCCATGTGCCCCCCAGAATCTTCGCACAGGGGAAACCGATCGTTTTAGGACTGCCTTCTTCCTTTTTTCAGCCCCTGGTTAAATCCGGGAAGTTAGCCGTGGATATGGCCATTGATGAGATCAATGCCGCAGGAGGGATTCTGGTCAAGGATGAAGGGAGCAAGCGGCCATTGAAGTTAGTCACGGCAGATACCCGTTGCGGTGAGCCAGGCACTCCGGTTCACTCCGCGCTCATGGCAGTGGATAAGTTGATTGCCGACGAGAAACCTGATGCCCTCATCGTTGCACCCTTTCGGTCGGAGGCCATGGTTGCCACTATGGACCTCATTGCGAAGTATAAGATGATCACGATCCAGACTATTGCTCAGACCCCCAAATTGATCGAGGTCTTCCAGGGCGATCCTGAGAAGTATAAATACTGGTTCAGGGCGACGACGAATTCGATCCATGTGGGATCAACGGCAGCTCGTGCCATTGATGCCCTGCGAAAACAGTTTGGGCATGACAAAATATTTGCTATTGTTCAGGACACCCTCTGGGCAAAAGGGTCGGCCGATGCATTAAAAGGCAGGCTTGAAGGATTGGGCTGGAAGATGGTAGGAATGGAGCTGGTTCCTGTGGGCACGAATGACTTTTCGCCTGTCCTGAGCAAAGCCAGAGGTTCTGGGGCGCAGATGATCTATGTGGTTGGCGATATGCCTACGCTTCCGGTCTGTTTCAAACAATGGAAATCGATGAAAATACCCACGATGTTGTTCCTTGATTTTGCAGTCGTCACGTCAACCAAAGCATGGGGGATGTATGGGGAAGATCTCGATTATGTGATGGTCCTGCCCTTTCCAGGTGGGACCGGTGCACCCGTGAAGGCGCTGCCTAAATCAGGCGAATTCCATACACGATGGGCAGCGAAGAAGTTTCCCCCAATGGATGATCCGAGGGTCGTTTCCTCTGCCTATGACGGAGTTTACATCCTGAAGGATGCGATCGAAAGAGCGGGTTTTGTTCCTTCCAAAGACCCGGATAAGTTCGTGGGCTTTGTTGAAAGGACCGATATGATGGGGGTTTCAGGGAGAATAAGGTTTGACAAAGCGACCCACCAGCAAATATTTAACGGTGATCCGAAAGAGGCCTCCATTATCGTAGCCTACCAGTGGAGGGCCGGAAAGATGGTTCCTATCTTCCCGGATATTGTGGCAGAGGCGAAAGTCGAACTGGCACCCTGGATGAAGTAGGACTCCAATCCATTTTAGGAAGGTGTTATTGTGGGGGAAGCGAAGCGATCTGCTTGAAACTCAGGAGATTGCTATGGGCTTTGCCCTCGCAATGACATCTTTTACCCTAAATTGAGCGATTCACCCTATCTCCCAAGGGGGGCGGCAATGCCTCAAACCCTTTTATAATGCGATACATTGAACGTCTGGGTCATGGACCTTAAGCTTTCACCCAACGGGTGATGATTGAACAGACCCGATGGTTGATTTAATCAATCTAAGGTCATCGCTCTAAAAGGCTTTTGGGCCTCCCCGCTCCCTTGTGAAGGGTGAAAGAAATCGCTCAATTTAGGTTTACAATATCCAAGTTGAAGCTCAAAGAGAAAAAACTCACCTATGGAAATCTTTATCTATGGCATTACGAATAGTGTCACGCTGGCGCTGATAGCCATTGGCTTTAGCCTCACCTTTGGGATCAGCGGCGTTCCAAACTTTGCGCATGGGGCATTCTATCTTTTGGGTGGGATTTTGACCTGGATCTTCATCAACCAGTTGGGCATTCCATATCTCTTCTCTGCGATCCTTGCGATCATCATCGTAGGGTTTCTTGGCTTTATCCTCTACTGGGGGCTGATGCTTCGCTTAAGGGGTCTGGTGATCAATGAGGTGATTGCCACCTTGGCTGCTGCTATCGTGATTATTGAGGTTTTACGTTATCTGGGGTTTTCCGGCTTTACCTATGTCTTACCTGAATTTATTAAAGGGAGTGTCCAGATCGGAAAGGTCTGGCTTGATTATCAACGGATCTTTCTGGTTGGTATCGGAATTGTTCTCATCCTCTTTCTCTACCTTTTTACCCATCGTACCCGTGTGGGCCTCTCCTTCAGAGCCATTGCCCAGAATGAACGGACAGCCATCTCCCTCGGGATCGAATCCGATTGGACAGCCGCACTTAGCCTCGCCTTTGGATCGGCCCTGGCTGTGGTTGCAGGCCTGGCCATTCTTCCTCTTGGCTCCATTGATACAGAGGTGGGATATGACATTCTGATCTATGCCCTGGCTGTTGGGATTGTTGGCGGATTGGAGAGCGTTCCTGGAATCCTTCTGGCAAGTTTTATACTCGGATTCAGCCAGATCCTTGTTGCTACCTTCTTCAAGGCACAGTGGCTGACTGTCGTCACCCTTGCGGCCATCGTTATCATTTTGGCCGTAAAACCTTCTGGCATCTTCGGCAAATATAAGGAATTAGAAGAAAGAGTCTAACATGTCTGAACCGGTTCGATATCGAAGAGAGAGAATTGATCGTGGAATTAAAGTGAGAGCAGATACCGTCTTTGTCTTAGCCACCCTGCGTGACATGACCTACCTTTTTCTTCCCCGTTTTCTTCCGGTTTTAGCCCTTCTGGTTCTCCCTTTTTTTGTGTCAGGAGGTTACTGGGAAAAAGTTTTATTCTATTCCTGCATGTTTGCTCTTCTCGCATTGAGTTGGGATCTGATGGCCTCCGTGGGACTTGTCTCATTGGGTCAAGCTCTCTTCTTCGGTGTGGGCGCCTACATCAGTGGTGGGTTGAATCACTATCTTAAGATGCCCATCTATCTATCCATTCCACTGGCAACCCTTGCCGGAGCATTCTTTTGCACCCTCCTTCTCGTTTCGGTCTTGAGATTGAGAGGAGTCTATTTCTCAATGGTGACGCTCATTCTTCCCTTGTTGTTTGCCCATCTGATCGAGACGCTCGATATCTTGGGTGGCACCCATGGACTGCTCTCTCTAACCCCCTTTCCAAGCGGTTGGTTAGCCATGTATCTTGGAATCTTCGCCGTGATCATCTGTCTGTTTGGATTTCGGAAACTGATCAATGAGGATTTTGGTCTTGTCTTAAAAGGGATCAAAGACGATGACCGGGTCGTCATGGCTGGTGGAATCAATATTTACTGGTATAAGGCGCAGGCCATCTTCATTGCAGGAGGTGTGGGGTGTTTTGCTGGTGCCTTAATGACCCATTACTACCAGTTTGTTGGTAGGTCGGTTTTTGCTCTCGATTATACGGTTCTGCCCTTAGCCAGCGCTGTGCTCGGAGGGCCAGGGAGTTTTGCCGGAGCCACCATCGGGACATTCCTCCTGGTTCCCCTTTCAGAGGTTCTTCGTGCGCTTGGTGGATTGAGAATGGCCCTCTATGGTGCCATTCTGATTGCGGCGCTGGTCATTCTTCCAGAAGGTCTCTTCCACTATATTGAGAGGAAATATCATCAGTTTGAAAGGGATGTGAGGGTTTAGGATGCAGGATGAGATCATCTTAAAGGTTGAGCATCTGACCAAACGATTTGGCGGGGTGGTGGCCGTTGATGATGTGAGTTTTGACCTCCGAAAAGGTGAGTTTCTGGGGTTGATCGGACCGAATGGTTCAGGCAAAACAACCCTGATCAATCTGATCACCGGCTTTGTGAAACCGACCTCTGGCAAGATCACCTACAGGGATGCGAATATTACCGCCAAGGCTCCATACGCCATTGCCTGTCTGGGCGTTTCACGAAGTTTTCAGATGGTGAGGGCTTTTCATAAACTGCCTGCCTTTAAGAACCTCATCGTCCCGCTCTACTCACCAAGGGTGAAGAAATTCGGAGGCGGGAGGTATGGCGAGAGGGATGATGTTGCCATTGACCTTCTGGATGACCTTGGATTTGAGAGGGATTCTGCAGTTCCCTATAAAACAGCCGGTAGCCTCCCTCATGGATACCTCAAACGACTCGATTTGGCAAGGTGCATGGCGCTTCGTCCAGATCTCCTCATTTTGGATGAGCTCTTTTCTGGTATGGCCATGTCCGAAGTGGCAGCAACGCTTCCATTGATTGAGAAGTTTAACCGAGAAGGATTGACTATTGTGATGGCAGAACATCGCCTCAAGGAGCTCTTCCGGGTAGCTAACCGGGTGATTGTCCTCAATTTTGGGAGAAAGATCGCTGACGGCTCTCCCAAAGAGGCCATGGAAACAGAGGAAGTCCAGAAGGCCTACCTCGGTATAGAGGTCGATGGTTGATAGGAACGATGGACTATAAACAATGAACGATGAACAGATAGGTTAGGAGAGATGCTGGAAGTCAAAAATCTAATGGTCTTTTTTGAGAATGCCCTTGCGTTGAATGATCTCTCTCTTGAGGTTCATCGAGGCGAGATCGTGAGCGCCTTGGGATCGAACAGCGCTGGCAAGACAACGCTCATGAATACGATCTCCGGCCTTATCATTGACATGAAGGTGAAAGAGGAGAGAAGGGGAGGGGAGCGAATCACCCTCATGGGAGAAATCTGGTTTGAAGGAGAGGAGATCCTTTTTGCGAAGCCGAATATTCGAATTCGGAAGGGGATCGCTCTGAGTCGGGAGAGGCATCCGGTCTTTCCTGATAGCGATGTTGAAGAGAATTTGAGGATCAGCACCTATCTCCGAAGAGATTCCAATATCAAGAAGAGTTATGACTTCGTTTACTCAATCTTTCCGCCACTGAAAAAATTGAAAAAGAGAAGGGCCGGTTTTTGTAGTGGTGGAGAGCAGCAGATGGTCTCCATTGGTATGGCTTTGATGACTCGGCCAAAGCTTCTGCTTCTCGATGAACCATTATTGGGCCTTAGCCCTGCCATGCAGAATAGTCTCATCCAGGCGATCAAGCAGATCCGGCAGGAGGGGATTACTGTTCTGGTGGCGGAACAATTTGCTCGGCCCCTTTTGCCGATTGTTGATCGGGGATACGTGATCGAAAATGGAATGCTCACTCTTCAGGGAACCCGAGAGGAGCTGAGAGAGAACCCAGAAGTCCGCTCCACCTTTATGGGGGTTTAAATGGACCACTAATAATCGTTTGACCAATAATTTATACTTCATGTGAAAAGAGATATGACAGAGTTGCTTGCTGATACGACCTATCAAGCCTTTGAAGAGGTGGTCAAACGATCGCCTGACAAACCCGCCCTTATCTTTCTGGGAGAGACCTTTACTTTTTCAGAGCTTCACTCAATGGTTCTCCGGTTTGCGGCAGGCCTCTATGAGATAGGGGTGGAAAAAGAGGAGAAGGTGATTGTCTATCTCTACAACCTTCCACAGACGATCATCGGCTGGCTCGCTTTGCAGCGCTTGCAGGCCATTCCAGTGATGGTTGCGCCGGTCTATACAGCCTATGATATCCGATATATGGCCAATGACGTTGGTGCTAAGATCATCCTCTGTATGGATACCAATGTCAGCTATATCATGGATATCTTTTCCGAAGTACCGGTCCGCAAAGTCGTCGTCACGAATATGGTGGATCTTCTGCCCTGGTGGAAGAGATCCTTTGGAAAGGGTTTTGGCCGGGTTCCCATGGGTAAGATCCCATCCGGTACGGAGTTTATCTCATTCCGGGAATTGATGAAAGAGGGGCTTCCCGGATCGCTTCCTCCGTTTCGTGGAAGTCCTAATGAGACCGCTGTCATGCTTTACACGGGCGGAACCACCGGTTTTCCCAAAGGGGTGCCTCTCTCCGCTGGTCTTTTTCTATATCGCATTGTTGAATGGGCGAAGGCCGTTGAACCGGTTATCCCTATAGGGGAGGGGATCACCCTTCTATCAGCTCCACTCTACCATGTCATCGGCCAGATGGATGGTCTGACCCCTCTGCTGGTCACAGGTGAACCTTTAATCATCATGCCACGTGTCGTGCTCGATGCCATGTTTGACCATATTCATCGCTATAAGGCTACCCGCATGTTTGCCGTCCCAGCGATGTACCGGATGATTTTAGAACATGACCGCTTGGATTATTATGACCTGAGTTCTTTGAAATATTGCGGAACTGGAGGAGATGTTCTCCCGACCGAAGTGGCCAATCGGTGGCTGAAGAAGTTCGGTATTCCTCTCTATCAGGGGTATGGTGCTACAGAGCTCTGTGCGGCCATCTCACTCAGCTACGCCAGAGATGGCGTCCCTCCAGAAGGGGCGGCGGGGAAAATTTCTCCTGGTAGTAAGTTTCGGTTAGTTGATCCGGATACGCTGAATCCTGTACCTGCCGGTGAACCGGGCGAATTATTGGCGACTTCCCCCTTTGCGGTGAAGGCCTATTGGAATAAACCCGAGGAAACGGAGAAATGTTTTCTCGAAATAGATGGGGAGGTCTGGTACCGGACAAAGGATATTGTGGAGATCGATCAGAATAACTGGCTTTACTTCAGGGATCGGTCGGTTGACCTCATCAAGCATAAAGGCTATCGGGTTGCAGCCGCAGAGGTGGAGAGAGTGCTGCAGGAGCACCCTGCGGTTATTGCTGCCAGTGTGGTTGGAATCCCGGACGAAAAGGTAGGGGAGCGGATTAAAGCCTTTGTGGTGCTTAAGGAAGATATTAAGGGGATCAGCGGCTATGAGTTAACGAAATGGTGCAAGGAGAGGCTGGCTCCTTATAAGGTCCCCCAGTACATTGAATTTAGGGATATGCTTCCGAAATCGAAGGTAGGAAAGTATTTGAGACGGGAGCTCAGAGAGGAGGAGCGGCGAAAAGTATCTGAATCATAGAAGAGGTCGCCCTCGCTGATCGTCGAGAGATAGCCCATTTCGAAAAATTGTTCTCTAAAGAGGGACGGAAGATGAGAGTACGAAGTTTTACGGTCTATGATATCTATAAAAGAAATGCGGTTATTTATAAAAACAGGATTGCCATCCAATCCGAAGATGAGAAAGTCACCTATGGAGAACTCTTCGACCGTGCCAACCGGGTCGCAGGCTGGCTGAAAGAGAAGGGAATTGGGAAAGGGGATCGGATTGCCATCTTAGCCAAAAATGATGCCCACTTTTTCTCCTTAATGGGTGGCATTGCATCGGTCGGTGGGATCATGGTTCCCATCAACTTCAGACTTTCTCCCGAAGAGATCAATTACAATCTTACGAACACCCAACCGGTCATGATTGTTGTGGACTCTGATTTTGAGAAGGTGATCTCCGACCTCCAAGCGTCCACACCTTTTTTGAAAATCTTTGTGACTTTTGGAACAGGAGGAGGGAATTACATTCCCTATAGCGCCCTTCTGAGGGGAAATCCTGCGGATTCGGCTGAACTGGATGGTGACGATCCTTTTGTCATCATGCACACGGCAGCGGTTCAGGGAAAGCCTCGCGGTGCTGTCATCAGCCATCATAATCTTACCTCCGTCACCATTCAGAATATTGCCATCATGGGTCTTCATCAAGAAGACTCCTATCTCAACATCCTTCCTCTTTTCCATATTGCTGGGATGTTCGGAGCCCTGGTCATGATGCATGTGGGTGGAAGGAATGTGATGATTTCTAAATTTGATCCGAAACTTACGGGCAAGATGATCGATCAAGAGAAGATCACCCTCATCGGTGACTTTCCACCCATTCTCCTCCAGTTACTCGATGAGCAGGCCAAAGGGGAGTGCACGCTTTCCTCGTTGAGAAATGTATTAGGAATCGATTTACAAGAGACCATCAAGCGCTTCGAAAATCTGGGCCATGGTCAGTTCTGGCTGGTCTATGGTCAGACCGAGACGATGGGGTTGACCAGTGTCTGTTCCAATCGAGAAAAACCCGGATGTGCTGGCAAACAGGGACCCTTGGTAGATATCAAGATCGTCGATGAGTTTGATAAAGAAGTTAAGACAGGGAACGTGGGGGAGATTCTGGTGCGTGGTCCTCTGGTCTTTATGGGATACTGGGGAGAAGAGGAGTTAACCCAACATACGTTTCGGGATGGATGGCATCATACAGGAGATGCAGGCCGTCTGGACGAGGAGGGGTATCTCTGGTTTGCCGGTCGAAAGGCTGAAAAAGAGTTGATTAAGCCCGGAGGCGAAAATGTCTATCCGGTTGAGGTGGAAAAGGTGATCCTCGAGCATCCAAGTGTACAGGAGGTTTCTGTGATCGGGGTTCCTGATCCAAAGTTCGGAGAAGGAATTAAAGCGGTCTGTGTCTTAAAACCGAATATGACCCTGACGGATAAAGAGCTGATTGATTTCGTCGCGGGCCGAATTGCACGATATAAGAAACCAGGCTATGTCCAGTTTGTCGATGGACTTCCCAAGAGAGAGGATGGCTCCATTGATCGACCGAAGGTCAAGGAATTGTATGGGAAGTGAGCCAATTTCGTCAAAGGGTTATGGTAAAGAGGCCGGTATCGTTAATAGAAGGTTAGGTCTATTGTGTTTAATTCTTTTGACGTAACCGTGACCGACCACCGAAACGGGCTTCGTAACCGTCACCTAAACCTCAGGGTGATGACCACATTGCAGTCAATCGATTTATAGAAAAGGAAAACAACGAAAGGATAGATCGAAGATGAAAAAAGTTGGGATTGTGGGAATCGGACACGGGAAGTTTGGGGTGAGATCGGATGCATCAATTCGTGAACTTGCCTTTGAAGCGGTCAAAGGCTGTCTGGAGGATGCGGCCATTTCTTTAAGTGAGGTCGATAGCATGGTCACCGGCGTGGCAGGGGATGAATTTTCATTCGGCATTCAGCCTTCTGCACAGGTTCATGATTATATCGGTTTTCATCCAAAGCCCAACTATCGGGTTGAAGCCGCCTGTGCCACTGGAAGTGCCGCCTTGAGAACAGGATGGATGAATATCGTCTCCGGTCTGGCCGATGTCGTGCTGGTCGTAGGCGTCGAGAAGATGACAGAGGTTCCTACCAGCATTGCCACTGAAATCATGGGCCGTGCAGGCGATGCGATCTGGGAGTATCCTTTCGGAACGACCTTTCCAGGTTATTATGCCATGATCGCAAATGCCCATATGGCAGAGTATGGGACCACAGAAGAGCAGTTAGCCATGGTTTCCGTTAAGAACCATTATTATGGAAGCCTCAACCCCTATGCCCAGATGCAGAAGGAGATCACGCTGGAGAGAGCCCTCACTTCCTTTACCGTAGCCTATCCACTCAAACTCTACGATTGTAGTTTGATTACCGATGGAGCAGCCGCTGTGTTGTTGGCATCCGAAGAGAGAGCCAAAGCCATTTCAAAGAAGCCGATCTGGATCGCTGGGCTTGGATGTGGTACCGATTCGATGAGGCTGGGTGACCGAAGATCTTTGACTTCTCTTCAGGCCACTCGAGAGGCGGCTAAAGCGGCCTATAAAATGGCTGGGGTCGGGCCGTCAGACATTGACATCGCAACAGTGCACGACTGTTTCACGATTGCTGAGATTGTGGCCTATGAGGACCTTGGGTTCTGCGAAAGAGGCGAAGGAGGGAAATTGATTGAGGCAAAGGAGACTTATGTCGGGGGTCGGATTCCAGTCAATGTTGACGGTGGGTTGAAGTCAAAAGGTCATCCTCTGGGTGCCACAGGCATATCCATGGCTATTGAGATCGCAAAACAGCTGAGAGGGGAAGCCGGGCCAAGGCAGGTGAAGGATCCGGAGATTGGCCTAACTCACAACGTGGGCGGTTCGGGTCAGGTCTCATTTATTCATATCTTCAGGAGGGATTAGGATGGAGTTCAAGAATTTTTCTCTTTTCATCAGCCAGACAAAGGTGAACCGGTTTGCCACCGATTTAGCAGAGGGGAGGATTCTATCGACCATTTGCAAGAAATGTGGGAAACAATATTATCCTCCACGGGCAGATTGCCCCTCTTGCATGGGTATCGAAATGGAATGGAAGGAGATTAAAACAGAAGGGAAGCTATTGACCTTTACAAGGATTCACGTCCCTCCTGAGCATTTTGCTGTTCGTCAGCCCCTCATGCCTTTTTCAAGCGTCCAGTTTGAACCCTGCCCCATTGGCATCCTCGAGGTGGAGGGAGGGCTTCCAGTGATGGGATGGATTCCCAAAATGGATATCAAGAAGATCAGAGTCGGGATGAGGATGAAGGCTTCCCCCTTCACTCTCCCCGACGGCAAGATCACGATTGTGCTGGAGGCGATTTAGTGGGAACCAAAAATCCGAAATTCGAATTTCGAAACTCGAAACATTCTCAAATGACCAAATTTCAAATGGTGAAGACAAAAAGTAGGGAACGCATATATGCGTTCCCTACTACTACAAGATTTTCAAATTTAGATTTGTTTCGAATTTCCTGCTTCGATATTCGGATTTAAATTCTTTAGGACAACCACCTCTTTCTTCTTCGGTAGTGTTTCACTTCCCGAAAACTTTTTCTTTTTCCTACCTGGCTAAGCCCGAGGTAAAACTCTTTAATATCCTCATTTTCCTTTAGTTTAGGGGAGGGGCCATCTAACACCACACGGCCGTTCTCCATGATGTAACCGAAATCGGATGTGGAAAGAGCGATTTTGGCATTCTGTTCCACAAGAAGAATGGATGTCTTCTCCTCCCGGTTGATCTTTTTGATGACTTCAAAAATATCTTTGACGAGTAGGGGACTGAGTCCCAAAGAGGGTTCATCAAGGAGCATCAGCTTCGGATGGGACATCAGGCCACGACCCATGACCAGCATCTGCCTCTCCCCACCGGAGAGGTAACCACTCACTTGTTTTCTAAGATCTCTCAACCTTGGGAAGTAGTGGTAGACCAGTTCGAGATCCTTTCGAATCGCCTCTTTATCATTTCGGGCGTAGGCTCCAACCCAGAGGTTCTCTTCAGCGGTGAGATGTTCAAACAGACGACGGCCTTCCATCACCTGGACAATTCCCATCTGGACAATCTCTTCGGGTGCCATTCCATCAATTCTTACTCTGTCAAACTCAATGCTTCCATCTGTCACCTCACCCAGCTCTGTGTATAAAACGCCTGAAATCGCTTTGAGGGTTGTTGTCTTCCCTGCCCCATTAGCGCCCAACAAAGAGATGATCTTTCCGTCAGGGACCTCCAGCGAAACCCCTTTCAGAACGAGGATCACATCGCTGTAAATTACTTCGATGTTGTTAAGACGAAGCATCTTTAGGCCTTCATGCCAAATGTCCGAGTTCAAAGTTCAAATCAAATCCAAAGCCCAAACAGTAGAAAGAACCTAAATATTTTTGCATTAAATCATTTGACATCCCTCTGGTATTAGGATTTTGATATTTGACATCTCATTTCTTAATGGGAGCTAAAAATTCCAAAGTGGTTGTTGCCACTGCTCCTGAGTCAGCACCACTGGCCTTAATTGTGTAGACTCCAGGTGGAATCGGGTTGAGCGTCTTTGGATCCGGTGCTAAAATGGGAGTCCACCCCACGCGAAAGAGGGTGTTCAATTTTGCTGTGGGCGGAACCTCCGCCTTGAAGTTTCCTGCCTCGTCCGCCTGTCCAAAAGCGATCCCCACATCCTCGCCCGGTTTCACCCCTTTCATCTCAACTCTTGGAGGAAGAACCATATCGACCACCACCATCTCATTGGGGCGCCATCCGGTTCCCGTAAAGACGATAGGAACCCTCATAATATCCGGGAATTTCAGCTCCACTTTTTCGGGGGTGACCGCCACTGTCGATTTTGGTTTCGGTGGCGGAAAGAGAGCGCTACAGGAGACCAAAGAGAAAAGGGATATAAAAAGGATAAGGAGCGTCATTATCTTTTTGAAAGCGTTCATCAATCTTCCCTCCTTTCTTTTTAGAATTTATGAAGGGATACGGCATCGGGAGCCTTTATCCAATCGGATATGGAGACCACTTTCCCTGCCTTCACCTGATAAAATTTTACTTCCAAGCTTCCTCTTCGTGAAGTCGGGCTGTACGCACAGGGGCCTTGAAGTCCAGCCCTTTCCATACCGGTCAGCTTCTGATAGGTTTGGTAAATGACCTCACCATCCAGCTTTCGATAGCCCACTTCTTTTAAAGCCCTCTTCAGTGCGGCCTCAAAGGTCATGGCCCACGACATTCCGATCGTATAGACCTCATTCATATCCTCAATTTTTCCACGGCCATACTTCGTCCAGAGGTTGGCAAGGGGATGTTTTCTGGCATCGTCACCACGAAGGTAGTAAGAGACGATGATCGTTCCTTCCAGGGCTTCGGGATGGAGCCGAGTGCCCAGAGAAGTTGGACCCCAATAGTCACAGAAGAACTGAATGGTTTTGGTCAGGCCCAATTTGTGGGCGTCGCGAATCACATTGGTTGGAGTTGGATCCACACCTCCCACGAAGATATAGTTGACTTCTGCTTTTGCCAATCGGGTGAGATAGACGGAATGATCCAGTGATCCTGGAGGAAAGAATTCAGGAGGAGCCAGGATTACTCCCATCTTCTCGGCATATTCTTTTCCTCCACGGAGAAATTCCTTTCCATAAGGATTATCCCAGGAGATGTAACCGACTTTGGGCGATCCTGTTTTTCCTGCCTTCTTCCAGTCTGAGAGGATCCAGTCAATCGTGGCCGCAAAGGAATCCTGATAAGCAGGGCCCCATATGAAGACCCTTCCGAGATTGGCCTGGAACTCTCCGTCCCCAGGAACAAGGGTAATCAACTTATCTTTTGTCACCAATGGAGCGACGGCTTTACCAATCGGTGTGCCGATGGCATTGACCACTAAGAGTTTCGATTCCGTACGGTATCGTTTATAGGCCGATACCCCTCTGGCTACATCGTATCGTGTATCCACGCCAATGAATTTCACCTTCACTCCGTCAACACCGCCTTTGGCATTCAAATCTTTGAAGTAGTCCTCACAGCCCATATCCGCTGGCACATTGAGGCCAGCAATGGCAGCCGTGTAATCTGCCAAACTCAGATAGGTGACTTCCTTTGGGGCATGACCAGGAACCACTCCGATGACTAAAAGAAGAGTAATAA
>Ga0209721_1000634_pt1 | contig 29919 bp, 27 predicted proteins | sample TshhotsprinmetaG_FD_184139 | JGI IMG/M metagenome (GOLD analysis project Ga0209721, IMG submission 184139) | Hot spring microbial communities from South Africa to study Microbial Dark Matter (Phase II) - Tshipise hot spring metaG (SPAdes)... | ecosystem: Environmental > Aquatic > Thermal springs...
TTCATCCCTTCACCCTCATGACCGGTGAACCCGACATCCTCTTCACCTGGCTTGGCAATGTCAGCCCTGTTGCCATCGGGTTTAAGCTGAAAGAGGTCAGCGGGTTGATCACAAAGGGCCGTTATGAAATCGATCTGATGGAGAGGAAGAAGATCTATGCTCAACTTCAGAGATGGGTTTCAGCGAATGGGCTTTTTCTTCCGCTCTATCATGATATTGCTTTTTATGCACACAGGGATTCGATCGAGGGTCTCAAGATCGATCCTCTATTCAGGCCCAATTTGACGGAGGTAAGAAGAAGGGTTGGAAACCGATAAGAAGATAGACCTCCTCGATCCAGATTTCTGGTCAAAGGAGTGGGAGAAGGCCAACGAGGAGTCTTCGCTTCGTCAGATGAGGGCGGACGAAGAGAGCTGGATCGAATTCTGGAGCTCTATCAGTAGTACCTACCGGCTCAGGACTCAAAGTGAACAGAAGATGATCGAAGAGACCATCGAACTCCTGTTCAAGGAAGGCCTGGTCTGCCGGGAAAGTGTGGTTCTCGATATCGGGTCTGGTCCAGGGACATTCGCCCTTCCTTTGGCGCGCCTTGTATCCCATGTCTTTGCGCTTGATCCGGCAAGCAAGATGCTTGATAAGCTGATGGAGGAGGCTCGAGGCAAAGGACTTTCAAATATCATCCCCCTCTGTATAAGGTGGCAGGAGACCTCTTTTGAGAGAGAATTTGATCTTGTGCTTGCCTCCTTTTCTCCAGCGATCCGAAGTGCGGAATCCCTCATGAAGATGGATCGAGCCTCCCGAAAATATTGTTGTCTTATCACTGCCTCAGGAGCAGAGAATTTTAAGATGAGAAATGAACTCTGGGAGAAGATCTTTGGCAGACCTTTTTATTCGACCGCTTTTCACATCACCTTTCCCTTCAACTACCTCTATGCCAGAGGGGTTCGACCGAACCTCCGTTTCATCAAAGATTCTATCTGCAACGAGGAGCCGTTGGAGACCCTGATTGACTGGTATGAAAACTACTTCAGGATGTTTGTGGAGATCAACGACTTCAATAAGAAGATCATCCGGCAATACTTCGAGAGTGCGGCCAGTAGGGGGACGGTCAAGGTACGGGAAAAAAGGTCTTTCTCGGTCATGTGGTGGGAAGTGGAGAGATAGATGTTTTCTTATTTCGGCAAACGGCTCCTCTTCCTAATCCCGCTATGGCTCGGGATCTCTCTCATTGCCTTCTTCTTCCTCCAGTTGACCCCCGGTGATCCGGCAGAAATCCTTCTCCGGAAGGAGGGGATCGAACCCACCCCAGAGGCCCTTCAATCTCTCAGAAGAGAGCTTGGGTTAGAGGACGCCTTCTATATCCAGTATGGCCGCTGGCTTTGGAAGGTGATTCAACTCGACTTCGGGACTTCTTACCGAACCGGAGAGTCTGTTGCAAAAGAGATCTTCCGTCGTTTACCAGCCACACTGGAACTCACCTCTGTCGCCTTTCTCTTTATCGTGATCTTGGCACTCTCCATAGGTCTCCTCTCCACGTTAAGAGAGCATCGAACTTTTGATCGTATCGGTTTAATTCTGGCCATCATCGGAGCCTCCATCCCAGGTTTCTGGTTAGGTTTGCTCCTGATCTATCTCTTCTCTGTAAAGTTGGGTTGGTTTCCTGTGATGGGGCGAGCAGGCCTCTCTTATATTGTCCTTCCGGCCATTACTCTCGGTTTTGGAGCAGCCGTCACTCAGGCCCGCCTGCTTCGAACATCCCTCACGGAGGTACTGAGAAAAGATTTCATTACAGTGGCTAGAGCCAAAGGGCTGAGTCAGGCTCGTATCCTTTTACGTCACGCTCTTCCCAATGGCCTTTTGCCCCTCTTAACCACACTTGGGATGGTCTTAGGACGGCTTCTGGCCGGAGCGGTGATTGTGGAGACAGTCTTTGCCTGGCCTGGGATTGGAAGGATGGCCATTGAGGCGATTCTCCAGAGAGACTATCCAATCATACAGGCCTATGTCCTTCTGACCGCTACGATCTTCGTCTTTGTCAATCTCTGTGTGGATGTTGGCTATCGCCTCCTTGATCCGAGGATTGAACTGGATTCTCAATGATGAAGAGCGCTGGATTGATCATCATCGTTTCGTTTTTGGCCCTCGGCCTTTTCGCACCCGATTTTGCCCCAAACTCTCCCTTGGCGCTCAATCTTAAGCACCGGCTTGAAGGTCCGAGTAAAACCTATCCTTTGGGTACGGATAACCTGGGCCGCTGTCTTCTGTCGAGGATTATCTTTGGAGCAAGGATGACTTTGGGCACGGCTTTGCTCACTCAGATGATTGCTCTGATCATAGGGATATCGATAGGCCTTCTCTCCGGTTATCGTGGGAGCCGACTCGATTTCCTTCTGATGCGAGTGGTAGATCTCACCTTAGCCTTTCCAAGTCTCATTCTGGCTCTGGTGATCATCAGTCTGCTTGGGCCGGGTCTGAACAATGCGATGATCGCTTATGCACTGGTCCATTGGGCCTATTATGCCAGGTTGGTCAGAGGGCTGGTCATCGAAATTAAAGGCAGGCAGTTCATTGAGGCAGCCAGGGCATTGGGCGCAGGTCCTCTGCACATGATTCTTCGCCATTATCTTCCCAATATCCTCTCCCCAATTCTTGTGCTCGCACCACTCGATATCGGAAGGGTTATCTTTGCTCTTTCAGGGCTGAGCTTTCTCGGGCTTGGAGCACAACCTCCAGATCCGGAATGGGGGGCGATGCTCAGCGAAGGTCGTCCACTCTTCACAACCGCTCCACACCTGATGCTCTTTCCAGGATTGGCCATTCTGATCACAGTGATGGGGTTTAATCTGATCGGGGAGGGGCTTATCCAAGAGAGAAGGGGTGTTTCAAAATTCCAAGATAAGCCAATGGCTCCTTAAGGAGGAATTTATTATTCACCGTTGATGGCTGATTCCATCTCCCCAAAGCTTTCGGTAAGCTGAGGAAATCTCCTCTTTTGGCAACTTCTCCTCCTGAAGAAGTCGTTCGCGTGCGACAACGAATGCCTGAATCTGTTGATCGGTCATCGAAGGGGGTTTGTTCCACTGCAACGTTTCTTTGAGTAGTGAATTCCAGTTGGGAAAGGAGATGATTCCATTTTTAGGAGACCATAAATAGGGTTTTGTTCCCCTGTGCTCGATCCTATCTCCTAACTTGACTTCCTCCAACACTTTATTGGCCATTCGGACCGTTCCTAAATGCAACTCAACAAGCGTATCCATATCTGCATATCCCCCTGCCAGAACCCAGGTCACGGGTTTGCCCATTGAAACGGAGAGGGAGAAGATATAGGCATCGCGGATGGCCAGGGCCTCCTTACTGATTCCCCCACCATCAAATGGGTCCATCCCTGCCTGATAGAGGATGAGGTCTGGGTCTTGAAGCCGGATCAATGGGGGAAGAATTTCAGAGATCACTGCGAGGTAGTGGAGATCGCGCTTTACTCCTTTCTCAAAGGCTTCATGGCGAATTTGAAAGAGATGATTATTCCCAGTGGATGGAGGGCCTCCCATATAACTTCCGTAAATCGAGACATTCCAGATGGATGGTTCTCCAATGATGCATTCTGCAGTTCCGTTGCCTTCGTGGTGATCGAGGTCGAGGATCACGACCCGTTTTGCTTTTCCCTGGCGAATCAGCTTTTTGGCAACCACGGCAAGGCCATTGATCGTACAGAACCCCATGCCCCGATTCACTGTAGCATGATGATAACCGTGTCCAAGATTGGCTGTGATCGTTTTTTTATAAAGGGCTGCTTCGCTTGCCGCATAGAGACCACCCACATTGAGAAGCCACCCTCTTGCAATGCTTTCATTCCATGTTGGAAGTCCCTGCGAGGTTGCCAGGCTTAAAGGTTCTCCTGTGAAGAGGGCTTTTAAGTAGCGATCGGTGTGGACCATGCGGAGGCTTTCAAGATCAATGGGAGATTCAAAAGGAATTCTCTCTGTCACGGAAATACTGTCTGTATGAATTTGTTGATGCCCAATTAGCCTGTGCTTCAAAATGGCTTCAAAGATGGCTGGCATTTTTGTGGGTCCGGTTAAAGCCGACATCCCTGTTCTTGGTCCGACTACTCCTCCTGGGTAGCCTGTATGATACCAGATCTCCTGTCTGGATTCGGCCAATGAGGATCTGACCAAAGGGCCAATGAGGACGAAAAGAGCAAATAGGCAGAAGGCCTTTATCAGATTCGTAGGGCGGGATACTAAGTGAGATAGGGTTCCCATTGTTCTAATGTTTGAAGGACATAGCCTTCGGGAAGTTTTTTAACCACCCGATTGTGTCCTGGCAGAAGGATCTCCACCTTCTCTTGAGAAAGTCGTTTTAAAGATTTTTTAAGTTCTTCTCCATCTGCTCCAAAGAGATCGAAACGGCCGATCGCATGGTCTGCATAGAGGACATCTCCAGGGATGAGGGCTTTGTCAGGAGCATAATAGAGACCAATACTTCCCAAAGAATGTCCAGGAATATGGATGACTTCCCATACCATATCTCCGATATTTAGACTTTCACCTCCCTGAAGCTTTCGATGGACCCTGAAGGTGAAAGTTCCGGACTTGATTCGGTACTGCATCTTGCATATCTGCCGAAACATCTCCATCCCATAGACCGTTCTTTCGTCTCCCTTCTCCAGAGGTTCGCCTTCCAGATGGTGAACCCAGAGCTCTGCCCACGGTATTTTATTTTGAATCTCAAATAATGCACCGATATGGTCAAAATGGGTATGGGTCATGATGATTCTTTTAATATCCTCAAGAGCGATCCCCATCTTTTCGATCGAATCAACCTTGTAATTTCCCTTTCCAATGAGGCCTGGATCAATGAGAGAGAGATCCTTTGAAGATGGATTTCCAATCACATAGGTATGGGAATCCGGCATCATCTCATCCTGTCCTGGAATAAAATAGACTCCATCTGTAATCTTTGGCATGAAAAACCTCCGTTTGTAATGAACGCAGACGCAATAAATGTGGGGTCCGTTCCCTGAATGGACCATTTAAATGATTCAATTCGCAGATCCAAGAATCGTTCTTTTAATTAATGTCTTGGCGATCTCAACCTTGTAGGCATTCATGGAAAGCGGCATTGCATCAGCCAAGGATAACTCAGCTGCCTCTTCAGCCATATTCGGATGGATGGGTTTACCTTTGATGAGCTCTTCCGCTCTGATCGCTCTGAAAGGAGCTGGAGCAACCCCTCCAAGGACGATGCGGCTATTTTTACATATCCCTCTTTCAACGGTGATGGTGGATGCGACGCTCACTATTGCGAAATCAATAGGATCCCTTAAGGTGAACTTCAGGTAGTTCTGCTTGGCTTTATTCAATGGTTTTGGAATCTGAATTTCGGTGACGATCTCATCCGGATCAAGAATCGTTGACTTTGTTGCACTGACCGTGAAGAAATCTTGAGCGGGAAGGATTCTCTTTGTCGTAACGATCTTTGCATCTAAAGCAATTAGAGCGACACCAATGTCTGAAGGGTTGACAGCTAAACATCCACAATTGAAACATCGGCTTGCCTCCGTCTCGATTTCGATTAAAGAAAGGCTCGGTATATCTTCCATATCGAGGCTCTTGATTCGCTCAGATACGGATAATTCAGGAATTTGGATCCTGGGGGCTGGCTCAAAAGAGGAAGAGATGAACTCCGATGTTGCCCCATTTTTTTTAAGAGAAGATTTACCAACGGTTAGTGATTGGGCGATGAGTCGAGCTGCTTCCCTGCCAGAGCCCACTGCTTGGGCAACGGTTGAAGGACCGGTCACAAAATCTCCGCCGGCGAAAAGGTTCTTTCCCAACGGATAGACAGAAGAGGTTTCTTTAAATACTTTCCGCTGAAACTTGGCAGGAAGAATTGAACGATCTGGTTCTTCCCCAATCGCTTTGATCACCGTATCAAACGTAGCTGTAAAGTCTGAACCTGCTATCCGAATCGGTTTTGGCCTGCCGGATGCATCCTTAGAGCCAAGCTTCATCCTCACACATTTTAAGAGTATCTTACCATTGACCTCCGATGCCTCTGTTGGTAGGGTTAGGAACTCAAATGCAATTCCCTCCTCCTTTGCCTTTTTCACCTCATCCCGAAATGCAGGCATCTCGTCCTGAGTCCGGCGGTAGATGACCACTGGCTCTGCCCCCAACCTTTTTAAGGTCCGGGCAACATCCATGGCCACATTCCCTCCACCAATTACTGCCACTCTTCTTCCGGGTATATCCCTAAGACCCATATTGACCTTGTTTAAAAATTCCAGTCCGGAGAGGGCGAAACGTTCCCCTTTGATTCCAAGCGGCCTCTCTTTCCAAGCCCCAATGCTCAGAAAGAGAGCATCAAAACGGCTCATCAGTTTGGGTAGAGAGATGTCCTTTCCTACATCCACTCCATTTTCGAATTTGATCCCCATACCCTTTAGCGCTTCGATCTGCTTTCGAACCACTTCCTTGGGCAAACGATACGATGGAATACTATAAAGAAGCATGCCACCCGGCTCTGCTCTCTTCTCAAATACGGTGACCTGGTAACCGGATCTTCTTAGGTAGTAAGCTGCTGTCAATCCCGCAGGCCCGGAGCCAATGATTGCAATCTTCCTTTTCGATTCCTTCTCTGGTGGCGTAAAGATATCAGCCATCCTACTCAAAATCTCATCCCCTAAAGATCGCTCAATACATCTTATGGCTACAGGTTGATCAAATTCGCTTCGATGACACTCCGGCTCACAAAAGATAGGACAGACCCTGCCTGTGATGGCAGGGATTGGGTTGAAGTCCATCAATCTCTTTGCCGCCCCGGCCAAGTCTCCATTTCTGATCTGGTTCAGGTAGGATGGAATATCCGTATTGGCCGGACAATGTGAGGCGCAGGGATAGGTTGAAAGACCCGCCGCACCATAGATGGAATGGTAACGATGGTCTCCAATCAAAGCGTTGCAGATCTTTCCACCCTTACGCAAGCAGATAATGGGCCCTCCGAGCTGAAACGGATACCGGTAGTACCAGCAACGAACATCTTGACATAAATTCCCACCAATCGTTGCGATGTTTCGGATCTGCGGGGTTGCCACGGAATGGGCGGCCTCAACAAGCGCTTTGCAATCATCTTTAAGGAGAGGCGATTTTACGATTTCAGTCAGTTTTGTCAACGCGCCGATCTTCAATACGCCCTTTTCCACTTTGATATAGTCGAGACCGGATAAGGTCTTGATATTGATGATGGCTTCAGGAAAGTCTGGAAAATAGTCTCCTTTAAGGATGGAGAGGACTTCTGTGCCCCCTGCATTGAGTAAGGCTTTCCCTTTATACTTCCCGAGAAGGGCTGTGGCTTCGTGAACGGTTCGGGCATTGATATGTTTGAAGGTTCTCATACCACACCTCCCTTCGGGGCTCTTGTTGATGTCTTACCCAGCGTTTTGAGCACCCTCTCTGGTGTGACTGGGTACTCGTGAAGCCAGGTGCCAATGGCATTTGAGATAGCCATGAGCACAGCAGAGGGCCCAGGGGATGTGGCGATCTCACCCACCCCTACGGCATGGAAGCGGTGGCTGGGAAAGGGTGTTTCGAGGGCCACATTTTCGATGATCGGAAGCTGAGAAAAGGTTCGCCACTTATAGTCGATCAAGTTTGCATTGAGCATATGACCTGTGGAACGATCAAGGACCATCTCTTCGAAGAGGGCACTATCAATGCCAGCAGATCCGAGACATCCGTTGAGTTGGCCTTCAAGGCCAAGGGGGTCTATGATCTTTCCGACGTCTGTGGCATTGACTACGCGCACCAGAGTGACGATTCCGGTCTCTGTATCCACCTCGACCTCGACAAAGGTCATCATACAGTTACTCAATGTATAGTCAGGGTCGAATCGTCCATAGCCAAGGCATGTCCGGTCAACTCCCATGGCTTTCCAGGGTATCTTCTTTTCCGGGCAGTTCTTTAAGAAGATGAATCCATCCGCCGTCTCCAGATCAGAAGGGTCTGCTTCTAACATGGGTGCGATGATCTCGAAGAGTTTTTTCTTGGCGTTTTCAGCCGCAGCGATAATTGCACCTCCTATCGCATAGGTTCCCCGGGAACCTGCCGGACCGAATTCATAAGGGTTGATCAATGAATCTGACGGGGTCACAGAGATTCTATCCATAGGGATTTGAAGCACCTCGGCAACCATTTTGACGAAGTTCGTCCTCTGCCCTGTTCCGTGCTCTGTCACGCAGGAGTAGAGCATGGCGGTTCCGTCTGGATGAAGGCGCACATAGGCTTCAGAGGCATCCTCACCGATATCGGCATTTCCGTGGACTCCTACTCCAACGCCTCTTCTCTTTGTACCGTTAATAGCAGTGGGTTTGAGCCAGCCTTTCCACTTCTCTTTCCAGCCGAATAATTCTGCTCCTTTCTCCATGGCCTCTGTATAATCAACGCCCCTGTAAGTGTACCAGATGCCGTCCCGCCAGAAGTAACCGTCTCCCGGCTTGACATAATTCTTTTTGAGAAATTGAAATGGATCGATATCCAATTTTTCCATGGCTAAGCTCAGAAGGGGTATGAGCGTACACTTCAGCTCCTGGCCGCCAAAACCTCGAACAATGCCCGACGCATTCCGGTTCGTACAGACAATCACAGGCTTGAGATTCCAGTTGGCACAGCGGACCATGATCTGGACCTCACCGCAACCGACTGCCACCTGTGATTGGGTCGTCATGGAGTAATAACCTGTATCAATCAGCCATTTACCTGAGATCGCTGTGACGGTTCCATCCTTCTTCATGCCCACTCGGGCGGTCATCCGTGAGGCAGGACGCAGCGTAAAGGCTGCCAGATGCTCTTCCTTCGTAAAGACAAGCTTTACGGGTTTGCCCGTTGCCCTGCTTAAGAGAGTAGCGTAACACTGGACTTGCCAGGACATAAACTTCGATCCGAAGCTGCCACCACAAGGACCACCGATCGTTCTCACCTCGACCTGCCTATTCATCACATGGTGAAGGGTAATCTTGTCCATATAGGAGGCTTGATTGGATACCCAGAGCGTCACCTTGTTCGGCTCCTCCCACAGGGCGATTGCGCCAGGAGGCTCAGGGGGTATGGGATTTGGCATGTTCTCATAACCGAATGTCCCTTCTGTAATGACATCCGCTTCGGCAAATCCCTTCTCCACATCTCCCATCACAACCTCTTGCAGGCTCTTGGGTCCAAAAAAGGGAACACCAGGGGTAACCACATTTCCAGGGAACTGGTCATATAACTGGGGAGCATCAGGCTTCAGAGCTTCCTCCATATCGAAGACAGGCGGTAGAAGCTCATATTCCACATCGATGAGGTGAAGGGCTTCTTCTGCGATCTCTTCACTCGTGGCAGCTAAAAGGGCCACTGCATCTCCCACGTACCGGACCTTTTGGTCAAGGATGCGGGTAGCACGCGGGGTGCCTCCTCTCCAATCAGGGACGTCCTCCCATGTCAATATGGCTTCAACTCCGTCGAGCTTCTCTGCTTTACTCTTATCTATCTTCTTGATGAGGGCGTGAGGATGGGGACTTCTTAAAACCTTTCCGTAGATCATATTGGGGAGCTTTAGATCGTTTAGATATTTGGCTCCTCCTGTAACAATCTCTTTTGCATCTCTTCGGGGGGTTACCTTGCCAATATAGCGGTATGTGTTCTCCATCTTATGACCTCGCTTCTCTTGAGGCTGACATCACAGCCTTGATCACATGGTAGTGGCTGATACACCGGCAGAAATTGCCCGAAAGACCTTCCTTCACCTCTTCTTCGGTGGGTGAGGGGTTTTCTTGAAGGAGGGCCTTTGCGCTCATGATGATGCCCGGAGTGCAAAACCCGCATTGAAAGGCAGAATGGTTGATGAATGCCTCCTGAAGGGGATCGAGTCTCCCTGTTTCTGAATCTCTCAGTCCTTCGATGGTCGTGATACTCTTTCCATCACATTCCACCGTAAGGAGCATACAGGAGAGCACGGCTTTATTATCCATCAAAACCGTACATGCACCACAGGCCCCTTCGTTACAGGAGACCTTGGTTCCTGTAAGTCCCAGTGTCTCACGTAAGGTGTGGGCAAGGGTATGGGATGGCTTGACCTGATCCGATTGATTACCCACCTCAAGCTCATAATCCTCTCCATTGACTTTAAGCCTTATCTTTTTCGCCTTGGATCGCTTCATCTTCGCCTTCCTTTCTCATTCCTTTCTATCATTTTTCCAGTATTTTTCCCGGAGCTCCCTCTTCAATATCTTACCCTGTGGATTTTTAGGAAGTGTTGTCACAAATTCAACGGTTCGAGGGGATTTGTACTTTGCGATCCTCGCCTTGCAAAAATCGATAATCTCCTCGGGTGTGGCCGCTGCCCCTTCTTTAAGCACAATCACGGCATGGACCCTTTCCACCCATTTTTCATCAGGCACTCCGATGACGGCCGCCTCAATGACCTCCGGATGCTGGTAGAGAACCTCTTCCACCTCCCTTGGATAGACATTCTCACCTCCCGTGATAATCATATCCTTTTTTCTATCCACAATATAGATGAAACCCCGATCATCATAATAACCCATATCGCCTGTATGGAGCCATCCATCCACAATCGTTTCATCAGTGGTTTCAGGCTTTTTCCAATAACTCACCATGACCGACCGGCTCTGCACAATGATCTCCCCAACCTGAAATGGGTCGAGATCGTTTCCATGATCATCCACAATCCTTGCATGGACCCCTAAGCAAGGCTGACCACATGAAGCGAGTATCCTCTGCTCTTCAGGCGATTTGTCAACAACCCGATGCGCTTCTTCGGGCAGAATGGCAATGTCCGGTCCGGATTCGGTCTGTCCGTAGCCCTGCCCAAAGATGGGGCCAAACTTTGCCAACCCTTTTCTTAAGAGTTCAATCGGCATAGGAGAGGCAGCATACCAGATCTGTTTGAGGCTGCTCAAATCGTAATTCTCAATATCGGGAAGGGAAAGGATACCGACCAGATGGGTAGGCACAATATGGAGATCGGTTGCCTTTTCATCCTGAATCGTTTTTAATGTGGCAGATGGATCAAAGGACCGATTGGGCATGATGATGTTGGTTGCACCGATGACGAAGAAGGCCCAGAAGTGAGACCACCCACCGATATGGAAAAGGGGCAATATCATCACATGTCTATTATCCGGTTTTAGACCTGCGGTGAGGATCTTGGTTCTGGCCTCTTCAAGCTTTTTATAATGGGTATAGATCGCCCCTTTGGGGGTGCCTGTTGTCCCACTGGTATAAAAGATGATGAAAGGATCATGCTCGTCAACCCATGAATCAGGTTCTCTATCCGGAAAGGCCTGGATAAGATCATCATAAAAGGCCATATGAGGAGCCTTCTCTTCCAGGGCCATATAATGTCTGACGATTTTTATTTTCTCCTTGATCGTACCTACCACGCTGAATAGTTGAGGCCCCACAAAGAGGATCTTTACCTCTGAATCGTTGATCATCTCTACCAGTTCAGCCGCTTGAAGTCTCGGACTGAATGGCACGACAATAAAACCGGCCTTCATCGCTGCGCCAGTCACGTATGTACTTTCAATACAGTTCCATGAGAGAATGCCAATAGGATCCCCCTTTTTTATCCCTAAGGATTCCAGAGCGTGGATGAGATGATTGACCCTTTGATTGAACTGGAAGAAGGTGATTCTTTCTTTTCCATAGACAAAAGCCTCTTTATCTGGATAGAGGAGGGCATTTCGATAGATGATATCCGCATAAGTTCCGATTCTATATCGACTCAGCTCTTTAAGTAATTTCATTCAACTAATCCTTCAGGGTGATGCTGTTATAGGTAACATAATATTTTTACATTTTATATTGCAAGGGAGTTGGTATGCTTTCGAAAACTTGACCTTCATCAGAAGACGTGATAAAGGGATTTAAAAAAAGGGAGCGTAACGATGGAAAGTAAGATACCAACACGTCAGGAAGCCCTGGAACTTCTTCATCAATATAACGAAAGCGATAGTCTGAGAAAACATGCCTACTCGGTTGAAGGGGTCATGCGATACATTGCTCGAAAGCGGGGAGAAGATGAGGAGAAGTGGGGAATCATCGGTCTGATTCACGACCTCGACTATGAACAGTTTCCTGACCAGCATTGTCAGAAGACTGGAGAGATTCTTCAGCAGCATGGATGGCCCGAAGAGTACATCCGGGCTGCCGTCTCCCATGGGTGGGGAATCTGCTCTGACGTCAAGCCAGAGAGCAATTTAGAAAAATATCTTTACACCATTGATGAGCTGACAGGGCTCGTGGTTACAACAGCTTTGATCCGGCCTTCCAAGAGTGTCCTCGATGTTCAGGTCAAATCCGTTAAGAACAAATGGAAGGATAAGCGATTTGCCGCTGGTGTGGATCGCTCGATCATCGAGAAAGGTGCAGAGATGCTCCAGGTGGGGCTTGACGAATTGATTGACGACACAATCAAAGGAATGCAGGAAGTGGCGGAGGCCATCGGTTTGAAAGGGAATCCATTATAAAAGAACCCAATAATGTGAAGGCTTCGGTTACGAAGTCCGTATCGTTCATCAAAGGTGACGTTGACGGTCTTTTTATTTTCTTTACCTCGCCGTTACCGATAACCGAAACGGGCCTCGTTCCCTTAACCATTCACCTCTTTAAACCTTTCCTATAGGAATAATATAGAGGGGCTCCTCCTCGATTTCGAGAATCTCTTTGACCTGCCGATCATCAAATGCGCCGATCATGACCGATCCCATATTGAGTGCCACAGCCTGAAGCGAAACATTCTGGCCCACATGGCCCACTTCCATGTGGACATAGCGGATCCCTCTCTGACCGTAATGGCCTGTTGTCCGTCTATAATCTGTTGCAATGACGATGCTGACAGGTGCCCTTTCGATCATCCTCTGCTCTAAGGCGGCCCGGCATAATCCTCTGCGGACATCCTGCTCTTTCGTCTTTTCCAAAGAATGTTTGGTGATGGAATAATGATAGAGCCCTGGTTCCAATCCGTCCACTTCTCCTGCAACCAGGTAAATTTCCAGTGGATAGGTGGCTCCTGCAGAGGGAGCTGTTCTGCGGTAAAGATTTTTCCCTGTTGCTGACCAGAGGAGTTGGGAGACCTCCTCCAAGCTCAACGAACCCTTTTTGTAGTCCCTCACCGATCTCCTCTGATTCAATGTCTCTTCGATGGAGACCGATCCCTTCTCCTTCGGCCTTGAAAGTTTAATCTCTTTGACCATATCCACTCCCTTAAATCACAGTTTCACAATCCTTAGTCGGATAGTCGCTTAGTCAAATGACCATAAGACTATTCGACTCTAAGACTATGTGACTATTAGATCATATCTCCGACAGCGTAAAGTGAAGCCCTCTGACAACTTCTGCCATCTTCTCCAAATCCAGTGTGTCAATCGTGTCGGTCTCCTGGTGGTAATTGGGATTCCTGAAAAACGAGGTGTCTGTGACCATAATGGCCCTAAACCCATGGCGCCAGAAGGAAGAATTATCTGAAAGGTTAATCCCTCCAAAAAATTCCGGGCCGGTCAACGACCTCGCATCGATGGCAGAGTGCTTCTTGATTCCCTTTCTGAAAAGGGAGACATATTTTGATGACCGGAAATTTCCAACGACACCGATAAAGTCTGCCGTCTTCGGATAGATAAGGTTCATCCCTGGAAGAGGATAATTCTGAATCTGTTCAGGGCGGAAGAACCCGATCATTTCCAGCGAAACCATCACCTCAACTGCAATCCCTTGATCTTTTAACGACTTTGCATGAACCATGCTTCCCATATTGGAAAATCCAAAACAGGGAGGCTCTTCATTAGCAAAAGCGACGAAGAGAAGGGGCTTTCTATTCGGGATATTTCGATGTAACCTTGCCAGTTCGAGAAGACCCGCAACGGCCGAGGCATTATCATCTGCACCAGGCGTTCCGGGAACGGTATCATAATGGGCACCGATGACCACTACATCTTTCTCCAGTCCAGCCTTTTCAGCGATCAGATTTGAAACACTCTTCCCATAGCACGAGTAGGTTTGACGCTGGACCGGATACCCATAGGAGGTTAAGGCTGATTCAATATAATCAGCTGTTTTTTCAAGAGATCCCTCTTTCCAGAGATGCCGCTCTCCGATTTTAACAGAGAGGTATCCCACATGCTGATGAAGATTCTCGATCACAATCTCCTTTTGAAAAAGAGCGGACTCGGCTTTCATCAAAAATTAAACCTTCAATGAGGTTAAATGGCCCAACAGTGTCTCAGGTGCTGAAAAGAATGGTGAATGGCTGGTATCCAGCGTAATGACGCTCTGGCATGGAAGGGCTGTATACATTTTCTTCTGAATGGATGGAGAGATTGCTCTGTCCCGCAGGCATTCAATATAAACCCGTGGTATTTTGCCGAAACGGTTTTCTGTAATCCTGATGGGAGTTGCAAGAGGAGCAGCGGCTTGGGGAACCAGAAGCGATTTCGCCCACCTTACATCTTCTTCGGAGCAATCTCCATAGAAGGCCTCTTTGATCGCTTCCTCCTTGATCGTAGCATAGCTCTGGTCCTCTGCCATGATAAGATTGGGTAAGACCAATGCCTCCGTATCGCCTCCAGCAACCTGAAGTAAGGACTCCTCGTTCTGCAAGAGAAAAGCGGTTAAATAGACCAAGATTTTAATTTTCTCAGGCCGGTATTCAGCGGCCTGAGAGATCACAATCCCACCCATGCTGTGACCCACAAGAACCACTGGTTCAGATTGGGCATCCAGAATCTGACAGATACGGTCCACATAGGCTTTTAGTGAGACTTCCATGATGGGTGTCTTGTCTTTCCCGTGACCCGGCAGATCTGGGGCCTCCACCTTGTGCCCCTTTCCCTTAAGAAGGGGAACCACCTTGTCCCAGCACCAACCTCCATGCCACGCCCCATGAATCAATACAAAAGTAGCCATAACCTTCTTCCTTTCAATAGGCTCATCTGTGCCTAGGGTTTCGCCCATGGCGCTTCCTATGATAGAACCGGTGAACTTCGATTTCAGGGGTCAGTTTCGTTGAACAAACGAATACCCCAATCGTAGGCCACTCAAAAAGAAGTGTCAAGGGGATTGTGGTCTTTAATCTTTTTGATCGATCAAACTGGCGAGGTGGCGGATCATCTGGCGATGGACATCGAGAAAGATGTCCGGCGATAAAAAGTAATTAGGGTTTTCGTCATAAAAAGAAGCGATCAGCAACTTTGCTGCGGCATCAATGTCGCGGGTGGCCCGATAGGCCTCCTCCATTTCGATGCGTTTCTTTTTTGCCATCTCGATGGCTCTTGATATGAACTGTCTCGCCTCTTCTCCAGTCACATACCCATAATGGTCAGCACAGTAATATTCCACTTCGAGAGGCCTTAGCCGCTCAAGGCTTTTTTGATACTTGGTGTAGTTCGAATTCCCCGAGGTGACGATCGTCTCATCGAAGGGAATGCCTCCTCCGTCAGTGGGGAAGAGCGCTTTCCACTGCGGGACATAGGCTGCAATACAGCATGAGGAGTGGCCAGGGATTTCGAGGATGGAAACCTCCACACCTCCCAAGTCAATCGGGTCTCCTTCACGGACCATTCTTCCAGAAACGTCATCTCTCCAATCGAGATCGTACTCTGAATAGACCGATTCTTTCCCCATCCTCTTGGCCACATTTTGGCTGAACTGATTGATGGTGGCAATGGCCTTCTCCATTCTGAGAAGCTCCCATGCCCGCTCGGAACCCAAGACTTCGATCTCTGGATGGCGGCGCTTGAAGAAGGGGATGATTCCTACGTGATCGAAATGGGAGTGAAGGATCAGAATCTTTTTGATCCTGTTTTCATCAATCCCAAATTCTTTGAATTGCTCAAGGATATCCGGAACGATGTAACTCATGCCTCCACTGACCAACATGGAGCACTCTTTTCCTTCGAGGAGATAGACCCCTGTCTCTTCCTGGCCCAAAAACCAGAGCCCTTCCCGAACTTTTCCCGGTGTGCGAATCCTCATGACCTGCACTCCCTCATAATTGGAATTGCCTCGAATATGGTAAAGGGCTAACCCATTTGGTTAACCCTTTGTCCTTTTTGGTGGAGCAGAGGGGATTTGAACCCCCGACCTCCAGAGTGCGATTCTGGCGCTCTCCCAGCTGAGCTACTGCCCCTAAAAATGTGATCTGTTGCATTTTACCATGAGCTGTGAACGGAGAACAAAAAACCGAACGATGGACTATCGAAAACGCAAAGATAAATCCTTTAAATGCCGCTTCAGTTTTGGGCCGATCTCTGGGTGTTTCAGGCCAAAAGAGAGATTGGCCTGGAGATATCCCAATTTATCTCCGGCATCATAGCGATCACCGATAAATTCATATCCATAGATGGGGATTTCCTTATTCAGTTCCTTCAGCCCATCCGTGAGCTGGATCTCTCCTCTCTGGTCAGGCTTGACCTTCTCTAATAGTTCGAAGATGCGAGGAGGAAGGATATATCTTCCGATGATGGCCAGATTGGAGGGAGATCTTCCTTTCTCCGGTTTTTCTACCATCTCTTCGACCGAATAGACCCGATCCTTCACCTTCTTCCCCTTGATGATTCCATAGAGATGTGTCTTTGTTCGAGGGACTTTCTGGATCGCAAGCAATGCGCCCTCCATGTCTTGATAGATCTCCATCATCTGATGGATGCATGGAATTTTGGCATCAATGAGATCATCTCCCAGTAGAACAGCAAAGGGTTCCTTTCCCACCACCTTTTTCGCACAGAGAATGGCATGTCCCAGACCCAGAGGCTCTTTCTGTCTCACCGAAACCAGGGTAACCATCTCCGAGATATCCTGTACAATCTTCAGAAGGTCCGGCCTTCCTTTCATACGGAGATGGTTCTCCAATTCGCTCGAAGTGTCAAAGTGGTCCTCAATCGAACCCTTTTCTCGGCCTGTGATGAGAATCACCTCTTCGATACCTGACGAAGCTACTTCCTCCATAATGTACTGAATAGTCGGCTTATCCACAATAGGAAGGAGTTCCTTTGGGACGACCTTTGTGGCTGGAAGAAACCGTGTTCCAAAACCGGCGGCTGGGATGACGGCTTTTTTAACCCTCATGGTAACCCCAGAAGTCTTCGGATTGTATTTTTTAACTCGGTCAGATCCGCACACTTGACCACATAGGCATCGGAGGCCCATGTGGTTAAATCCTGTTTGAATTCGCCGTAAGCAGAGCACATGATGATGGGAAGCCGCCTCTCTATTTCTCGAATCCGTTTGAGCGTCTCAATTCCGTTGAGCCTCGGCATTTTGATGTCGAGGGTGACGATGTCGGGTTTGAATAGAGGAAGCTGTTCCAAGGCTTCCAGACCATCTCGGGCTACCTCTACAGCATATCCCTCTTCTTCTAATTCCTCTTTATAGAGGAGGCGGATGCTCTCCTCGTCATCCACGACCAGGACCCTCTTCATTTCTCTTTCTCCTCTTGTGCCGGTAGGGTGAGGATGAAGGTCACTCCTTCTCCAGGATGATTGTTCACCTCGATCTTGCCCTGGTGGGAGGTCACAATCTTATGGATGATGGGCAGGCCCAAACCCAACCGGTTATCCTTCGTCGTATAGAAAGGATTGAAGATGTGATGAAGGGCTTCAGGATCAATGCCTCCTCCCATGTCCTCGACTTCCACTTTCACAAAAGAGGCTCCATTGATCGATTGGGGATAGATGCGGATAGAGAGGGTTCCTTCGCCTTTCATCGATTCATAGGCATTGTTGATGAGATTGAAAAAAGCCTGTTTCAATTGATAGTAGTCACCCTTCACGGTGGGGATCTGTTCTGAAAAGTCTCGGCTCAATTGAACCCCTCCGTTTCGAAATCCTTCTGAAATCATGGAGAGAGAATCCTCCATCACCTCCCGAAGATCGAGCGGCTTAAAGGAAGGAGCGGCTTCATGGGTGTAGGTGAGGATATGGCTCAGAATGTTCTCGATCCTTTCTACCTCTTTGACGATCGTCCGGGTATAGCGCTTCTCCGGCGCATCGTCGGGGAGGGCGCGATCGAGGCGACGGGCAAATCCTCCGATGGAGACAATGGGATTTCTGATCTCGTGGGCAATGGAGGTGGAGAGTTCGCCCAAGGCGGCCATCTTCTCCTGGTGGACCAAGAAACTCTGGGTCTCCTTCAGCTCCTGGTGGACCTCCTCCAAATTCCGGTAGAGCATGGCGTTCTCGATGGCCAATCCTGCCTGGTTTGAAAACATGGTGAGGTAGCGGATGTCCTCATCGGTGATCGGATTCTGATTGTAAAGATTGTCAACGAGGATCACGCCGATGACCTTTCCCTTGCCCCAGAGGGGAATCGTGGCAAAGGCATAGACCTTTGGATTTTGGCTCAGATGTTCACTGACATAACAACCGACTTCAGAGACAAGGGCACATCCTCTTTCGCACCGTGTTTGAACCCATTCTTCTTGACCATGGGGGAGTTTTACATTAAAGGGTCTTCCTTCGAGAACGGTGCGTGAAAGGATACACTGTTCATGCTCCAGGGGTATCTGAATCTCCTTCACCATGGCGTTGAGACGGGAAGGATTATTCATTGAAGGTTCGATCTGGGCAATCAGCTCAGAGGGATTTCCTTTCCGTTGAGAAAGGGTGGACCAGATCTCTCCTGCCTCTTCAGCGCTATTGGGGCCGATCGCCATCAACCCTTTGAGGGTATGATCCTTTTCATCGACGAGAAAGAGCATGGCTCGATTAAACCCGAGTCCATCGCCAATCGTGATGGCGGTCAGGGTCATATGGACGATTCGTTCAAAGTTCACAGTGGTGAGAAGCGCCTTGTTCAATTCCCACAGGATGGAGAGCTGTCTCACCCTTCGCTCATGATCCAGTGCCATTGAGGAGATTTCATGATACGTTATGGCATTCTCAATGGCACAGGACATCTGGTTGGCCATCGTCAGAAGCAACTGCAGATCTCTCTCGTCAAATCGGGAGGAATCGGATTGCTTGTCATAAAAGGCTAAGGTCCCAATGCCTCTCTCCTTTGAGAACAGGGGAGCGCAGAGCAGTGAGCTAAAGGGTTTCTCCTCGGTCTCTGGAGTAAGCGAGAGTGGGGTTCGGCTGAGAAAAACCTTTTTCGCAATCCGTTCATCCAGAGGGTTCTGATGATATGATCCGATACTGTATCTCACCCTCAACTCCTCTGAGTCCTCTTGGCCAATGCGTAATACGCCTCCTTGTGCCTTTAAGATTTTTAAGCCAGTGTGAACGATATGCGCCAGAAGCTCCTCGAGGTTCAATGTCGAGGTGACCACCTGTCCCATTCGATGAATCGCCTTTAGGTCTGAGAGCGTCTTCTCGGTTGCCTTAAGGAGATGATCATTTTGGATGGCCGATCCGAGTTCTTTGGCCAACAGGAGGAGAAGATCCATCTCGGCAGAGGAGAAGGTTCGGCTCTTTGAAAAACCGATATAAAAAATCCCGGACCTAGAAGGTTCCTCCGAAAGAGGGAGGCAGGCAAAGGTTGGGCAGACCAGATCCTTTTCTTGAACAAGGATCGCTTCTTCTTGAAAGGGTCTTTTTTCGTCAACCCAGAGGGCTTCTCTCTTCTCTGCCACCCGTGAAAGAAATCCTCCCTTCAAGATGGCTTCGGGTCGAATATGGAGAGAGCGATCCGGATGAAAATGGTCGGTAGTGGACTGAAGGATCTGTTTGATCTTCTCCTCGATGGGGAGGGAGGAAGTGGAGAGCTCGATCGTTGTCTTCAGAAAGGCATAGTCGTCGGAATGAACAGACATGGCTGGCTATTTCGCCTCCCTCAAATATTCGGCGGCATCTTCTGGGGGTGTGGGATTGATGTAGAATCCTGTGCCCCATTCGAATCCAGCCACTTTGGTCAACTTGGGCATGATCTCAATATGCCAGTGGTAATAATCCTGGTCCTGTTCTGGGAAGGAAGAGGTGTGAAGGATATAATTGTAGGGTGGGTCGTCGAGAACCTGTTTCAGCTTCCGCAAGGTATTGGATAGGATTTCAGCAGCCTGCCCATAGAAGGATCCTTCCATCTGTTCATAAGTGGGATGGTGAATCTTGGGAAGGATCCAGGTCTCAAATGGAAATCGCGAGGCAAAGGGAGCGATGGAGACAAATCCGCTGTTCTCTGTAATGACCCGTTTCCTCTCACGGAGCTCCTGCCGGAGGATGTCACAGTAGACACACCGGTCTTTATAGAGAAAGTAGTTTTTCGAACCCTTGATCTCTTCTCGCACCCTTGTGGGAATGATGGGAAGGGCGATGATCTGGGAGTGGGGATGTTCGAGAGAGGCGCCAGCAGCGGATCCATAATTTTTAAAGACCATGATGTATCGAAGTCGCTCATCACGCCTCAGGTCAATCATCCTCTCCCGGTAAGCCCAGAGAACATTTTCTACACCTTTCAAGGGGAGGGTGGCCAGAGTTTCAGAATGATGAGGCGTCTCGATCACCACTTCGTGGGCCCCGATGCCATTCATTTTATCATAGATGCCATCCCCCTCTCGGTTCAGATCTCCTTCGATGCGGAGTGCCGGGAACTTATTCGGAACGACACGAAGTGACCATCCTGGCGAGTTTGGAGGTGTTCCATTATCCCGAAAGGCCAAAACTTCTGGGGGCGTTCGGTCTTCATTTCCCTCACAGAGAGGACAGAACCCACCAACGGACCTTTGTTCTTCCCGCGCAAAATCAGAGGGCCTTCTGCTCCGTTCAGTGGCAATGATGACCCATCTTCCGTGGATGGGATCCCTTCTCAATTCCGGCATATGAGTCGTATTAGGAGGGGAATTTTTTCTTTGGTCTTGTTCCCCTGAGCCTCTCTTTCCGCTCCTGGTCCTCCAATTCTGTTTTGCATTCGATGCAGAGTGTGGTGACCGGTCTGGCCATCAACCTCTTTTCTGAGATAGATTTTCCGCATGATTCACAGATGCCAAAAGTCCCATTATCGATTCGATCCAGAGCTTCCTTCACCTTCATGATCAGTTTTCTTTCCCGGTCTTTGATCCTCAAGAGGAAGTTACGATCTGCCTCCAGAGAGGCACGGTCTGTAGGGTCGGGAAAGATCGCATTGCGATTATGACGCATGTCACTGCAGGTCTTTCCAGCTTCAAGCAAGAGATTGTGAAGCTGTCCCTCAAGATATCCTTTAAAATAGAGAAGTTTTTCTTCCTCCATGACCTCTCTCACCTGCGATTTGATAATGGTTCGATCACCAGGTAAGCCCTGTTAGAAGAGCTTCGCCCTTCTATCGATAAGGCTCACACCCCAATAAAAGCTAAGCTCTGCATGGGGCAAGCAGCAGGGCTTTCTAATGGGGTAAACATTCTAATCTTATCTTTTTTATTTTAGAATATTTTTTTAAAAAAAAGCAAATTTTTAATGGGACCGTGAGACAAGATGGCAGGCGACGAAATGCTCCTCGCCTTGGTCTATCAGAAGAGGCTCTTCGATCTGGCATCTCTCTTTTGTATAGGAACATCTGGGCTGAAAGGGACATCCCTTTTCCGAAGTTTGGGGCCGAAGCTCCTCTCGGAATGGGAGCTCCGATCTCCTTCTTGAAGGACCCAATCTAGGAATGGCTTGGAGCAGAATTTGTGTGTAGGGATGGGTCGGGCGTTGAAAGAGATCTTCTGCCTTTGCCATCTCCACCATTCTTCCCAGATACATCACGGCAATTCGATCGCTGATATGTTTGATAATACGAAGGTCATGGGAGATGAAGAGGTAGGTGAGACCCAGCTGATCTCTCAGATCCATCAGGAGGTTGAGGATCTGTGCCTGGATGGAGACATCCAAGGCTGAAACCGGCTCGTCCGCAACGATCAGTTCGGGATGAAGTGAGATGGCCCTTGCAATGCCGATTCTCTGTCGCTGTCCGCCACTGAACTCATGGGGATAACGCAGGGCATCCCCTGGATGGAGCCCGACCTTCTGGAGGATCTCGGACACCCTCTCGGCCTTCTCTTTTCCATGTGCCAGCCGGTGAACCTCCAGACCTTCACCCACAATCTCTCCTACCTTCATCCTGGGGTTAAGCGATTCATAGGGGTCCTGGAAGATGAACTGCATTTGGGGTCTCAATCTTCTCAGATCTTCTCGATTGAGATCGAGGATATTTTTTCCTTTGAACAAGATCTGGCCAGAGGTTGGCTCAATCAGTCTCAGGATGGCTTTGCCCGCAGTGGTCTTGCCGCAGCCACTCTCTCCCACCAGTCCGAGCGTTTCGCCCTTTCGAATGGAGAAGGTGATGCCATTGACGGCACGAATGGGTTCTTTCGCCGCCGAGAAGAGCCTCTCTCGGTAGAAATATTTTTTTAGATCACGAACCTGAATCAGATAACCGTTTTGATCCATCTCAATCTCAACTTTTCCAATTCAGAGGTGTGCATTAAAACTCCGAACTACGAACTCCTAACTCCGAACTCATTACCTTAAATCAGCAACACTCTCTCCAGCGGAGGCAACGGCTGAAGTGGTTGCCATTGACCTGGAAGAGTGGGGGTTCCTCCCTCTTACAATCGTCGACCTTCAGATAACACCTTGGATGAAATTTACAGCCCGAAGGCAGGTCCATCGGATTGGGGACCTGACCCGGGATGGCATTGAGCCTTCTCTTCTTCTCTTCGAGTTGAGGGATCGACTCGAGAAGCCCTTTCGTATAGGGATGCCGCATCTCTCCGAAGATTGCCTCGATGGGTCCGGATTCCACAATCCTACCTGCGTACATGACTGCCACCCGGTCTGCGATCTCAGAGACCACCCCGAGATCATGGGTAATCAGCATCACAGCCATCCCCATCTCTCTCTGGATCTCCTTGAGCAGGTGAAGCACCTGCGCCTGAATCGTTACATCGAGTGCAGTTGTGGGTTCATCGGCAATGAGGAGCTTGGGTTGACAGGAGAGTGCCATGGCGATCATCGCCCTCTGTCTCATCCCTCCGCTCAATTGATGGGGGTAGGAGTCAATCCTCACTTCAGGAGAAGGGATCTTCACCTTGTCCAGCATCTCGATGGCTCTTCTTCGGGCCTCTTTCTTGTCGAGATTTTGGTGGAGCTGGAGGACCTCCATAATCTGATTGCCGATCGTGAAGACGGGGTTGAGTGAAGTCATCGGTTCCTGGAAGATCATCGAGATATCATTCCCCCTTACCCGTTCCATCTCTCTCTCTTCCAGCGTCAAAAGATCTCTTCCTTCAAAAAGAAGCTCTCCGTTCAGGATTTTACCAGGAGGTATTGGAATCAACCTTAACAGAGAGAGGCCCGTCACGCTCTTTCCACAACCCGATTCACCCACAAGGCTGACGATCTCACCAGGGAAAATCTCAAAACTCACATTTTCGACTGCCCTTACCACCCCATCCTCTGTGAAGAAATGGGTCGTCAGGCCTCGAACTTCCAAAAGAGGATTCTTCATCATCACCATTTTGCAATGATCAATGGTCAATTCGCAATGACTAATAAACAATTTTTTGGTTCATCCGGGTATTGAGTGGGTAACCTCCCCTTAGGTTAAGGGGGGGGTGGAGGGGTTACTTGTCTCGGAGATGCGATAGGGTGCCTTCTTTCCACCCGTCTGATTTCGCTCCCCTCTGTTTAAACGTTGCTTTCATGATAAATCATTTCGAAAGGCCTCTATGATGATATTCCTAACCCCCTTCATCCCCCCTTAACTTAAGAGGGGAATACAAGAAGGAGGAAAACACCCACACAAAACCCGGAAGAGCCCAATTTTTAGCGGATCGTTAGCCATTGATCTGTTATCTGTTCATCCCGTTAGGAATGATTTTCTTTTATGATTTTAAATGGGGTTCACTGCTCATTGATAACTGTCCATTGCTTATTGCTAATTGATCTTTCATTATCGTCTTCCTCTCAGTCTCGGATCTAAAGCATCCCTCAATCCCTCACCCAGCAGGTTGAAGGAGAGCACCGTCAGGAGGATGGCAAATCCCGGAAATACCGTTAACCACCAGGCATCGAAGATATAGGTCCTTCCTTCTGTCAGAATATTTCCCCAGCTTGGAGCAGGCGGTTGGACGCCAAAACCTAAAAAACTGAGACCTGCTTCCACCAGCACGGCTGTGGCCACATCGAGCGTGGCCGTGACGAAGACCGGCGCCAGACCATTGGGCAGGATATGCCTGAAGATGATCCTTCGGTCACTTACGCCGAGCGCCCTTGCTGCCTGCACAAAATCCCTCTCCCTCAGAGAGAGAAACTCTGCGCGGACAAACCTTGCGGTCCCCATCCAGGAGGTAATACCAATCACTACCATCACATTCAACATACTGGGCCCAAGAAGAGCTACGACCGTCAGGATGAGGAAGAAAGAAGGAAAGCAGAGCATCACGTCCACAAACCGCATCAGGATTGAATCCACCCACCTCCCGTAGTAGCCAGCCAAGGCTCCGACAAAGACACCGATGACGATGGAGATTGCCACAGCGACAAATCCCACCGAGAGAGAGATCCGCGATCCATAAAGCATCCGGCTCAGGACATCCCTCCCGAGCTGATCCGTTCCAAGAAGGTGCTCCCAAGAAGGGGATTTTAATTTTTTGGAAACGTTCGTCTTTCCCGGATCATAGGGTGCAATCAAGGAGGCGGACCCTGCCACCAGGAAGATGAGAAGGATTACCAACAATCCCCCAACTGCCAGTCTGTTCCTTTTGAAATAGCGCCAGAAAGTTTTAGTTTCTGAATCCATAGATAAATTAATAAATTCGAAATCCGAATATCGAAGCTCGAAACAAATCCGAAATTTTCAAAATTCAAATTTTCTAAACTCTTTTGCTTATAACATTTAAAATTCGGTCATTTGAGATTGTTTCGAAATTCGAATTTCTGCTTCACTGATACCTTATTCTCGGATCGGCAACTCCGTAGAGAAGATCCGCAATAAAATTTCCAAGAAGAACGAGCACTGCCGTGATGGTGTTGATCGTCATCACAACCGGATAATCCCTTGCGAGCACGGCCTGGTAGGCCAGCCTTCCGATTCCGGGCCAGGCAAAAACACTCTCCATGATGATGGACCCTCCGATTAAGCCTGGAATGAGAAATCCAAAGAGGGTGACGATGGGAAGAAGGGCGTTCCGAAGTCCATGTTTATAATAGACCGTCTCTTCTGGAACTCCTTTCGCCTTTGCCGTTCGGATATAGTCCTGACGAATCACCTCCAGCATACTCGAGCGGGTATATCGGGAGAGGCCAGCCAACCCATGAATGGCCATGATCAGGGCCGGCAGTAAGAGGTGCCAGATCCTGTCCAGGACGATCTCTGCCGGATTAAATCCTTCCGTCACAAAGGAGCGCATCCCGAGAACGGGATAACCAAACAGATGGACCGTTCCAAGGATGATGAGGTAGGCAAGCCAGAATCCAGGGATAGAGAGGCCTAAGAAAACGCCGAATGTCGTGAGGCGGTCCATCAAGGAATACTGTCTTCTCGCTGAAAAGACGCCAAGCGGAATGGCCAGCGAGAAGATGATGACCATGGCAACAACGTTCAGCAGCAAGGTGTTGCCAATTCTCTCCCAGATCTTTTCCAAAACGGGCCTTCCGTCTTTGAAAGAATAGAGTTTGCCGGTGAAGAGTTTTTTAATCCAGAGAAAATATTGCTGATAGATTGGTTTATCCAGATCGTAATTCTTCATCATCTGTTCGATGATTTTGGGCGAGACTTTGGGATCCATGGTTAAAGAAATCGGCCCGCCTGGTGCGGTCGTAATGATGACCCATGAGAGGATGCTGATCCCAATGAGAGTGATGAACATCTGGAGCATCCGTCGGAGCAGGAAAGCAGTCATCGTCTATTTCTCCATCACCCTTTGGGTCGGGACGTACCAGCGGATGAGGTCGTACATGAGGCCTGCCTTTTCCATTTTAATCGGTCGGTGGATCTTCTGGCCGGCGGGTCCATCCTCCACCAATACGAATTTATTCTGAAGCGCTGACATTCCGACCGGTGAGAAGAGAAAGGTGTAAGGCTGATCCTCGGCCATCAGTTCGTGGATTCGCCAGTAGATCTGTTTTCTTTTCTCCACATGGTACTCCTTTCTCCCTTCCTCCCAGAGGCGATCGACTTCCGGGTTTTTATAGGAGATGAAATTAAAACCCTTCTCAATCTGACTGGAATGCCAGATTTGATAGTCATCCGGGTCTGGAGATAGACCCCATCCGAGAATGCAGGCATCGAAGTGCCTTGCATTGATGAAATTTTTCAGAAAGACACTCCACTCGTAGACCTCGAATGTGAGATCCACTCCGAGCTCGCGAAGCTGGCGTTGAACCAGAACGCCCACATCGCGTCGAACATCGTTTCCGCTATTGGTGATGAGTTTAAATCGGAAAGGTTGACCGTCTTTATCCAGAATGCCATCCCCATCTGTGTCCTTCCATCCGGCCTCTGCCATCAGGGCTTTGGCTTTCTGTGGATCATAGGGAAAGGGCTTAACATTGGGATTGTAATACCAGAGGTGGCTCGGGAAGGGTCCGCTGATGACCTTTCCAAATCCATAAAGAACGTATTGGACGATCTCTTCCCGGTTGATAGCATGCGTGAATGCCTGTCGGACTCGCCTGTCCTGGAAAAGAGGGTTTTTGAGATTGTAGCCAATATAGGTGTAGCCCAATGCAGGCTGGGAATAGATCTTGAGAAAGTCAATCTCGTTCATCCGACGGAATTGATGGGGCGAGACGCCATAAGAATCGATGCCTTTGGTCAGCAGTTCCATCTCGCTGAGAGAGACTTCTGGAATGATCCGATAGATAATTCGGTCCAGGATGGGCCTTCCCTGAAAATAGGTGGGGTTGGCTTCCACTACGATCTTCTCGTCTGTCACCCACTCCACAAAGCGGAAAGGTCCGGTCCCGATTGGTTTGCGGTTAAAGGGGGTGGTATTGATATCCTCCTTTTCAAGGAGATGTTTCGGGATGATGCCCATACCCCAGGTTCCCAATCCAGGAGAAAAGGGCTGTTTGTAGGTGACCCGGAAGGTATAGGGGTCCAGCACCTCTGCCCTTTCGACCAGCTCGTAGTCGCTTCTTCGGACGGTATTGGTCTTTTCATCCATGATCTTATCATAGGTGAACTTCACATCTTCCGCTGTAAATTCCTTCCCGTCGTGCCAGAGAACGCCCTTTCGCAAGAAAAAAGTGATTTGAGGCTTCGCCCCTTCTTTGATGGTCCAGGATTCGGCCAATTCTCCAACAAAACTCTGGAGATCTCTGTCATACTTGATCAATCCATTGAAGACAAAAGAGTTGATGTCACTGGAGGCTGAATCTTGGGCTAAAATCGGGTTGAGAAAGGAGGCATCTCCAATGGAACTCATAATCAACTGGTTTATCCGGTGGTCGGGCCGTTGACTGACAAAGAGGAGATTTACTACAAGAACAATGAGAAAGAGTACTGGAGGGATGAAAAGGAGAGTTTTGATCTTCATTAATTTGGTGTAATAGAATTTGTCATTCCTACCTAAACTCGGTTTCGAGTCTCAGCGACAGGAATCCAGATTTTTCTTTTTTTATTTTACCACCTTCGATATCGAACTTAAAGACCTTCCCTACTTCATTCTTCAATTATATTTTATTTCTTCCTTCGTCTCTCTTCCTTCCTCTTTCTTTTTGCACCCCTTGTCTCTCTTCCTTCGTCTCTCATCCCTCGTCCTTCACTCCGAACTCCGAACTCGTCCCTCTAACTTTGTTTCATCCTACCGATTTGTTACCAGCACTTGCAAACCCATTTCGGTCAATTGAGCTGCAACCGGAAGAGCCGCCTCTTTCGTTACAAACGGCCCGATCCTCACCCGATGGTACTTCTGTGTCTGGGTCTCTACGGTCGCCACAAAGACATTGTCAAAATTTCTTTTCAATCGCTCTGCCAGATCACGCGCCCTAGCCTCGTCGCTGAAAGAACCAACTTGAAGGTTAAAACGCTCGACCTGTTCAACAAGCGGTGCTCCTACCCACTCTACCTTGACGTTCGCTGTTCCTTTTGCCCACATCCCAAGGATACGGGCAGCTGCATAGGAGACATCAATGATCCTCTCCTTAACAAAGGGACCCCGGTCGTTCACCTTTAACTCCACTGACCTGCCATTTTCGAGATTGGTCACCATCACTATGGTTCCCAGAGGGAGGGAGTTATGGGCGCAGGTGAGCTGAAACATATCATAAATTTCACCGCTCGAAGTCGGCCTTCCATGAAATTCACCTCCATACCAGGAGGCCACTCCATATTGGACTTCACGGGTTTCCCGTTTCTCAAGCTTTGTTTCAGGAGGGAGCTTTGCTTCGGTTGGAAGCTTTGCCTCCCTCTTGATTTCCGGTCTTTCAGGAGGAGGTACGCTTCGATCAATTACAACGCGCTGCCTCGGCCCACACGCCGTTAATAGACAAAAGATTAGAGCAGTGATCAAGATTAAACTTTTCGATTTATTTTTTTTCATTTCACAGCGATCTTTTTTTATTGACCATTTGGTTCATTCAGTCATCTAAAGGGCTTCTTACCTCAGAGGGTTTCTTCCTGATGAGATGGGTATAGATCATGGTTGTATTCACATGCTTGTGCCCCAGGAGTTCCTGAATCGTCCTGATGTTGTGACCCGATTCAAGAAGGTGTGTTGCAAAACTGTGACGCAAGGTGTGACAGCTTGCCATTTTGGGTAAATTTGCCTTCCTCACTGCTTCTTTAACAGCACGCTGAATCGCGGAGGGATGAATATGCCACCGCATCACCTTTCCGGATCGCGGATCGACCGATAGATTCTTGGCTGGAAATAGCCACTGCCAGGTCCATTCCTTCGGAGCATTGGGATATTTCTTCTCCAGAGCATCTGGAAGTGAAACTTCCCCGTAACCCATCTTCAAATCCTGATCATGGATTTCTTTGACGGATGAAATGTGTTTTGCAAGTTCGTCTTTTATCTTTCCCGGTATCATCAATGCCCTGTCTTTTTCTCCCTTGCCGGAACGGACCATGAGGAGATTGTTCTCAAAATCAACATCCTTAATCCTCAATTGGAGGCACTCTGTAAGGCGAAGCCCGCATCCATACATCAATTGTCCCATAAGGAGAAACTCCCCGTCGAGGTGAGATAGAAGGCTCTTAACTTCATCTCTGCTCAAAACCGTGGGCAAGTTCATTTTTCGTTTTGCCCTTGGCACAGAAGTCAGATCATCCACTTCTTTATGCAGGATGTTTCGATACAGGAAGAGAAGTCCATTGAAAGCCTGATTCTGTGTTGAAGCAGAGACCCGGTGATGAAGGGCAAGATGGGTCAGATACTTTTTCATATCATTGGCGTCAAGAAGATGAGGTTCACGATCCTTCAAAAAGGTTTTAAAACGTCCAATCCATCCGAGATAGGTTTTTTCTGTACTCAAGGAGAGGTGACGGAGACGGATAGCGCTTTTTGCCTCCTCCAGGATCTGTTTCCATTGAGCAGATGTTTTTTGATCGGTTGCTGTCTCTTTTATTGGAGGGGTGAGTTGTTGTAATGGTTTCTTGAGGTATTTTTCAACATAGAGAATCACTGCATCAGCCGCCTGTTTGACCTGCCAATCCGCAATCTTTTCATCGGCCTCAAGCGTATCCAGATATTGGGATACATGCTCTGTGTCGATATTCTCGAATTGATAATTGCAGAATTTGAGAAATCCACTTACCCAGTGAATGTAGAACTTGATCTTATCCTTGGGAACTGCCCCCAATTTTGAAAGAAACTCCTCAAAACCCCCAATCCGATCGTCTTTTCTTTCCATTAGTCCTCAAAATAAGAAATTTTAGGATTTAATTATATGCAATTTAACATTAATATTCAAACAAATTATTTCACACCAAAAATTCAGATTCCATAAACATTTCAATAAATCTA
>Ga0209721_1000635_pt1 | contig 29917 bp, 22 predicted proteins | sample TshhotsprinmetaG_FD_184139 | JGI IMG/M metagenome (GOLD analysis project Ga0209721, IMG submission 184139) | Hot spring microbial communities from South Africa to study Microbial Dark Matter (Phase II) - Tshipise hot spring metaG (SPAdes)... | ecosystem: Environmental > Aquatic > Thermal springs...
GGTTAGACAAGCTCACCACTCGACAAGCCCGTCCTGAGTTTACCGAAGGGCTTAAAATGACAGACTCACGATGACAAACATTCAAGCTTAGCTATGTCAGGCTGAGCTTGTCGAAGCTTCATGCCTGAGGCTCACCATAGCACTAACTTAAATATGCTCAGTTCCGAGGATATATCGCTGATATCTATAGCTTTGATTTGGCAAGTAATTGTTTTATTGTATCTTTTAGATTTGTTAAGTCCGACGATTTTACTACATAAGCATCAGCTACCCAGACGGAAAAGTCATCCCTGTAATCATATGCAGTCAGCATTATTATAGGAATATGGGGATTTTTCTCCTTCATCAGCCTCAATACATGAATCCCGTCCATATCAGGCATCAAGATATCCAAAGTCACAAGGTCAGGAGGCTCTTTTGAAAATATCTCGAGAGCTTCAGCTCCAGAATTGGCGGTAATGACTGTATAGTTTTCATCTTCAAGTTCTGCCTTGTAGAGTTTCAAAATATTTTTTTCATCATCAACAACAAGAATTTTCATTTATCCTCCTTAATGGGCAAATAAATTTTAAACACTGTTCCTTCAGACCAGACGCTGGCTACTTCTATTCTGCCTCCGTGTTCTTCTATTATCCTCTTGGTGATTGATAACCCCAGCCCTGTACCCATCGCTCTGGTAGTAAAAAAGGGGTCAAAAATACGACCGATGTCTTCCTGCTTTATTCCACAGCCGTTGTCGCTTATTTCGATAACAATTTGTTCATCCGTGATTTCCTTATTAGAGGCTAATGATGAATTGAAAGCATGTCTGTCTCTATAAACCTTTAAAGATATTATCCCAAAATCTGTAGCCTGATTGGCATTACTTATGAGATTAATAAAAACCTCTTTCAATCTATAAGAATCACCCCAGATAAAAATATCAGGTTCTATTTCCTTGGTTAAAACATTACCTTTTGACTCTAATTCGGGAACCAACAAAGTACTTATACTGTCTATAACGTCATTAATATAGACCTTCTTCTTTTCTATATGTCCACTCTTTACAAAAATTAGAATATCACTGAGAACACTTTCTAATCTCCTGGTCTCATCAACTATAATTTTTGCATACTCCTTTAAATCGCCTGAAGAATGCTTTTCAAGTCTCTTGGCGAATCCGCCGATGGACAAAAGGGGGTTCCTGATTTCATGTGCAACCTTAGCAGCCATTTCTCCTAGTGTAGCCATTCTCTCTGATGCATTGAGTTTCTCCCTTAATTTTTTTAGCTCCGAGATATCCCTGGCAATATGAATTGTTCCGAGAAGTGATCCCTTCTGGTCAAATATCGGAGAACTTGAAACCAAAAAAGTGCCTCCAAGATTAGGGTCTTCCACTTCTTCAATAAAGGGTTTACCAGTCTTTAACGTCTTGTGATGAGGGCACTTGACAAATGGCTGATCGAGACCATGAAAAATCTTATAGCATTTTTTGCCTATAATATCTTGGGCGGGCTTGCCTATCTTTTCAGTAACTGCCTTATTTATTCGTTTAATGGTGTAATCGGGGCTGTTGTAATACAAAAGATCTGAGATGGACTCAAATATATTCTCCATTTCCTTTTCTGTTGTGGTAACCTTCTCAAAAAGCCGCGCGTTCTCAACAGCGGATGCCATATGATCTGTAAAGTTCCTTAGAAAATCTATATCAGAATTTTCTATTTTTTTCCCTGTAAAAAGATTATCTACCCATAATACGCCTATTACTCTATCTTTCGCTATTAGGGGGACAAGTGCATAAGCGTTGGAGCCAAGCTGTTTAACAAAAAGGGTTTGGGATTCTGAAAAAGCGTTAATATCCGTAACATTTATAGGCATTTTTTCCCTAAAAACCCTTGCTAATATAGAATTTGATTCAAGCTGGAGTTCAGCATCACAGCATAGTCCTTCTATCAGAGAATCCTTTTGGAATAAATTTCTATCAATCTCTTCAGTAAGAACTGACAGTGTCTTGCCCTCTTTCCAAAGTCTCAACCATATATCTGAAGCCTCCTCAAGGCTTGAAGGTCCAACTCCCATAGCTATCCTCAGTGTATTTCTGTCCTCATCTAATAAAAAAAGTATAGCCCTGTTGAAGCCAAACCCCTCTCCCATAGTTACTGCCGCCAATATCATTCTTAGCAGTTTATCCAATTCAAGGGTGCCTCTCATAGCAGAACTTATAAAATAGAGCCTTGATAGTTCTTCATTTCTATTGCGTAGTTCTCTTTCAATTCTTTTCTTCTCTGAGATATCTCTCGAAATTCCACTTGTAGCTATTATATTTCCTGCAGCATCCTTAACAGGGGAAAGAGTGAGATTCACATCTATTATTCTGCCATCTTTTGTAATCCTTATTGTTTCGATATCCTTGATGGTCTGACCATTCTTTAGCAGCTCAAGATATCCTCTTTCGGTCTCAATCAAGATGTCAGGAATAAAAGGCATAAATCTACCTATTACCTCTTCTTTTGTAAACCCATAAATCTTCTCAGCTCCTTTATTCCAAGATGTTACCCTGCCTTCCAGATCTGTAGTTACAATAGCATCTGCCGAATTTTCAACAACCCCTTCAAGAAGTTCCCTGAGGTCTCCAATGCTTTTCACAGCTTCAACGGCTTCCTTTTCCTTTTTGCCGAGACGCTCAAAAAGCATACTTTTATCAATCACAACAGCTGCTATGGACGCAAATCCTTCCAGAACAACCTTGTCATCTTCAGAAAAGGTTATTATACCCCCCTCTTCGGCAATTTTATTGTATAGTCCGAAAGTCCCTATTATACGATTGCCTATTATTAAAGGGGTGCATATAGCAGTATGGAGTTCCATGTGTTTAGATAGGGCACTGCAGTAATCAAAATCGTCAGAGCATTTGAAAATAGTTGTCTGTCCCAGTTCAAATGTCCTGCCTGCTACCCCCTCGCCAATTGAAACTGCAAGTTCTTCACTGATATATTCGATATTGGGAATACCAAAGGAAGCCTTGACAGGCAACCTATCCCCTTCTACAAGGCGAAGTATACAAATATTGGCATTAAACGCCCTTGCAGCCTCTTTGGTAATCTTATTGAGGAGTTCATTAAAATCTTCAACATACAGAATCGATTTGATTAATTCAAATATGACCGAGAGTTTCTGTGAAATATTATTACGCTTTGAGCCTTGATTGTTTAATTTTTTTGCCATTTAATTAGTTTTTGAAATGCTTTTGTTCCTTTTTAATCGAAACAAGGGGTTTATAATGATTTGTAGCTTAGCGCTAAAAATTTGTATTAATTTTTAAGAAAGTTGCCTTTCATGCCTGATATCTGAATACAAAGTCAGATATTTTTGAGCTGATTTTTTCCATGAAAAATCCCTGCTCATTGAATCTTTTATCATCTCTATCCAGAGCTTTTTAAATTTAAAAGTATTAAGAGCTATTTTAATCGCCATCGTCAATGCTTCTCTGGAAAATTCCTCGAATAGAAAACCTGTTCTACCATCCTCAATAGTATCTGACAATCCCCCTGTCTTTCTACCTATAGTAATTGTGCCGTAGCGCATGGCTATCATTTGTCCTATACCGCAAGGTTCATACCTTGATGGCATCAGAAATACATCAGAGCCGGCATAAGTAAGATGGGCAAGGGATTCATCAAACCCGTTATAAAAAAATATTTTTTCTGGAAATCTCGATTTCAAGTAGCTCAGGAGTCTTTTATATTGTTCCTCCCCTTTGCCTATTATAACAAGATTTAAATCTCTCATGATTGATTCCGTAAGGCTCGAGATTAAAAGGTCGAGCCCTTTCTGATATGAAAGCCTGCCAACAAAGGCAAACAACGGCTTATCTATTTCATCTTTAAAAGCGCATCTCTTCATTAGTTCTCTTTTACATTCCCTTTTGCCAGTTAGCTTTGTCCTGGTATAAGAATACGGCAGATTCGGGTCTGATGCAGGGTTCCATTCGGTATAATCTATTCCATTAGGTATCCCCAAAAGGCTTTGAGACCTCTTGTTCAGCACTCCCTCCATGCCGAAACCAAACTCGGGAGTCAATATCTCCCTTGCATATGAATTGCTGACAGTGGTAATCACATCAGACCATAAAATGCCTGCCTTTAAATAACTGATATTACCATAAAACTCTATGCCTTCTGGATTGAGAAACTCCATTCCAAGTCCAAGTAACTCAAGACTCGCGGGGGTGAATAGTCCCTGATATGCAATATTATGAATGGTAAAAACAGTTCGGGTATCTCTAAAAAATTCTGAATCGAGATATAAGGTTTTAAGGTAAAGAGGGATAAGTCCTGTCTGCCAGTCATTGCAATGTATAATATCGAGCCTCAATTCCATAACCTTAATTAATTCGATGACACCCTTGCAAAAGAAAGCAAAACGTGCATCATTATCACTATAAGCTCCTGAGTGGTCTTCGTATAGATCCTGACGGTTAAAAAACTCATCATTGCCGATGAAAAAAATATTCTTTGAAGGGTCTCTTCTAAGTTGGGGTGAGCCCGCAAGCTCCTTGCTGTAGGTATATATTTTACAATGTTTAATATCTTTCCCGAGAGGGATATCAAATTCAAGAGATATTTTTTCTATATTATGCCCAAAATTCTCAAGGGTGCACCTATATAAAGGTGTGAACAGATAAACATCATGACCCATTTTCTGAAACTCCCTAAAAAGGGAACCTGTCACATCTCCAAGCCCGCCTGTTTTAGAGAAAGGGTATGCCTCTGAACCTACAATTGCAATCTTCATATTTTTGCTTCCCTTAGAAATTTAGCAGCTTCTTCAGGAGTGGTGGAGTTAACGTAAAAACCGGTTCCCCACTCAAAACCTGCCATCTTTGTAATTTTTGGTATCAATTCTATATGCCAATGATAATACTCATTAATCTCCTCTTTGAAGGGGGAAGTATGAAGCACAAAGCTGTAAGGGGGGGTATCCAGAACTATGTCAATCTGTTTTAAAACCCTTTGTAGTAGCTCTGCAAGGCCGGAAAAACTTTTAAGGGGGGGGTAAAAATTCGATTCATGCTCCTTGGGAAGAATCCATGTTTCGAAGGGCTCTCTCGGAGCAAAGGGGGCTATAGCAACATAGGAATTATTTTCATATACTATTCTTTTCCCATAGCCAATTTCCTGATTAATTATATCGCAGAACAGGCATCTCTCTTTGTTCTCAAAATACTTCCTTGATGTATCTATTTCATCCTTGACACTGCTTGGAATAATCGGGAGGGCGATAAGCTGGCTATGGGTATGTTCCAGAGATGCCCCTGCCGATTCTCCCTCGGTCTTGAAAATAACTACATATTTGAACCTGATATCCTTCTTAAGGTCGGTCATTCTAAAATAATATGCCCACAAAACGTCCTCTAACGCCCGTTGTGACATGGTGGTCAAAGAGAGTTGGTGATCGGGGCACTCAATAATAACCTCATGAGCCCCTATACCATTCATTTTGTCAAACATCCCCTCTCCCATTTTGTTGAGAGCGCCATGTATCTGAAGGATGGGGAACTTGTTAGGAACAACTCTCAACGTCCATCCGGGGGAATTCGGAGGAGTGCTTGCTGGTCTGAAGGCTATTATCTCTGGCGTCGTTGTATGCTCGTTTCCCGGACAGAATGGGCAGAATCCGCCCGCTTTCCTTTTCTGAGATGGCGAGATATAGTCTGTAGGTCTTTTACCCCTCTCTATAGATAGTATTACCCAGCGTCCTGATACAGGGTCTTTTCGTAATTCAGGCATGTATCCTCCATAAACCCGCTCTGACACCCTTTGGATAAATTTATGAATACATAATAATCCATTAGTGAAATAAATAAAATTACCCAAAAGCGCTCAGGGCAAGTGATTTATAATATCTATTATATCAACCCATTTATAATAATATAAACAGAATAAAAATTAAATAAACATATTTTCAAGATAATCAACGATAGGATTTTCATGACAATTGGAATAGCTTTTCGCTCATTCTCGGAAGGCGTCCTTGCCTTCCTTCGCGGTCACCATCACGCCTCACCATCTTGGTGAGTCTTTTGCGATGGCGAAAGCCTCTCAAATCCATTCCCATTGTCACATCAGCATTTTCTATATTGTCCCTATCGCTATTTTTAAGTTTTCAAATCCTATTGCACAAAGCTGCCCAATTCTAATAGAATAGATTTCAATGAAACAAGTTTTTCTCAATGCACATTCTTTACAAGAGTCTCTCAGAATTCTTTTTGAGAGACTTCACTTATCAAGTTGCTGCACCCTCCAAAATGAGATAGTGAAAGTCCAGGAATCTCTCGGGAGAATAACAGCTTCTCCAGTATTTGCCAAATATTCGTCCCCTTTTTACCACTCTGCTGCAATGGATGGTTATGCGGTAAAATTTGTAGATACTATCACCGCTTCTGAAAAGAGTCCCCTTCATCTCAGGCTTAATCACGATGCTGTATATGTTGATACAGGCGATCCGCTTCCTGCTGGATTCAACGCAGTTATAATGATTGAGGATGTTAATCTCAGCGGCAATTACATAGAGATATACAATTCAGTTACACCCTATCAACACGTGAGGACAATCGGAGAGGATATCGTAGCAACTGAACTTATAATCCCCGAAAATCATAAAATAAGGGCGATTGATATAGGGGCGATGCTGGCAAGCGGCATCCTTGATGTAACCGTGAGAAAGAAACCCATAGTAGCAATTATACCTACAGGCTCCGAATTAATTGAACCGGAAGAGATTAGACAAAGACAACCCAAGCCACCTGAGATAATCGAATACAATTCGGCGATGCTGGCAGGGCTTGCTGAGGAGTCAGGAGCTGAAACTATAAGATTTGGAATCACAAAGGATAGCCCCGAAATAATTAAGAAAACTATCAAGGATGCACTCAAAATATCCGATATTGTCATTGTTAATGGCGGTTCAGGGCGAGGTTCCGAAGATTTCACCCTTTCTGCATTGAAGGAACTTGGCGAGGTTTTGGTCAGCAGTATTTCTATTAAACCGGGAAAGCCCATGATTATTGGCTTTGTTAATGACAAACCTTTTTTTGGCATCCCCGGCTATCCTGTATCTGCCTTTCTGACGTTTGAACTATTTGTAAAGCCTGTTATAGCAAGATTGCTTGGCACCACAATAAAAGAAAACGAGGTCATCGAAGCAATTCTCTCGAGACAGATTTCTTCGCAACTGGGAGTAGATGAGTATATCAGAGTGAAGGTCGGGGTAGTGGACGGTAAATATATCGCCACACCTGCAGGCAGAGGGGCAGGACTGCTGATGTCCGTTGTAAGGGCAGACGGATTTATAAGTATTCCATCATCTTCTGAGGGGTATACATCTGGCTCTAAAGTAAAGGTTCAACTATTCAGGGATATTGACGAGATAAAAAATACAATAGTGTGTATAGGCAGTCACGACAATAGCCTCGACATATTAGCCAATATTTTGAAGAAGAATTATCCTGAATTGTCCCTTTCATCCGCCCATGTTGGCTCTATGGGAGGACTTATGGCTCTCAAGAAGTCGGAAGCACATATTGCGGGAACTCACCTTCTGGACGATAAAACAGGTGAATATAATGTCCCTTTTGTAAAAAGACTTTTCCCTGAAGGCGGCATCGCTTTGATAAATCTCGTTTATCGTCAGCAGGGATTGTTAGTCAAAAAGGGCAATCCCAAAAAAATACTTGGATTTAAAGACCTTTCAAGGGATGATGTCATATTCATTAACAGGCAAAGCGGCTCGGGCACAAGGCTTTTATTAGATAAACATTTGAGAGACTCTGGAATTAGTTCACAAGAAGTAAAAGGGTATGAAAAAGAGGAATATACCCATATGGCTGTTGCTTCAGCTGTGCTGTCTGGAATTGCTGACACTGGTTTGGCAATTTATTCATCCGCAAAGGCACTTGGGCTTGATTTTATCCCTGTTGCCAGTGAAAGATACGACCTCGCAATTCCATTGAGATTTATGGAAACGCACTTAATTCAGATGTTATTAAATATAATAAGATTCGATAATGAATTCAGAGAATTTGTCCTGTCTTTGGGGGGATATGACGTCAGGGACATGGGCAAAACCTTATTCCTATAGCTTTATGAAACCACTCGTTTTTCCCTTCAACATCAAACTTGCCGAACCTTCTTCATCAGATAAAAGGGCTGATAAGGAAAGGTTAATTGAGGAAATTTCAACAAGATTAAACACAAGCCTTCCGATAGACCTCTGCCTAAAAACTCTTCGCAAATTGCCGGTTTTTTTAAGGGAGAACAATTTTTCCGCTTTTGCTGTGATCTCTCATACTGATAAAAATATAAGGATTTTAGATGTCAGAAATGACGACCGTATTTATGCAGTAGTTATCGATATAGGCACAACAAATCTCGCTGCATCTCTTTATAACATGAAAACCTGTGAGAAGATTTGCTCTTTGGAGCACGAAAACCCGCAGATAACTCTTGGGCTTGATGTTTTGACAAGGGTTCATCTTGCAATGACAGGAAAGGCTGATGAACTGCATAAACTGCTCATAGACGGCATAAATTCCATTATCAAAAAGCTTTGTGAGTCTTCCGGCGTGGCTTATTCAGATATCTATGCCGGGGTAATAGCTGGCAATACAATAATGTCACACTTTTTTGCTAATCTGAGTGTTTCAAACATCCCGATTGAGCCCTATATACCGACATGCCATAAATTCGGTTTTCTTAAAGCCTCTGAATTAGGCATAAACATTCATCCAGAAAGCCTTATATACATTTACCCGAATGCTGGAAGCTACGTTGGAGGAGACATAATATCCGGCATTCTTTCATCTGGCATATACAAGGATGAACTGCCTTCTTTGCTTATTGATGTAGGGACTAATGCTGAGATCGTTCTCGGCTGCAAGGATTGGATGCTTGTCGGGGCAGGAGCGGCAGGTCCTGCCTTAGAGAGCGGGATATCAGAAATAGGAATGAGGGCAATTGATGGGGCAATTTACAGTGTCTCAATAGAAAAAGACTGCGAGGTTAAAATTAAAACTATCGGAAATAAAGAACCGATTGGGGTCTGCGGTTCCGGGATGATTGAGCTTATTTCAGAAATGTACCAAGCTGGAATTATAAACAGACAGGGAAAATTTCAAAAGAAGTGCCCAAGTATCGTGGAACAAAACGGGAACAGGGGCTTTCTTATATATAATTCTGGCAGCAAAACTTTGATTATTTACGATCACGACATTGAAAATTTCCTCCGTTCAAAGGCAGCGATGTTTACATTTCTCTATGTGCTAACGAGGTCAGTCGGCATGAGGTTTAAAGATATACACAGGGTTTATATAAGCGGCGCCTTCGGGGGAGGTATAAATGCCGAAAAGGCTGTCAGGATAGGCATGATACCTGCTATTGACAAGGGCAAAATCATTGCACTTGGAAATTCATCATTGAAAGGAACCGAAATGCTTCTTAGGAACTCCGACTTATTAACAGATATAGACTCAATTTGCAAGTTAATAACTTATAAGGAAATGAACACGGAGTCAGAATTTATGAAGGAATTTCCCGGAGCCTTATTTATACCCCATACAAACCCAGAGGTATTAAAGGCTTAATTAAGCAGGGCTGTCAAATATCTTTAAGTCTCATTGCCTGATAATGAGTCGTCAGAGCATCAATTATTTCGTCAAGCTCCCCCTCCATCACCTGCTCAAGTTTATGAAGGGTAAGTCCTATGCGATGGTCAGTGACCCTGTTCTGGGGATAATTATATGTCCTTATTCTCTCGCTTCTGTCGCCAGTGCCAACCTGAGTTTTTCTGTCCAGAGCGCGCTCTCTTTCCTTTTTCTCCATTTCTATCTCAAGAAGTCTTGCCCTCAGCACCTTCATAGCCTTTTCCCTGTTTTTGATCTGAGACCGCTCGTCCTGACACTGAACTATGATACCTGTGGGGATATGGGTAATTCTAACAGCAGAATAAGTTGTGTTGACGCCTTGTCCGCCCGGACCAGAGGAGCAAAATGTATCAATCCTTAAATCCTTTTCCTCTACCTTGACATCAACCTCTTCGGCTTCTGGAAGAACAGCGACAGTTGACGCAGAAGTATGAATCCTGCCCGATGCTTCCGTTACAGGCACCCTTTGCACCCTGTGAACGCCGCTTTCATACTTCAGCCTGCTGTAAGCGCTCTTGCCTGTTATATTGGCGATTATCTCCTTAAGTCCGCCAAGTCCCGTGGGATTAGAATCAATTATATCTATTTTCCACTTCTTTGCCTCAGAATATTTTGAATACATCCTGAAAAGGCTCGCAGCAAAAAGGGCAGCTTCTTCCCCACCTGTTCCTGCACGAATTTCAAGTATAACATTTCTGTCATCCCTTGGATCCTTGGGCAGAAGAATAATTTTGAGCTCATTTTCGACTAAAGGTTTTTCCTTTTTGAGTGTTTCAAGCTCTTCAGCCGCAAGCTCTCTCATATCCCCATCGCCGCTCTTAAGGAGTTCCTCAGCCTCTTCGATACCCTTGAGAAGCTTCTTATATTGCTGAATCTTATCATAAATAGGCTGAAGGTCAGAACGCTCCTTAGAATACTTCTGGTATTCAGCAGCGTTACCGAACACTTCGGGTTTCATGAGCATATCTGTTATCTTATCATATTTCTGTTCAATTATCAGAAGCTTATCCAGCATGTTTTACAGTCTCAGTTTGTATATTATCCAATTTGAGCACTTCTTTAAGCGCTGCTATTGCTACCTCTATTTGAGAGTTATCGGGCTCGCGGACTGTTAATCTCTGCAAAAGCAGTCCCGGCAGAGTAATCAATTCTTTTATCTTATTATCTGACATCCTGGCAGAAAATCTTAGAATCTCATAAGAAATTCCAGCTATGGCTGGAACCAGAATTATCCGAGCAATCAGTTTTTCAGTAAAAGTCCAGTTCTGGGGAATCAATATAAACATTGCTATGCTTATTACCATAACAATCAGCAGAAAACTTGTCCCGCAGCGGGGATGATAGGGTTTATATTTACTTGCATTCTCAACAGTCAAATCTTCTCCTGCCTCATAGGCGTAAATAACCTTATGCTCCGCACCGTGATATTGATAAATTCTTCTCATCTCTCCCCAGAGACCGATAGCACAGACATACAGAAGGAATATAGCAACCCTTAAAATCCCGTCTATTGAATTAAAAACAAAGGAGTTATGAGAGATACCGGGATAAACTGAACCCAATAAAGTGGTCAGCAGAAGGGGAACAAATTTAAAAAGACCAATGGCAAGGATAATGGCAAGCCCTATAGACAAGGCAAGACTCCAGGGGCTAAGAGGTTTCTCGTCCTTATCCTGATAAGCTATGGTTCCAGAAAATTCAATCGCCTTAATCCCGATAATTAAAGCCGTAAAAAGGGCAACAACACCCCGTATTAAAGGCAGCCTGAAAAAAAAATTAGGACTGTGTGTCTGAGTCAACTTGAAATTAATCTCACCCTTAGGGTCTCTGACGGCAACACTCCACCCCCGTGGTGATTTCATCATCACGCCTTCTATTACTGCCTGGCCACCAATGTTTTTCATATGCAATAGTCCAATAAAAAAGGATTAGAATCGTAAAGCTAACTCTAATCCCAAATTAAAAAATAAAAGGCTACTTTTTAGTGTATTTCTTTTTGAATCTCTCCACCCTTCCTTCTGCATCAAGGATTTTTTGTTTGCCTGTAAAAAATGGATGGCATTTAGAGCAAATATCTACTCGAATGCTCTTCCGGGTTGAGCGAGTCTCAAAAGTCTCTCCACAAGCACACGTAGGCTTCACAACATGATATTCAGGATGAATCTTTTCTTTCAAATCAAAACCCCCAAAAAATAATTATCATATATATTAAACAATATCTGTCCAATTTAGCAAGAAGACTTTTTTCCTAAAATAGTAATAGAAAGTCGTAATTATAACCCTGAGGGTTTTAGTTTATATCGCTATTTTAAGGTTTTATGTCTCGTTGTCAAAGCAGTTTCAGGCATAAAAGAAGCCGTCAGCAAAATATTTTGCTGACGGCTTTTAAAAAGTTTATTACTTTAATAAAGGAACAATCAGCAAGGCGACAATATTGACAACCTTAATCATCGGGTTGATTGCAGGACCTGCTGTATCCTTATACGGGTCGCCGACTGTATCGCCTGTTACAGCTGCCTTATGGGCGTCAGATTTTTTGCCTCCAAAGGCGCCGTCTTCAATATATTTTTTGGCGTTATCCCAGGCGCCACCGCCGCTTGTCATTGAGATAGCAAGGAACAATCCTGTAATAATACTCCCCATGAGCATCCCGCCAAGGGCTTCCTTGCCGAGAATAAAGCCTACTATCAGAGGAGCTGCAACGCAAATAAGCGAAGGCACCATCATCTGTTTGATTGCCCCTCTTGTAACGATATCAACGCATGTTCCGTATTCCGGTTTAGCCTTGTATTCCATAATTCCCGGAATTTCCCTGAATTGCCTCCTGACCTCTTCAACGACGCCGCCAGCGGCATAGCCGACAGCTTCCATCAGAAGCGAAGCAAAGTAGTAAGGGAGCAAGCCGCCTATAAACAAGCCTACCAGAACCATCGGGTTTGAAAGATCAAAGGCTAACTGACCGGGGAATGACCTTGAATACTCTGCAAAGAGAACAAGGGCTGCAAGACCTGCCGAACCGATGGCATAGCCTTTCGTAACCGCCTTTGTGGTGTTGCCGACTGCATCGAGCGGGTCTGTTATGTTCCTGACTTCCGGAGGAAGTTCAGCCATTTCGGCGATTCCGCCAGCGTTGTCGGTTATAGGTCCGTAGGAGTCAATTGCTACAACTATACCTGTCATTGAGAGCATCGCAACTGCTGAAAGGGCAATTGCGAAGAGCCCGGTTGCGGGGTCTCCGCTGAATCCGCCGCCTAAAGCATACGCCCATAAAATAGCTCCTGATATGCACAAAACAGGCAGACCTGTTGACTTCATGCTTACTGCGAGACCAGCTATTATGTTGGTTGCATGGCCTGTCTGGCTAGATGAAGCGATATGTTTAACAGGATGGAAGCTCTTGGATGTGAAATACTCGGTTATCATAACGATAAGAGCTGTTAATACAAGACCTATCAAAGCAGTTATAAATACGCCTACCGCTGTGAACTTTTGCTCGACACCGGGGAGCCCCAAAAACCATTGGGAGGCGAAGAAAAATGCTATAGCGGCAAGAATGCCTGACACCGCCAAAGCCTTATAAAGGGCGCCCATTATATACTGTTTAGCGCCTAATTTTACAAAGAATGTGCCTATAACTGACGCAATTATTGAGATAGCTCCAATTAAGAGAGGGAATTCAACCCAAGGGCTTGTGGGCCCGAAAACTGTCTTAGCAAGAAGCATCGCAGCGACAACCGTAACAGTATATGTCTCATAGAGGTCAGCAGCCATACCGGCGCAGTCTCCGACATTGTCACCGACGTTGTCAGCTATAACTGCTGGATTTCTTGGGTCGTCTTCAGGTATTCCAGCCTCAACCTTACCAACGAGGTCAGCGCCGACGTCAGCAGCCTTTGTATAAATACCACCTGCTATACGGGCGAACACACTCATAAGGGAGCAGCCGAATCCCAACCCTACAAGGGCATGAAAGGCGTCATCTATATTGCCGGCAGCGGATTTCACAATCATGTAATAAATTGTTATGCCAAGCAGACCAAGACCGACGACCATCATCCCGGTAACTGCCCCACCCTTGAATGAAAGGGAGAGCGCAGCCTGGAGACCTTGTCTCGCTGCCTGTGCAGTTCTAACATTAGCCCTGACGCAGACCATCATCCCAAGATAACCTGCCAGCGCTGAACCTACTGTGCCAATGAGGAACCCTATCGCAGTCCATATACCCAAAAATACTGCCAGAAGTATGGTAAGGACAACCGCAACTATAGCGACCGTTTTATACTCTCGGGCAAGGAATGCCTCTGCACCCTCCCTTACGGCGTCTGAGATAGCCTTCATTCTCTCAGTCCCTGCGTCCTGCTTCATGACCCACGAGGCTGTCAACAATGCATACAACACCCCTATTGCGCCTCCAATAAGGGCAAAGAGTAAGATAATACTCATTTGACCGTCTCCTCCTTTTAAAATATTGGTGTTAATAATTGCTGAAAGCCTAACTAACCATAAGCAACCCTAAATTAATTGCATTACTAAACTTCCCACCTCCTTACAACGATAAATTTTAAAGCATTTTAACCCCGGAGATTTATTATTTCGGATATCCCACATACAGCTAATAACCTTGCCACCGAGAAACAAATGAGATTATAGCAAAACATGAGGCATATTACAATCCGGCAATGATTTTATTATTTTATGTGGCTAGCTTATCCCTCCCTACATGTCTCGCATATATCATTGCTGTGGTTCTGTAAACCATATGAGCCATTTTTGAAAAAGGCGCATAGGCGAACAGAGCAAATATGAAGACAAGGTGGACAAAATACATAAAATAAGCAACCGGTGCCACATCAATAAGCCTGAATATCTGAGCAAACATGCCGGAAGCGCCCACACCATAAACAACCACGATAAAGAGCCAGTCAAAATAGCTGCCTGCGCCAGCTTTTTCCTTATTTTTGATGCGGTTGCTGACAATCATTGTTATGCCTATAAGCAGGGCTATACCGCTGATATTGCCTATTATTTTTATAATATTTGTCTGCGGATACGGAGACTCCCATTTAAGGAAATAGAGGTAAAAGACTGCTATGGATGTGGTTATAGCAAGCCCAATGAACGAGTAAAAAACTAGAAGATGGGAGATTTTCCTGTCTTTTGTAACATTGCAACTGTCGAATCTCTTGTGACTTAGTATTTCGACAATTATATCGGTAATTGATTTATTGATATCCCCTCCAGCAGCTTTACCATGATACTTATTCATATCAGCCCAGTATGCCTTTATGCCCATAATGAAGGAAATAACTACAAGGGCTGCAAGGGGTATAAAGAGAAAGTCAATATAAGGTATTGGAGGCATAAACTTTGAGAATGAGATGATACCGCCCTCCCCTCTCGGGATTCCCTGAGTGAAATGTCCCTGAATCGCCATAAATAAAAGGAAAATGAGAGTAGGAATCAAAAAAAGAACAATAGCCCCTTTTGGGGAGCTTACCAGATTTGCTATAGCAGATGGTTTTGAATAATTTTTGATTGCCAGCGACCTGATGGCGCCAAGCACTTCTCCTGGTTTTGCGCCTCTCGGGCAGTAGGCGGTGCAATCACTGCACTGGTGGCATAGCCATATATCAGGACTGCTAATGAGCTTATCCCTCATCCCCCATTGCGCATATATCATTTCCTTCCTTGGAAATGGTTTGTCGTCAGGGGACAAATTGCACACTACGGAACATGTTGCGCACTGGTAACACTTTTTCAACGACTCACCGCCTGATGCTATAACTTCCCTAACAAATTTTATATCAGGAGTTATTTGCTCTCCCATCCTTTGACCTCCTCCACATCTTTAATGGAAAATAGAAGAATATTTCAATTACCTTAGAATCCTTTATAAGGGTTAGGTCCTATTTCTTGCAGTTTCGCAATAAAGCTGTCTATAATTTCAGGTATTTTATGATATTCTGAAATAGAAATCTGCTCCATCTGAACCCTTCCCGACTCAAGTTTTAACCTATCCAATGTTTCAGCAACCTTTGACAACCTGATTTTTGCAAGATGGCTGCCTGTTGCCATATGGCACTGATAATCCTCCCCGTATTGACATCCAAGAAGGAGAACGCCATCAATTCCCTTTGAGAGCGCATCAGCTACCCATACAAGATTGATCGAACCTATGCATCTCAGCGGTACTATCCTCACAAACGGACTAAATTGCAAGCGGTTCATTCCAGCCATGTCAATCGCTGGATAGGCATCGTTTTCACAGACAAAAACAATAGCCCTTGGCTTTTCTTCTTCTTCTGGAACCTCTATATTTTTCACCATGTTGCCAATCATATCAACTGAATAGTTCTTAAAGGAAATTATTCTTTCAGGGCATGCGCCGAGGCAAATTGCACATCTTCTGCAGCGAGTTGGCATATAAATAGGATTAGCCTTTTCGTCTTCGTTAATAGCGCCAAATGGACATTCCTCTGTGCATCTCTTACATTGGGTGCATTTCGTCATGAAGAAGTCTGCATAGGTTATGTCCCCAGCTCTCGGATGGACAGCCTCTCCCCTGATTGTTGACTCAATACATTGGATAGCTTTGAGGGCTGCACCTGTGGCATCCTCAATTGTGGATGTTATATCCAGAGGAGTCCTCACTGTGCCGGCAGCATAAATACCTGTTCTTCTGGTTTCATAGGGGAAGCAGATGAAATTGGAGTCAGGATAGCCGTTGATTAAGACCGGCACCTCGCCTCCCTGCCTATATTCAAGGTTTAGTGTGTCTGTTTCGATCATCACATAAGGAATAAATTCATCACCGGGGTTAACGCCGGGCGGCAAAATTTCTTCACCTAAAGATGTAATAGGAACCATCCCAGTAGCAAGAACGACAAGGTCAACATTCACGCTTATCTTTTCGCCAAGCAAGGTATTATCAACCTCAACAACAAGATTCTGATTCGCATCTTCAGTTATGCTCAGGACATCTCCCTTAGTCAAAAACACACCTTCATCATTCTGCATACTCTTATAAAAATGCTCATAATGACCAGGGGTCCTCATATCTTTATAGAATATAAATGCCTTTGAATCCGAGTCCTGTGTCCTTAGATATTTGGCTTGTTTTAATGATTCAACACAGCAGACTGACGAACAATAAGGAAGATGATTATCATCCCTTTGGCCTGCGCACTGAATGAAGGCAACGCTTTTAACTGGTTTTTGGTCTGATGGTCGGGCTATTGTCCCCTTTGAAGCAAGTTCTTCCATCATATAGTTGGTTATAACATTTGGGTATTTACCAAAGCCGAGATTATCGAGTTTAGAAGCATCATATGGTATTGTGCCCGCAGCTAAAACAATGGCGCCAGCTTTAAATGTTTCGGTATTGCCGTTTTGCCTGACAGTAACATCATACAAGCCAGGGGAGCCTTCTATCTTTTCTATAATTGACGATGTATAAACCTTAATCTTAGGATTCTGCTGAACCTCCTCGATTAATTTATTTATTATAGGTTCCTCCAAATCGGTGTAAGGAGGCTTTGTTGGAGGCTGCTTATAAAGTTTGGACATCCAGCCTCCGAGAGAACTTTCTTTCTCTACTAGGAATGCATCATAACCTGCATTTGCCGATTCTTTAGCAGCAGTGATGCCCGCAAGACCTCCACCCACAACCAGAACTGCTTTTGTTACACCTTCAGCCTTGTAAGGTTCAGGCGCTTCTATCCTGTTCATCTTAAGAATTCCCATTCTGATATAGTCTTCAGCCATCATCTGGGTGTCTTCATCATTCGGCTTATGAGTCCAGACAACTTGCTCCCTGATGTTAACCCTTTCTACCAAAGGGACGCCCAAATTAAAAACATCATAATTTACCCGGGGCGAACACGCTGCAATTATAACAGCATTAACACCCTCTTTTGCGATGTCATCCTTTATAAAATCGACGCCTTCTTTAAGACAAAGGGCGTCATGAGCTTTCACAACAGGGGCTTTCATTTTGGTAGCCACTTTGATTAGCTGCTCTATATCAACAGACTGACCTATCCCGCAATCAGTGCAGATATAAACTCCTATTTTTTTCTCCATTGTTTTACCTCCTCACCAAAGATTGAATAGCCTTGAGCGCAGCGGCAGTGCTATCCTGGACGCTTGAATATACATCCAAGGGCTTCTTTGCACAGCCAGCCGCATACATTCCTTCACTGTTAGAACCAGAAATGATAAATCCATCCTCGTCATAGCTTACCCCGGCAGGAATCTTAGCATCTCTTGTAACAGGAGACATTCCGGTGGCAAGCACGACCATCTCAACCTTCTCGTGTATCTTTTTCCCAGCAACAGCATCCTCAGCTATTACTGTTAGCTCTTTTGTCTGAGGGTCTTCTTCTATCTGAGCTACTTTTCCTTTTATAAATCTTATTTTTTCGTCTTTTTGAACTTTTTTATAAAACTTTTCATTTCTTCCGGGGGCGCGTATGTCAATGTAGAATATTATTACCTCTGATTCAGGATATTGTTCACGCATATAAGTTGCCTGCTTCATAGAGGCAAGACAACAAATAAAAGAACAGTAGGCAAGGTGGTTTTCATCTCTTGAACCGGCGCACTGGACAAAGGCTATCTTTTTAACTTCCTTGCCGTCTGATGGACGGAGTATCTTTCCTTTTGTGGGACCAGTCATATTTGCAAGCCTTTCCATCATCATATTAGTAATAACATTCTCGTACTTGCCAAATCCCAGGTTATCCATCTTAGTTGCATCATAGGGGTTCCACCCTGTTGCCCATACTATTGAACCTGCCTTCAATGTAATAACTTTAGGCTGCATTTTCAGATCTATGGCTTTATATGTGCAGGCGCTTACGCATTTGGCGCATTCTTCCTTTTTGCAGACTTTATCATCAATGACATATTTAACGGGGAAGGCAAATTCATGGGGAAAATAAATCGCCTTAGTTTTATCCATTCCAAAATTAAAGTCGTTGGATCTCTCGACTGGGCATACATCAACGCAGGCATTGCATCCTGTGCAATTGTCATTCACATATCGGGGATTTAATTTTACGCTTACCTCGAAATCGCCTTCTGACCCGGAGACCTTTTCTACTTCCGCCAGTGTATAAACCTTAACCCTTGGGTTATTCTTAATCCTCCGGAAGTTTATCTCCAATCCACAGTTTGGCGGACATAGCTTAGGAAAATATTTATTAAGCTGAGTAACTCTACCGCCAAGATAAGGATTTTTCTCAATAAGGGCAACCTCATATCCCACCTCAGCAGTTTCCACGGCAGTGGTCAAGCCGCTGATGCCTCCGCCTACAACTATAATGCTTTTTCCCTTCTCTTCTGCCATTCTATTCCTCCGTAGATAATTTTTGTGGCAAATTATGTATGAAAAATGTCTAAAAATTCAGACGCCCAAAGACGGCATCAGAGCCAAACATTTTAAATTCCAAGTGTATTATTAAAGCTAGAACATGCATATTTGTCAACAACTATATTTTTATAGAAATATTTTAAAAATTTATAAATTGCCGTGCAACTATAACTTACTAATTTAGCCTATTAAATCAAAATCCGACAGGACAAAAACCTTTAATTACATTCTGTTGGGCACTTAAGGGCATCGAATGCCAGAAAAATCCTCTTTTCTTTCTCAATCCTGTCATGGGCAAGCTTATACAACTTAATTTTTTTTAGAATTTCCAGCGCATCGGGCTTAGCTGGTATTGAGTCCAAACCATGTCCGACTATCTCACCAGAGACAGAGTCAATGATTTGAGCATCTTCCCCATTTGTGACAACTGAAAATGGAATCAGATAGGAGTCATGAATCCTTGCACAGGAGAGAACCTCCCTCTCCCTTGTTACTAAGGAGCCGCGTGCGCACCTTATAATCATTAACATTACTTCTTGAAGTTTTATAAGAATGTCAACACTCGATTTATGAACTTTGTTATCTACAATAATATCAAACTGTTTATCAACTATGATATCGTCTCTGGAATATCTTTTCTGCTCAATCAGCAGAGATAGTATTTTCTGCTTTATCCTTTCCTCGTCAGAGCAGTCATTTTTATCACAAAAATCGAGCATTTATTGTTAATTTTTCCTGTTTTTATACTCTTCTTTTATATTTAAGGTTTTCTCGAGCATAAGGAAATGCTTTAAATATCTTAAAGCAAACAGCATCAGGGCAATGTCATCAGTTTTTAGTTTCTCAATGAGTAAATCTTCGACTTCAAAAATATCAAGAAGGCGGCTCTCGAAAATAAACCTTCTAAATTTATCTAAATCATAGCTTGCCATATAGATCAAGGATTGCATTTTATCGGTAAGTTTAGGAAATCCGGGGGTATCCCTCCTTAATTGGATCTCCTGCCATTCTTTGTTCATCTTATCATAAACATCAGCACCCTGATCAATCCTCCATGTTTCGATAGTCCAGTCTTTATCTTCGGTATAACCCAAGCAATTGGGTTCCTTTATGAAAAAGTAGAAAACCTTGTTTTCTTTTCCTTTAGCCGATTCAGTTACCATAACTCCCTGCCCAACGGGGTAGTAACGGCATATTGACGGGCGATCCTCATAAACACTGCAACCTTCGGGGGTAACAAAGGGGCATTTCTCTCCTTCTTCAGTCATTTTAAGCATTACATATGGAAGAGAAGAGCCTTCATCAATGTGCAGTATTGTATATTTTTCAAGGAATTCATCCGAAGAAATTCCCAATCTATTTTTCAATCTTAAAATGTCATAAGGTGTTAGAAGAAGCTCTGTCTGCCCGCAGCATTTATTAAAGCAGCCTATATCTTTATGACACCTGAATTTGAATTCTGAGCTAAGTGATCGCTCAACTGGCTCAACAAATTTTTTATTCAACATAATTTCTCCTTCCTTTAACAACAATTAAAAATTTTCTTTCTTAAACTTACACGTCTTTTGCTTATTGCAGCATCTATTGTTGAATCTTGTAACTCCCAAACATGAGCAGAAAATCCTTGGTTCGACAAGCTCATAACTCGAAAAACCTTGTCCCGAGCAACGATGTCACCCTGAGCCTGTCAAAGGGTAGATTCTACAGCCCTGCTTCATCCTTCTTTTTATCCTGCAGAAGCTTATCCAACGACTTATCTCTGGGCTTCAAATCGCCATCCGAAAATAGAATGAATTTCACCCAGATATAGGCAAAATTCAAAAGCTCTTCCTCGTCCTCATGTATATTATCAATAAGCGCTTCAGTTACATCGTATATATCAAAAAACTTGTTTTAAAAAGAAACTTCCTAAATTCATCTATGTCATAACACGCTCTATAAAGCATCTTCGCCTTTCCTGAATCCAGCTTATTGCCTTTCTGGAAATATTCATGCAAAGTAATACCTTTATAGGTTTCGTTCATTTTGTCATAAGCATAAATGCCCTGGTTCTTTTTCCACTCTTCTATAGTCCACTCTTTCTCAGCCTGAAATCCAAGACATGAAGACTTTTCTTTTATTAAATATCCCACTTCATTATTTGAAAATACCGGAAATATTGGATACATCCGGCATGACCATGGTCTATCATGGTATATCAAGCAGCCATTTTGTCCAATAAAGGGACAGGTTTTCTCTTCATCTTCACACATCCTAAGAACAACCAGAGGTAAGCCTTCTTCGCCTAATTAAAGTAATTGTGTATTTTTTCAAAAACTCCGTGGAAGATAAGCCTATACTGCTTTTCATTCTCAAAACATCGTATGGAGTCAGAAAAATGTTTACATCTCTGCAACAAAGATTAAAACAGGAAAGACCTTTATGACATGAGAATTTAAATTTATCAGTTAGAGAGAGCATTTGTTGTTTTTCATCATTTTTATCATTCATAAATAACAATATCTCCCAATAAAATTAAAGGGCGACCTAAGGGTCGCCCCTTCCAAAACACTAAAGAGTTATTTTAATTAGATGATCGAAACCATTGGTTTTTCGATCACCTGCCATTCCTTGGTGTCAACATTATACTTCACATTTAACATGAAATTCTTGCTAAGGTCGAGCTTGAGATAATCAAACTTATAGTAGTAGCCTGGCCACCTTGACTCTTTCCTTGCAAGTCTTGTCCTCATGCATGCCTCGGCAACCCAATATCTGTGGATGCTTTCCCACGCTCTTAGTAGCTCATGGAGGTTCTTGGCTGCGAGCTTTTCTATATCCTCACCGCACATAGCTAACTTGGTCAAGCCGACTTCGAGCATCTTGTCGGATGTCCCATATCCGGTCTCCCATCCGCCAGCATATTCGCCCATAATCTTCTGCAGCCTGAAGAGGAAGCCCTGTGGGGAAATATAGTTCGGGTTAACTTCAGGCGCTGTAGTATAATTGCATTTTTCATAATAGAGTTTGATTGGTTTATAAACGGCTTCTTTGAGTTTAGCTATTGTTGCATCAGATACGGTTGGCGTAAATGCCTTGTTGTCATTAGCAAATTTGACTATTGACTTGCCGGCGATTCTTCCTTGAACATGCGAACCGCTTGAGAACTTATGGGCACATGCGCCAACGCCACAGCCTCCTGTAAACAGACCAGTAACGCCAGTCATAAGATTATATTTTAATGGGAAATCAGCAGCGTATTCTGCCGGCATAAGGTCTTCAGGACCGCATACCCATGCGCCGCAAGAGCCGGCATGTGAGCCGATGAAGACAGGGTCTGACAACTGAAGCTCAGAGGGCTGCTCTAATGGATCAATATTATGTGCTGCCCAGTTAGTAGCGCCTGCAATTGTCATGTCAAGGAAGTCTTCCCATGCCTCAGACTCATACTCTTTTAATTTCTTTTTGAGTTCCTTTGCATCAGTAATTTCTTTTTTAAATCTTTCAGTCACTCTCTCTGTATGCATCCAGTAAGGCGTTTTACCTTCCTTAGCGCAGAGTATCATCTCATAGTTTCTCAGAGGAGTTGGTGTGGGGTTCGCATCAGCATACGGCGCCCATTTAGCAAGCTCCTCAGGATATCCGCCGACATAAGCCTCGTCATAGGCGTTAGTAGCAGGTGTTTTGAAGAGTAAGAAGAATGTCCCAACTGGTCCATATGTGTCTTTAAATCTCGGCGGAACAAAGGTATTGTCCATCTGGGTAAGCTCGCCGCCAGCCTGCAGAATAAGTGCATAAGTTGTCCCATTAACAAAAGGAGGCATCCAGGACCTACCGAAGCCTTCGCCCTGTGACCTTGGCCTAAATACATGAACTGCACCGCCCATTGCGCAATAAACAACTTTTGCTTTAAAGACATAAAACTTGTCTTCTCTGTTGCTAAAGCCAACAGCGCCGCATACCCTGTTAGGCTCCTTCTCATCTTTAAGAAGGTGTGTTATGTAAACTCTCTCGATAATCTGGCCCTTGTCGCCCAGGGATGCAATAGCGTTCTTTGCCGCTTCTGCTACAATTATCTTGTAGCTTTCACCGGATATCATGACCTGCCACTCACCTGATTTTACATAATTTCCCGCATCATCTTTCCAGATAGGAAGACCCCATTTCTCAAAGAGTTTGACTGATGAGTCAACATGCCTCGCCACATCATAAACAAGGTCCTGCCTCATTAAACCCATCTGGTCGTTGGTTACATACTCAACAAACCTTTCAGGCCTGCGAGGATTCATGGTAACCTTGCCGTCCATACCCATATATGTATTAATGGCGGAAAGACCCATCGCAACTGGACCTGATCTGTCAATTGCGGCTTTATCAACAAGCGTAACCTTGAAGCCCAGTGGCTTCGCCCAGTAAGAAGCTTCTACCGCACATCCGCAGCCTGACATTCCTCCACCGAGTATCAATATATCAGTATCAACTACTACTGTTTCTGGTGCGTAATCTTTCATATATATATACCTCCTCCGTTATTTTTTGATTGTTGGTAGTTCATCCACTCCGAGTAAGTCGGGCTCACCAAGCAATAAGTTATTATTCAAATCTCCCACGTTTGCATCGGGAAAATCAGCAAAAGCCTTTGCCGAGCCTTCGGGGGTTGTCCTTGTCGCATATTTGAATCTTTTGATTCTCCCATCTCTGTATGTAATTGTCCACATAATGTCCTCTGTTCCTCTTAACGGAGTTGAGGCGGCACCAAGGGGCATAAAGTCGGAATAACCCCTAACATCCATAGCCTGCTGAGGGCAAAGCTTTACGCAGCAATAGCATTCCCAGCAATGATTGGGCTCCTGATTATATGCCTTCATCCTTTCTTTATCCAGCACCATCAGGTCATTGGGGCATATATACATGCAAGCGGTTTTATCCTGACCCTTGCAGCCATCACATTTTTCAGTAATAACATAACTTGGCATAAATTAACCTCCTTTTAGGTTGTAATAATTAATAGTAATCGAAAATTTTTTAACACAAAACACTTCTTACAATTTCAACTCCTTAAATTGCTTAGAATGCACCTCCTTTGCGGGGAAATTCAGCTTTGGCAAGGGGCAGCAAACACTTTAAGATAGTCAGCGCGGATCCCATTGCTTAAGCCTATTTCTATATATAAATTATTTTTCGCCTTCTGAATACTTATGAAGCTTGATCTCAACCTTTTCAGTCAATCCCTGATAGTATTCCTGCAAAATCTTTAGGACTTCGGGTCTGCTGAACTGGGGTGATACATTTTCGCCATCTGAAAGCATCTTTCTCAGCTTTGTCCCGCTCAGAATCACTCTGTCATCTTTGCCATGAGGGCATGTCTTCATTGATGCCATACCGTCGCATTTGTAGCAATAAAATGTCCAGTCTATCTTAAGAGGCTTTATCTCAAGCGCATCTGCCGGTATTTCATCAAATATCTTCTGCGCATCAAAGGGACCGTAATATTCGCCAACGCCCGCATGGTCTCTGCCTATTATCATATCGCTGCAACCATAGTTCTGTCTAAAAAGGGCGTGCAGAAGTCCTTCACGAGGTCCGGCATATCTCATATCAAGGGGATAACCAGCCTGAATGCAGGTATCCTTGACAAAATAGTGCTCAACAAGCTTATTAATCGCCTTGACTCTGACTTCAGCAGGTATATCACCGGGTTTGAGTTTCCCCAAAAGCTGGTGAATTAAAATGCCGTCGCATACCTCAATAGCAATTTTTGCAAGGTATTCATGTGACCTGTGCATAGGGTTTCTTAACTGCAGCGCTGCCACTCTGCTCCAGCCTTTCTCTTCAAAGAGTTTCCTGGTCTGGGCAGGTGTCATGTAAATGTCGGGATATTCGACAGGGAATGAACCCTGACTGAGTACCTTAACGGGTCCTGCGAGATTGACTTCGGCTTGATTCATTACCATAGCAACACCGGGATGCTCTTTGTCAGTCGTCTTATAGACATTTTTGCACTCAAAATCCTTATCAATCTTATACTTCTCAGTGACTTTCATGGTAGCCATAATTTCGCTACTCTCTTCATCCACCAAGGCAATCTCCTCACCGAGCTTTATGCTGTCAGCCTGCCCTTGAGTGGTTGAAACTGTTATAGGGATAGGCCAAAAAGTGCCATCAGCCATTTTAAATTCAGCGCATACACCCTTCCAATCATCGTACCCCATAAATCCAGTCAATGGAGTAAAACCTCCAATGCCCATCATTATAAGATCGCCTGACTCCCTTGAAGTTATCCTGACCTGTGTAAGCGTTTTTGCCTTTGCCTTTTCTTCCTCGAGTTCCTTTCCTGTAAGCAAAAGAGGCTTTAATTTCTTCTCTTTACCATGTGGATTAACCAATGCCATACTGTTTCTTCCTCCTTTTTTGTATTTCCAACCTGAATATTATTTAAGACCTAGTGCTAAGCGTATTTTAGAATAGATATCATCAATACTTCCAGTGCCAGAGACCGATTTAAGGATACCTTTTCCCTTGTAATAATCAAAAAGAGGCGCAGTTTGAGCATTATACACATCCAGCCTCTTCTTGATAGTCTCTTCTTTATCGTCATCTCTCTGGAATAACTCCCCGCCGCATTTATCGCAGACACTGTCTTTTTTGGGGGCATTAAAATAAACATTATACATTTGACCACATGCTTTGCAAGTTCTTCTTCCAGTGAGCCTTTTCATCAAATCTTCAAAAGGTACATCAACGCTCACGGCTGCATCAAGCTGCATGTTTAAAGATGCAAGCATTTTGTCAAGCGCCTCAGCCTGAGCTGTATTGCGAGGAAAACCATCAAGAATGTAGCCTTTTTTACAATCATCCTGTTTAAGCCTTTCTTCAACCATCCCAAGCACAACTCTATCTGGCACCAACTCGCCTTTGTCCATATAAGATTTTGCCTCTTTGCCAAGGGCTGTCCCTGCAGCAACTGCAGCCCTTAAAAGATCGCCGGTAGATATTTGGGGAATGCCAAACTGATCAACAAGCTTTTTTGCCTGAGTGCCCTTGCCTGCTCCAGGGGCGCCTAAGAAAACTAATTTCATGGAAGACCCTCCACATTGAAGTAAATTTCACGCCGAGAATGCAATTAAACTTAGTAAAGACATAATAATTTAAGCGGAATTAGTTAGTGAATACAAATTAAAAAATATAATTTAATTATTTAGATTATTTATGTATTGATAGCTAAAATGGTTTGAAGATACTTATTTAGTTTGCTGAGAGCCTCCCTTCTATGGCTAAGTGAATCCTTTTTTTCGGGGGTCATTTCAGCAAAAGTTTGTTTAAAGCCATCAGGATAGAAAACAGGGTCATAACCAAACCCTCTCTCACCTTTAGGCACTCTTCCGATTCTACCGTAAACATAACCAAAAAAAACAGCGCTTTTGCCTTCTGGATAAGCAAGGGCTATACAACAAACAAACCTTGCAGTGCGTTTCTCATCAGGCACATCATCTAATTCTCTTAAGAGTTTTTCAATGTTTGCAGTATCATTTGCTCCAGGTCCAGCAAAACGGGCAGATTTTACCCCAGGTGCCCCGCCAAGGGCATCTACCTCCAATCCTGAATCGTCTGCTATTGCTATTATATTCGTGCATTGTGCAATTGTAACTGCCTTCTTCAGGGCATTGCCCTCAAAGGTATCTCTGTCCTCATCCACCTCGGGGCATTCCAGCACATCATCAAGGGTCAAGAGTTTAATACTGGGATTAGATAAAATCCTCTGTATTTCTTCTGCCTTTTTGCGATTTCTTGTTGCCAAGACTATTTCAATCATAATGAAATAAAACCTATTTAATCCCTTTTAATCTATTTATCATTGCAGTTTCTTTTTCACTATCTCCAAGCATCCGATAGCAATAAGCAGCAAATTTGACTGCATCTGTTGACTCTGGAAATTTCAAAAAACATTCAAGAGCATCTTCATATCGACCAAGATTAATATAGCTTACTCCAAGACAATCTGCAAGGGATTCGCTTTTGTTAAAATGGCGAACCCCCTCTAATAATAGCTGAATGGATTCCTGATACAACCTACGTTTTTGCAAAATAATCCCGAGCCCTAAGAATGCGGTTTCATCTGGATAATACTGGAGCGCCCTTCTGTAAAGCCTCTCGGCTACTTCTTCCCTCTCGGGGATAGCATCATTTGAGGCATATTCCCCATGGCTGAAAGTCATCGCAAGCCTTGATAAAAAACCAGCGTGGTGTTCGTAAAGATCATCTCTGTCTATAAGCTCTATAGCATCAGCGAATTCAGGAAGATGACGATAGTAGTCTGACCTGAGTTTGTTTCCAAAGGAAAGAACCATTTCCTCTGATAACCGTGCATCTGATTCAAAATACATTATATCCTCCACCTTCTCGAGCCATACATCGTCTGTAACATTAGTTCTCTTTTTAAAATCTTCATATAAGGCAGTGCCGGGGAAAATATCGAGAATATAAAATACAACACTTAAGGGCTTTATCTCGTGTATTAAATCAATTGTCTCCTGAATAGTTTCCCAGTTTTCTTCAGGCGAACCGTAAATGAAATAAGCCCTCGCCAGAATGCCATATCGTGTTGTTAGTTCAAACGCCCTCTTAATATTATCAGTTTTGATATTTTTATTAAGCAACTTCCTGATTTTTTCTGACCCACTCTCAACCCCGTAGCTAATTTGAATACAACCTGCTCTCCGCATCCAGTAAAGCATTTCCTCATCAACATAGTTGACACTCGAGATGGCATACCATGTTATCTTGATACCTTTCTGGATGATTCCTTTACAGATATCAATTACCCTTCCGCTATTCATAGTAAAAGTGTCGTCTGAAATATAAAAGAAATTAATGCCCTTTAGATATAATTGTTCTACTTGTTCTACAAAATACTCAGGGGAATGAAATCTAACCTTTTGTTCCCAAAATCCTGGTGAACCGCAAAAATTGCACTTTGCAGGACAGCCTCGAGATGAGGAAATGTGTTGAAAATTAAAGTATTTTGAAGGCATAGGCAGTGAGTCAATATCTTTTATAAATCCTTTAACGGCAGTCTTTATGATTTGACCTGACTGTCTGAATACAATGCCTTCAATATTACGAATGTGATTTACCTCTACTTTTTGCTCAATATGCCTAATAAGATTCAAGAAACTGTATTCTCCTTCACCTATTACGGCAAAATCAATTTCTGGAAAGTGCCTCATCAGGTGTTCCCAGAGAAAGGTTGTCCCTATCCCGCCAAATACTACTACCACATTCGGAAGCAGTGTCTTTGCTATCCTCGCAATCTCGATACCACCCCATCTATTGGCATTAACTATTGAAAATCCAATCACATCAGGTCTTTTTTGTAATAGAATTTCACCGATCAAATGGGGCGTTTTATTGATATCATGCCAGTTGAGTATCTCAACATCGTATCCATTCTCTCTCAGAACAGCGCCTACATAATACAGACCGATCGGGACTGCCTGTATATCTTCCTTATGCAGGCGCTCATCAAGGAAGTAAGGGTAGATCAAGACTATCTTCATTTAACTTTCATTTTAGCATTTTCAAGGGGTCTGAATATATTTATGTAATGGTCCTAAGAATAGCGATAGATCTAAAAAGCTTAACAAAATCAATAGGTAAGATAGGAAGGGCTGGTGAAGGATTTTTATACGACACCTTATAAAAAAAATCATAGGACTTTGGCATAAGGCATTGCATTATAAAGAATAAAGCAAAATTTAATAAAATTTGTCGATTATAAAAAACCTAAAAAAGCCCTTCCTATCGCTAATTTTAGGGAATGGTGAATCATGCAGCCTCTAATGCCATCCTTCAACAAGCTCAGGGTTCAGAATGACAAGAGTGGAAGGGCACCTTCGACAGGCTCAGGCTGATAAATTCAGAATGACATTGTTAACCCACTAATTTATCTTTTGCAAGTTTGTCTGGGTATTCCCAAAAATAGGCATAGGAAGGGTCATTGATGCATAGAGCAAAATGTTGCAAGTTGCGAGTTTCAAGTTTAAGATTCAAATTTCATTAACTTTAAACCTTAAACCTTATACCTCAAACTTTATACTATCAGATTGCCACGAACCCTGCGGGTTTCAGCAATGTTAACATGAAAAAGTGCACCTCCAAGAGGGCTACTAACCCCTAAGTTAAAAAACAAGGCGATAGGTTCACCCATCCCTTAGATTTAAAAGGAGGTGCACATATGCATTATATCGGAATTGACTATCATAAGCAATATTTCGTTGCAACCAAGATGGACAGAAAAGGAAAAATAATAAGCAAGCAGAGAGTCTCAACAGACAGAGACTCAATAAGGAATTATTTCAATAACACAGCTTCAAAAGAGAAAGTAAAAGTAGCTATAGAGGCTTGTTATGGCTGGCAGTATTTTTATGATGAAGTTTCAGACTTAGTAGATGAGATTATAATGGCGCATCCATTGAAAACGAGGCTTATTGCAGAGGCAAGGATTAAGACAGACTCCATAGATTCTGAGACATTTAGCACATTTATTGAGAGCGGACCTTATTCCTGAGGCATATACACCATCTGCTGAAACAAGAGACCATAAGAATCTCCTAAGGTATCGCTCATCCCTTACTGCCATGAAAGTAAGGATTAAAAACGTAATTCATTCTGTATTAGCGAGGAATAATATAGAGAACAAGTTTTTTGTTGATAGTGTAAACTTTTTTGTTTAAAAACGAAATAGAGCAAAAAAGGGCGCACTTCCTATAAAATATTTTGTTAAGCCGATAACAAAAAACAATGGACAGGTATTTTGCCTTGCAGAAGCTCCGAGAGAGAAGTAGGGTCTCTCCGCTTCCGCAAGGCAAAATTAGGGGAAAACAAAG